>ULZS01013462.1_pt1 | contig 13171 bp, 5 predicted proteins | sample 1963301 | NCBI WGS metagenome assembly ULZS01 (sample SAMEA4835895, study PRJEB28245) | human gut metagenome | biome: gut microbiome; material: fecal sample | place: Denmark | collected 2008 | reverse complement strand
AAAGTCTGCCGAAGCCACCAAGGAAGTAACAGCCGCCTGCTACCACTACTGCAAAGAATGTGGATACGATGGTGCCTGTTTTGATAGCCTTGTCGTCTTTTATTGCATAGAATTTCTGCACCATTTGCGGAAGTCCCCATGTGCCGAGAGAGGTAAGAATAACAACGCCTGCAAGGTTTATAGGGTCAGGGCCGAATAGTGACGAATATGCACCCTTTTCACCGCTTGCGTCAGGAATATCACCAAGCAGGTCAAGAGAATTTCCAAGGCCACCGTTTTCACCAAGCACTGCAAGCACTACCGCCGCAATGCCTACAAGCATTACTATTCCCTGAATAAAATCGTTCAGTGCTGTAGCCTTGTAGCCACCCATGATAACATACACCGCAGTGAAAACTGCCATGCCGATTATACAATATTTGTAAGGAATGCCAAAGCCCTTCTCAAAAAGTCTTGACAAGCCGTTGTAGACCGAAGCCGTATAAGGGATAAGGAATACGAACACGATAAGTGCCGAAACTATCTTCAAAGGCTTGCTGTTGTATCTCTTTTCAAAATACTCAGGCATGGTCTTTGCCTCAAGGTGCTTTGACATTATCCTTGTACGTCTGCCCAAAACTTTCCATGCAAGCCATGAGCCTATGACGGCGTTTCCAATTCCTACCCATGTGGAAGCCACACCGTAATTCCAGCCGAATTTTCCTGCGTAGCCTACAAAAATTACTGCCGAGAAGTATGAAGTTCCATATGCGAAAGCTGTGAACCATGCTCCAAGACCTCGTCCTCCCAGTACAAAATCATTGACGCTTGCCGATTTTCTGCGGTAATAAACACCTATGCCTATCATAAGTGCAAGGTATAATACCAATACTATCCACCTTGCTGTCAATCCAATACACTCCTTTTACTTCATGTGTCGCTTTAAAGCTTTTATGCTTTTGCGTTTTTACTTGCTAAAGTACAATGATACTATTATAGTACAAAGCGGAGTATTTGTCAATACGGACAGGCATAAAAAAAGCCACCGCAAAGGGAAATTTTGCGGTGGCTTTTTTGGTGAAAATCACGAAGTTTACCTGTGTAAAACATCATCGTTCATCGTGACGGTCGCTTTCGCCTGCGGTGATACAAAGGCACATTGTCACAACGCCCACAAAACCGCCTACCAGCGTTCCTGCAAAAAATTCAAGCATAAAAACACCTCCTGCGGATAGTGTGGGCATTTAGCGAAAATGTTATGCAGATAAAGTGGGCAGGGTATAGAAAACTTATTTCAGTATGCGATCTTTACAGTCAGAGCCATTACAGCGAGAAAAGCGATATTTGCGGCTGTGAAATATGCGAAATATCTGCCTTTGATATGGGGGTGGCTGCGGCATATCTGCTTGTAGGATATAAGGCTTGCCATGGAGGCGATAAGAGTGCCAAGGCCGCCTATGTTCGTTCCTATTATAAGTGCGTTCAGCTTGTTGGTGAAGCCTGAAAGGAGTATAGCGCATGGAACGTTGCTTATTATCTGACTTGCGGCAACGGCAATAAAAAGCTCGTGACCGTTTATTATGCTGCTGAGTACACTGCGGAAAATCTCTACTCTGCCCATATTTCCGATAAAGATGAAAAATCCGCAGAATGTAAGAAGCAGTGAGTAATCAACTGTTTTAAGCACGTTTCTGTCAGCAATGGCAGAGAAAGCAAGTGCGCAGAGGGTTGTTATCTGCCATGGGATAAGCCTTGCAACTGTAAGCAGGCAAAGGACAAAAAGCAGGACGTATCCTGAAAGCTTTGTCTTGTCTTTAGTCGAATATGTATCGAAGTTTTCAGCAGTTATATCTGTCTTGACAGACAGTTTTCCTGACTTTTTACACACTGCAAGCGTCCACAGAAAAAGCATCGCTCCTGCAACAATAGTAAAGGGAAGCATAAGTACAAGAAAATCTTTCAGCTTCATATCCGATACACCAAAAAGGTATAGATTCTGAGGATTGCCTATAGGCGTGAGCATACTGCCAAGATTTGCGGCAATAGTCTGCAGAACGACAATGGGTATGAGAAGCTTGTTGCCTGCTTCACCGAGAGTTGAGAGGGCGGTGAGAGTGAGGGGAACAAAGGTCAGAAGTGAAACGTCATTTGTTATGAACATACTTGAAAAGAAGCAAAGCCCCACAAGCACTATGGAAAGCTGAAATGCGGTATTGACTTTGCTTATGATGAATTTTGCACTGCGTTCAAAAATGCCAAGACCTTTGCAGCCCTCGGTCACTGTCATAAGAGAGAACAGAAGTCCAAGTGTTCGGAAGTCGATATAACTTGCATATGCTTTGTCAGGTGTGACGAAAAATGCAGATATAACGGCTAAGAGCATTGCCACTATCAGGACGGTTTCTTTTTTAGCAAAAGTGATCGCTTTGTTTATGTTTTTCATTTTATCATTTCCTGTCGTTTATTCATATGATAAAATTATATCATGAAAATGATATTATTACAAGATTTTGAGCTGCTTTAAGAAAAAAACTTGACAAGTTTAAATAACCATGTTATGAAAGAGAAAAAGAAAAGTTCTTTTGCAGTTCTTGAAATGGTGTTTTATATCACTGCGCTAATGTGTTCTCACAAGGCAGCGTTCAGGGTGCAGGCTAACATGAGAGTGAGCCTGAGGCGCTTAAAAAGACTAACGGTATTTACAAGCACATGGTTGAGATGCAGCTTTGCTCGGAGAAATGGAAATATTGATATGAATAGAAACCACCGCTGGGAGGAAAGCTCTCGGCGGTGGTTTTGGTTTGTTTGCGTATTATTTTGCGGAGATGTTTCCGCTTTCTGATTTTTTGATAAGACCTGCGGTGAGAGCTTTTTTCAGGGTGTAGCTTATTACGCTCTCCGTTATGCCCACAGCTCTTGTGTAGCCGAATTTCTTGGCTGTTTCTCTTACGAGGTCGGTTTCTGAAAGGCTTATCTGCTGGCAAAGCACTTCTTTCACGGCGTTTATTATCTCCTCGGAGGGGATATCCTCCATGCTTCGCTTGTTGGTATCATCGCTTGTGCGATAGATAGAATAGCTTTCAGGGGATTGCCCCTCTTTCCAAAGGAAAACTCTGTTTTCATCGGCTGTGGCGAATGGTGAAACGCCTTGTGCGGCATCGGCAAAGATGCTTTCCACTCTTGAGCCGCTTCGTGTTATGCCCCATGCGGTGAAAACTTTTCTCATGAAAAGCTTCTCGCTTATTGGTGCTTCGGCAGCGATTATCTTTTCGGCTGTTTCCCTTATTTTCTGCTTGTTTTCGGGTTGGTAAAAGTCATCAGATGTACCCATTATGCCAATATCTGCGGCCACATAGGGCTGTGCAAAGGCTGATGTGAGGGCGGAAGCTTCTTCTTTTTCAAACTGCGATGTGGAATAGACGGCAGGCTTTGAGGGGGGAGCGGTTTCGGCTTCATGCTTTGGTGCGCTGTCTATGGCGGCTTCTATGTTTTTGAGAACTCGGTCCTTATCGTCAAACCAATCGAGCGTCCACACTCTCAGGATATTCCAGCCAAGACCGTTAAGCACGCTTGGCTGTAGGATAAATCTATCCTGTGCGGTTGAGCTGTGGAGAGTGTTTTCACCATCAAGGAGTATGCCCAAGAGATACTCCTTTTCGTTGTCAGGGTCGATTATGCCGATATCAACTTTGAACTCGGAGCTTCCGATGTTGCATTTTACCCCATAGCCAAGCTCTTTTATGGCTTTTGCGATACACTCTGTTACAGTGCTGTCGCTTGTGCTTTTTGTGGTGCTGTGGGCTGTTACGGCAAGCTTTCCACGCTCGGCAAACTCCAGGAAGCCTTTAAGTCCTGCAACGCCCTCGGAACGTGTTCTTGAAAGGTCTATCTGCTCAGAACGGAGGACAGAGTAGACTATCATGGCTTTTCTTGCACGGGATATTGCTACATTAAGTCTTCGCCAGCCGCCGTCACGGTTGAGAGGGCCGAAGTTCATTGAAACTTGTCCCTTTTCGTCAGGACCATAGCCGATGGAGAAGAGTATAACGTCACGTTCGTCGCCCTGGACGTTTTCAAGGTTTTTGATGAAGACCGGCTCTGGTGACTTTCTGTCAAGCTCTTCAAGCTCAGGGTGGTTTGCCCACTCTTCGCAGAGCATATCGTCAATGAGATTTTGCTGAACGGAGCTGAATGTTACAACACCTATGCTGTCATTGCGGAGCTTTTCATCGCTCATTCGTCTTATTATCTCGTCAACAACGGCTCTTGCCTCGGCTTTGTTCTGCTTTGTTCTGCCCTTGTCATAGTGACCCTCGGGGTGGACGATGCTCACCTTTGAAATGAGGTCGTTATGGGACGGGAATGTGAGAAGCTTATTGTCATAGTATTTCATGTTGCTGTAGGCAATAAGGCTCTCGTGGCGTGAACGATAATGCCATTTGAGATACTGCTGCGGCATGGAGATAGCAAGGCAATCGTCAAGGAGGCTTTCAAGGTCTTCTTTTTCGCTGTTTTCTTCGTCTATCCGATTTGAGGAGAAGAAGTTTGTTGGTGGGAGCTGTTTAGGGTCGCCCACAATAACAACGTTCTCGCCCCTTGCGATAGTGCCTGCGGCTTCGGCTGTTGGAAGCTGTGAAGCTTCGTCAAAGATAACAAGGTCGAATTTCGGGAATGACGGGTCTATATACTGTGCAACTGATATGGGGCTCATGAGCATACAAGGGCAGAGCTTGCGGAGAAGATTTGGTATCTTATCGAAAAGGCTTCTAAGTGACATCATTCTGCCGTTGCTCTTTATGGCACGTTTGAGTATGCCCATTTCAGAGGTGGAAGCGCAGGCTGAGCCTTGGGCAGGTATTTTTGCGGAAAGACGAGCCAAAAGCTCCTGTATAGTCAGGCGTGAGAATTTATCGAGAGTGTCTTTGAACTGTGTGATAAGGTCGTTTGCACTGTTACTGCTGAACTGGCTAAGACGTTTATCGCCGTTTATTATCATAAGTGCAAGCTGATAATTTACTGTGCAGGAGAATGCTTTTTCTACGTTTTCGCTGTCAACATTGCCTGTGCGGTAGCTTTCGCTGACACCTGAAAGTCCGTTGTCTGAAAGCTCTTTGTCAACGCTGTTGAACTGGGCGGCGTATCTAAGCTTATCGGCGTTTTCGGCATAGGTATTAAGCTTTTCTGCAGATAAGCCAAGCCAATCTGCACTTGCTTCTATGGCGGTCATGTTGGCTGAGAAGCTGTCCTCAAAGGCTGAAAGCTTTTCAAGGAACGAGGAGAGAGCCTGCCCTTCAGAAGTGCAGTTTGCTTTTCCGATAGTCTGAGCCATTTGTGCAGGGTCAGCACCCGCTTTCTGCTTAATGGCATTCATAATGCTGTTGGTTTTTGAAACGGCTTTTTCAAGGACATTCCAATCGGTCTGCTCGTTCATGTAAATACCTGTGAGAAGCGCTGTTACATCTGACGGCAGGCTTCGCAGGAAGTCTTTCTTTTCGCTTATGGTGCAAAGCTTATCGAGAATTTCACCAAGGTTTGCTTTTGTAACGGAAGCAGGGTCTTTGGCGTGGAGCTTTATTCCCTTTGTGAGCTTTCCAAGCTTTATGGCTTTTGGCAAAAACCAGCTTTGCTCTGCCTGCTTATAGAGCATTTTCGATTCTGACGCAGGAAAGTCAAAAATGCTTTTTTCAAAATGGCTGAGGATATCGGTGCAGAGAGCGGTATACTCTTTTCCTATGGCAAGAGTATCTTTGATCTTTTGCAAGGTGATATCATAGTGAGGTGCGCAGAGAAGTCCGTCAAGAAGTTCACCGTCAGCGGTGGAAGCTTTGTATATGTCAGAAAGCATTTTTACTGCTGTCTTGTCAAGGTCGCCGCTGTAGCTATAAGCCTGTGCGAGAGTTTGTGCGCACTGAGAGGAAGCTGTGGCTTTTTGGGCAAGGTCGGCGGCTTCAGTGTGGAACTTGTCACGCTGTTCCATAGAATATGATGTAATGCCGATGTCTTTAAGTGGGAAGTTGGCAAAGTCGCCTGTTTCGGCTATGGCTATTGAATATCTATGCACAAGGTCGCTGAAGCGGTCGAGAGTTTCCTTTGCTATGTTTGTGAGAATATCTTTTAAAACTGATATCTTGTCTTTTTCGGATATACTGCGCTCATAGGCTGATATAGCTTCATAAAGGGTCACACCACAGTTACGCTTTTCGTGAAGTGCGGTTATGGTATCGTTGAGCTGGGCTTTCTGAGCTTTGAGCTTTGCGGCTTCGGCTGAATACTCCTCGGGAGATTTTATTTTGCCCACTTCAAGGGCTTTGTCAAGCTCTGCAAGGACAGTGGTCTTGTTTGTTTTATTGGAGTGGAGTTCAAGGCAGAACGGGTCAAGTCCTAGATTTGCAAGACGTTTCTGCACCACGTTGAGGGCTGCCATTTTTTCGGCAACGAACAGCACAGACTTGTCATTGTAGAGGGCGTTTGCTATCATATTTGTGATAGTCTGAGATTTTCCTGTTCCCGGAGGGCCGTGAAGGACAAAGCTTTGTCCGCTTCCTGCTGCGGCAATGGCGGCAAGCTGTGAGGAGTCTGCGCTCATTGGCACTGCCATGTTTTCAAGGTCAAGGTCGGAATCTATATTCTCAGGGGTTATGCTTATATCCTCGGGGGCATAGGTGAGAGAGCCAGCCATAAGGCTGGACACCACCTTGTTTTGGCTTATCTCCTCTGAGCGGTTGCGAAGGTCGTTCCACATTACGAACTGGCTGAACGAGAACAGACCGATAAAGGCATATTCCTCGATGTTCCAACGCTTTTTGCCCATGACCGCCTGACGGATAGTATTGAAAACAAGGGGCAGGTCTATGCCGTGTTCGTCAAGTGGGAGAGGGTCAAGGCCTGTGATACTGATGCCGTGGTCTTGGCGGAGATATTCAAGAAGCGTGACGTTTATCTGAGTTTCTTCCTGTCTGCTTCTTATTACATAGCCCTTATTGCGTGTGTTGCGGACGATATCTATAGGGATAAGCACCAAAGGAGCATAGCGTGGCTTTTCGGAAAGGTCGCTTTCATACCAGCGGAGAAGTCCCAGAGCGAGGAAGAGGGTGTTGCTGCCGTTTTCCTCCATGCTCACCTTTGCGGAGCGGTAGAGGCTTTTAAGGGCAGAGTCAAGGTCAGTTTCGCTGAGGAAAGTTCTTATGCGGTTGTTTTTGAACTCGTTCTCGGCGATATTTGTCACAAGGTCCTTTTCGTTCTCGATAGCGAATATTTTTGCGTCACGAGTGGAAACTGTCCACTCGGTAGGTATTTCCATGATACGGAAATCACTTCCACTTGCAAGCTCGTCCTCAAGCTTTCCAAGGTCGGCGGTCATAAGCTGCATGGTGTTCTTTGTGACACGGAAGTTCAAAAGAGAATTTCGCAGGCTGAAATCAAGAAGCTTTCTTTCCCATATACGCATTTTTGTGACGGGCTTATCGTTGCCCTCTGCCACTTTGCCAAGAAGCGAGCTGTTAAGCTCGGAGGGGGCGAGAATCTCTTTTGGCTTGTCGGATCCTTCTGCAAGCTGCATACCTGAATAGGTTTGCTCGGGACGCAGTGGGATAGGTCTTATGCCACTTCCACGGGTGCGGATAATGTCTATGACGCATTGAAATTCCATGTTGCTTATATGGTCTTTGCCGTGTTTCATGGCATGGTCGAAACGCTCGACATCGTGAACGTTGCTGTCAACAAAGTCTGTACACTCCACAAGGAGCATTTCTTCGGCATTTTCTGCAATGCGCTTTTCAATGGCGGAAACATCGTCGACGCAACAATCTGCGAAAGTTTCGTTTTCAAGCCAACAGCCACAGAATGCGTGACCTGTCATGAAAAACAGCAGAGGGTGAAGTCCCACCGCTTCAAGGCAGGCGGCATAAAGCACCGCAAGGTCAAGACAAGTGCCCATTTTTTGCTCCAAGACCTTATGCGGCAGGCGTATCCTCTGACCTATGACCTCATAGCTTGCTGGGGGATCGTTGTAGACTATTTTCTGCTGAACAAGGGCGGCAAAAATTGCTGCCATTTGAAGCTTCACGTTGTTTGGGTTGTTGGTCTGATAGCCTGTGAAAGAGGGGTCGCCTTTCCACTTTTTCAGGAACGTGGAAGCGTCATGAATAACTGGGGAGAGCGCAGGGTGATTTGGCGTAACAAATGCGGCTATCATCTCAGGCATTATGTTCAAACCGCTCCACTGATCGCAGGCGAGAAGCTCTATAGTGTTCTGATAGGTGAAGATATTTTCACCATTTTGAAGCACCTCAATGGTGATATTGCCCACCATTTTTTCTGTAAGAGAGAAAAGAAGATCTGTGTTGGTAGATATTCTCACGGGGGATATTTCGGCAGAACTTTTTGCGGGGATAGAGCCGATATAATATGTAAATTCCTTTGCAAACTCAGGCTCAAAGGTTATTTTAAGGCTGATATTCTCAAGGGCTTCCTCTGAGTTGTTATTTACTACAAGGCTTCTTATGACAGGGACATAGTTTTGCTGCATGGCAAAGTTTATAGATGCGTTTATGTGTCCGCCGACAGTGACGATATTATCCACTTTTACCCCTCCGACAATAATTTTTTTAATAAGGAACACCGAACAAGGAGCGTGCGGTGCAGTCATATATACTCATTATAGCACAAATAAACACATTGTGCAATATTTTTCCTGAGGACAGGATATGCTATATAAAAAGTAAACCCATTGTTCATAGTATCTTTATTGAATAGGTGGGAGGGTTGTGCTATAATACACTTTGAAATTCAATAGAAAATTTGGAAAGGTGAAAGCTATGGAAAGAATACTTGATTGGAACAAATATCTTGATACTGCGGCGAAAATGGTTTCTGAGGGAATCGTTATGCTCAAAAATGATAATAATGCTCTGCCACTCGATACAGACAAAGAGGTGGCTGTTTTCGGACGCATACAATTTCATTATTATAAAAGCGGAACAGGCTCGGGAGGAATGGTGAACGTTACTAAGGTAGTGAACATTCTGGACGGGCTTATTGATAACGGCATAAAGGTCAATGAGAAACTTCTTGGTACATACAGAAAATGGGACAAGGAAAACCCGTTCGACTTAGGCGAGGGCTGGGGCGGAGAGCCTTGGTCGCAGAAAGAGATGCCACTTGACGAGGGGCTTGTCAAAGAAACTGCAAAAAGCTGTGAAACTGCCATTGTGATAATAGGCAGGACGGCAGGCGAGGAGCAGGACAACAGGCTGGAGGCAGGCTCTTATTTGCTAAGCGATGACGAGATAGCTATGCTCACGGTGGTGAGAAAGCATTTCAAAAAAGTTGTTTTGCTTCTCAATGTGGGAAATATCATTGATATGACCGACATAAACAGAATTGCCCCTGACTCTGTGCTTTATGTTTGGCAGGGGGGAATGACAGGCGGAAAGGGTACGGCGGACGTTTTGACAGGAAAGGTCAGCCCTAGCGGAAAGCTTCCTGACACTATCGCATACAAGGCGTCGGACTACCCCTCGGACGCTAATTTCGGCAGGGAGAAAAACAGGGATATTTACGCTGAGGATATTTATGTGGGATATCGCTATTTTGAGACTTTTGCTAAAGAAAAGGTGCTTTATCCGTTCGGATTTGGCCTTTCATACACTGGGTTTGAGATAAAGACGGAAAAGGCTGAGATAACAGAGGGGGCTGTGAAGCTTTCTGTATCGGTGAAAAATATCGGTTCTTACAAGGGCAAAGAGGTAATAGAGGTCTACTGCGAAGCTCCGCAGGGAAGGCTCGGCAAGGCGGCTAGAGTGCTTTGCGGCTTTGAAAAGACCAGGGAGCTTGTACCACAGGAAGAGCAGGTGGTTGAGATAGCAGTGGATATCGCAAAGCTTGCTTCTTATGACGATTCGGGTGTGACGGGCAACAAGTCATGCTATGTGCTTGAAGCAGGGGAATATAAATTCTATGTGGGCAGTGACGTGAGAAGTGCTGAATATGCTTGCAGTTTTGAGCAGGGTGAGGATCTGGTAACAGAAAGGCTCACTCAGTCGCTTGCTCCTGTGGAGAGTTTTGAGAGGATAAAGCCTGTTTGCGAGGGCGGAGCTTTCAGCATTGGCAGAGAGGCTGTGCCTGTATCTGAGGTAGACGAAAGTGCAAGGCGTTTGGAGAAGCTTCCGAAAGAGATAGCATACACTGGTGACAAGGGCATAAAGCTTTGGGACGTTAAGAACGGCAAGAACACAATGGACGGATTTATTGCACAGCTTTCAGACTATGACCTTTCCTGCATTATAAGGGGCGAGGGCATGGGAAGCCCTAGGGTCACGGCTGGTACGGCTTCGGCGTTCGGAGGAGTGTCGGAAAATCTCAATGGCTTTGGCATACCTGCTGGCTGCTGTTCGGACGGTCCGTCGGGCATGAGACTTGACTGCGGCACAAAGGCTTTCAGCCTGCCGAACGGCACTATGATAGCTTCTTCGTTCAACAAGGAGCTTACAAGTGAGCTTTTCGCTTTTATGGGGCTTGAAATGGCGGCTAACAAGGTGGACTGTCTGCTTGGCCCTGGAATGAACATTCACAGACACCCTTTGAACGGCAGAAACTTTGAATATTTCTCGGAAGATCCTTTTCTTACGGGCAAAATGGCGGCGGCTGAGTTAAAGGGCATGGCTGGCGCAGGGGTGACAGGTACGATAAAGCACTTCTGTGCGAACAATCGTGAGACAAACAGGCATTTTATCGACTCGGTGGTATCGGAAAGAGCGCTCAGGGAGATATATCTAAAGGGTTTTGAAATAGCGGTAAAAGAGGGAGGAGCTTCCTCTGTTATGACCACATATGGCAGAGTAAACGGCTTGTGGACGGCAGGAAACTTTGACCTTAACACAGTGATACTTCGTGAGGAATGGGGCTTCAAGGGTTTCACCATGACGGACTGGTGGGCGAACATAAACGTTCGTGGAAAAGAGCCTGACAAGACGGATCTTGCAGCTATGGCCAGGGCGCAGAACGATGTTTACATGGTTTGTCCTGACGGAGAAAAGAATGACGATAACACGCTTGCCGCCCTTGAAAATGGCGGTATAGAGAAGTGTGAGCTTCAGAGAAATGCGGCGAACATATGCGGATTTCTTCTTCACACTAATGCTCTTAAGCGTGCGGAGGGTATAGGAGATACTGTCAAGGTGATAAACCGAGAGGACGAGGAGCAGGAGGACGACAAGCCTGTACAGTTTTATAAGGTAGACCGTGACATAACTCTTGACCTTAGTGATGTTGACACAAAGAAAGGCACTTCTTATAGCTTTGCTCTTGACCTGTCAAACTTCGGTATTTACAGGGTGATAGTTACGGCAAGCTCTACGCAGAGTGAGCTTGCGCAGATACCTATGACGCTGTTCAGCATGGGAACTGCGGTGAGTACGTTCACGTTCAACGGCACTGGTGGCGAGGCTGTTTCAATGGAAAAGGAAACGCCTATGTTCTCACGCTTCACAACTTTCAGGATATACTTTGCGCAGAATGGGCTTGACCTGCACAGTATCAGGTTTGAGCTGACGGACAAGGAACGTTGATTTAAGGCTGGCGTTATGTTTTGTGCAAGTGAATAAACAGCAAGATCGGTCAGTAGATCCCAAATGGGATTACTGACCGATCTTTTTGTGGTATTTGTGGGTGATCTGGGCATGAAAAAAGGACTATCGAATGATAGTCCTGAAATTGTATAATTGCTATCAAATTTGCATATTAGTTTATCACCGATATAGACCTGATTGCTTTCACAGAACTAGGTCCCAGTTTCTCAGCGGCATCGTACAGAAAAATGTACAGCATCAATAAATATAATGGAATAAACCTCGTTAAGAGGACGTTTCTGCCAGTCCTCTATCTGCGGAAGGAGGCGGTCTGTGATATCGGATACCATACTCCTCGAGCAGCATTCCGATGATGTTCTTTTTTCCTTCGCTCATTGGTTCTCTTTTTCTTCTTCCCATAAAAAATCAGCCTCCTGTGTTATTTTTATTATATCACAGTTGACTGACTTTTTACAGACTTTTCTTCAGAGGGTCTGTTTAAGTGGGAAATGAGATCACTTTATGAGTAAAAATATGTTCATTTGTAATAATACTTTATATTTGATTGTTTTTGCTTACTATTTTTTTATAAATATACACCTGTTTCTTCATCCCAATATCCAGTTACAGTATATGTTTTAGAAGACATAAAATTATTATTTTCAGCAGTAAGATAAACATTTATATGATCGCCATTATCATTTGCTCTCTTATATCGTGCAGAATCTCCTTGTTTTATAGAATATTCTGAACTTGCACTTCTACCATTTTTGTTTACTATCCAAAAATTTGTAATAGTATGTTGACCTTCACCAGATTTACTCATTTGTACTTTCCAACTATTAGAGTTATCACTTGTATTCCTGAATTCTGACTTAGGAGCTTGTGCATTATCTACACTACCCTGAATTCTAAAAGAAAAACCTATATTATTATCTTTATATGCTGCAAATACACTTGGAATCATTAAAGTTGATACTGCAACAACACACATACTAATGCTTATAACTTTCTTCTTTAAACTATTTTTCATTTTAAAAGTCTCCCAATTTATTACAAAAACATATTATTACTTACGCTGAAATCTACCATTGGAAACTGATATAACTGTATCGGACAAAAGCGAAATATCCTCTTTATTATGACTTGCAATGATTATAAGCTTGTTTTTTTTCTTTTGTTCTAACAGGATTCTTCTGACATCATTGACACCATCTTCATCCAGAGCGTTTGTAGGCTCATCCAAAAGGAGAATGTCAGGATCTTCAAATAATGCCTGAGCAATACTTAATCGTTGTTTCATTCCCAGTGAAAAAGTTTTTACTTTTTTCTTGCTGTCGGGGTCGAGTCCTACTGATTTTATTGCAGATTTTATCATATTATCATTAGCTGTATTTTTTATTTCTGAAAGCATTTTCAGGTTATCAAAAGCTGAAAAATTAGGCAAAAGGTCTGTATTTTCTATAATTATGCCACAGCTTTCAGGAAAAGAAATATCCTTATGCAACTGCTTGCCATCAATTATTACTTTGCCGCTGTCAGGAAAAATCAAGCCGCAAATGGCACGCAAAAGCATAGTTTTTCCACTGCCGTTTCTGCCAACAAGTCCGTAAACATGACCACTT
>ULZS01003466.1_pt1 | contig 13238 bp, 7 predicted proteins | sample 1963301 | NCBI WGS metagenome assembly ULZS01 (sample SAMEA4835895, study PRJEB28245) | human gut metagenome | biome: gut microbiome; material: fecal sample | place: Denmark | collected 2008 | reverse complement strand
GGCTGCTGCTCTGTCGGCTGCGCGGCGGGCGACTCTCTCGGCTACAGCGTCGTCGATCTTGACGACCATGGAGCGCATGACGGATTCGTCGATGTTGAGAAGTCTTTCAAGCTCGGTGGGGAAATCGGACTGAGCCTTGAAGGTAACGACGGTGTAGTATCCTTCGTTTTTGTCATTGATGGGGTACTCGAAGCGACGCTTGCCCCACTCGGCAACGTCTACGATCTCACCGTTGGTGTCGATGAGGTTTACGAATTTCTGCACCGTGGGGGCGGCGGCGTCAACACCGGCGCTGATGTCCGCGATGAACATGCATTCGTATGCGTTCATTTTGATTTCTTTTTCCATATTATAACCTCCCTATGGACTTGGCGTCCGTACCTTTTCGGTACGGCAAGGAGACGGAAACACGCCTGTTCCCGTATCAATTCACTATTATACCACAGCTTTTTTTGCCTGTCAAGCATTTTTTACAAAAAACAGCATGGCGGCAAATGCCGCGCGGATATTCCGCCTGTCACACCGGGCATTGCCGACAGTTGACAGATGTTGTATAATGTAATATGAAGTAAATTGACGGAGGAGCGGCACGGATGAACTCAAAAAACGGGAAAAAGCCGGTCGGGACGGCAAAAAAACCGAAGCCGGAAGCGCTTACGGGCGATCTGTTTGCCGCGGCTTTCAAAAGACACAAGCGCGCGGCGGCGGCAACGATCGCGGCTGTGTTGGTGATCGCGGTCATTGCCGCGTGGCTGTGCGGCAGGAGCGGCATTGCCGAGGGAGAGGCGGTATTTTATTTTTTCGATGTCGGTCAGGGGGATGCAGCCGCGGTCGTGACAAGCGAGGGCTGCATTCTGATAGACGCGGGCACGAACGACGCCGAGGATGAGCTTTGCCGTCAAATGCGGCGTGCGGGCATACGGCGCATAGACCTTGCCGTGCTCACGCACCCGCACGAGGATCATATCGGCGGCGCCGATGCCGTGATAGACAGATTTGAGGTCGGGCGCGTGCTTATCTCCGGACGCGGGACAGATACCGCCGCATATTCGCGCCTCTGCGAGGCGGCAGAGCGCCGCGGTACCGACATCGGCGCAGCCGAGGCGGGGTATACGGAGGAGATCGGCGGCATGAAGCTCGACGTGCTTTTTGCCGACGAGGATGCGGTGAGCGAAAACGATATGTCGGCTGTCGTGAAGGTGGAGTTCGGCTCTGTGTCCGCGATATACACCGGAGACGCGGGGGAGAAGACCGAGGGGCTGATACTCGGCAGATATGCGCGCGACGAGCTTGAATGCGATATCCTCAAGGTCGGGCATCACGGGTCGCAGACCTCAAGCTCACGTGAATGGCTTGAGGCTCTCTCGCCCGGATTTGCGGTGATATCATGTGCCGCCGCGAACGATTACGGACATCCGCACGCGGCAGTGCTGCGCCGTCTTGCCGATATCGGAGCCGAGATCCACAGGACGGATATCGAGGGCACGGTGGTTTTCGTCAGCGACGGCGAGAGCGTGAAGAATGCATCGGGCAGCGAAAAATGGCAGCTTTGCGCCGTGCTGCCGCACGCACACCGCGAACGCCGCTGCGCGTGATACTGTGGCATTATGATGGGGCTGTTAAAAACATTGAGTTTTTAACAGCCCCATCGTTATATGTCGCGGGTCAGTTCTTTTTGCCGGTTATTTTGTCGAACAGTCGGTCGTCGGGCGTCTGTGCCGCGGCTTTTATCTCCGCGAGCACGGTTTTTTCGTCCGGGCGTCGGTGAGTTCCGCTTTTTACCGCAGCCCCTCCGACCGGTACGGGGACCGCCGAGCGGCGTGCCGCCGTAAATGCTCCTATGCCGAGCACGGCAGCGATGACCGCCGCGACGATGAATATACGCTGCCTTGGGCGGTCGCTGTCGACAGCGTACGCATAAGCGTCGCTTTCCGCGCGTACGGGGAATCTTTTTTCGGTCGCTTTTATATCGGGGTTCACGGTCTCGCTCCAGATCGCAGGCACGGTCCCGATCTCGATGGTGTTGTCCGGGTTATTCGTGATATTTGCGATCACGATGCGTCGGTCGCTGCCGTATTTCCGCTTATAGAATTCAGCCGTTTTCTTCGTGTTTTCGGCGTCGCGCAATTTGCCGTCGTTGCCCTTGTAGCTGTAAAGGGTGATGCGCACGCGGTTCGCAAGCACATCAACGGTCACGCCGACCGCCTGCGCGTTCTCACCGTCGGATATCTTCACGGTGTCGCCGCGCACCTCGAGGTCGTCGAGGACCTTGTTGGCTATGAATGCGAGCTGGTTGTATGAATACACCATCGTGACCTTTTTGCCGTCCGTGCTCGTCGCTGTGCGCGAAAAACGGACGTTCACCTTGCCGTCGTCGATGTACATGGCGCGGATGGCGTCGATCGCTTCCGTCGAGTCGTCGAGGACCAGCACGGTGTAATCGTCGGAGGAATGGGTTATCAGAATTTCTTCGTGATAACTCGTTACCGTATCCTGCGTGACGCCCGCGACGTTTTCGGGGAAGCCGTTCTTTTTCCATTCGGCAAGAAGCCCGCGAAAGCCGGTGAGCTTTGCGGTGTCGCCGGCGGGAGCCGCCGCTCCGGCAGGGGCGAGCTCTGTGACGGGAGCATGCGCCGACGATACCTCGCCCGCCATAACGGGGAGCGCTGCTGCCAGCACTATCACTGCCGCAATTGCGGCGCATATGATTTTTTTCATTGTGTAATAAGTTCCTTTCTCTGCATGCCTCGTGTGAAGCGTGTGTCAGGCGAGCAGGTCGCGCAGCTTTGATATCGCGCGGCGGTATCTGAAATACACCGTTCCCTGCGGAAGGCCGACTGCCTCGGCGATCTCGCGAAAGCCTGCGTCGGCAACGGCGTGCAGCGTCACGATCTCGCGGTCGGTCGGCTCGAGCCGTTTCATTGCCGCTTCGATGTCAAGGCGCGTGTCGCAGCCGTCAGCCTCGGCGGGAGAGGTCTCCTCCGACAGCGGCTCTGCCGCACGGACACGGCGGCTTTTCAGCATATTCAGCGCGGTGTTGTGCGTTACGGCAAACACCCACGCGCGCGGACTGTGCACCTCCTCACCCGGCGGAGTGCGGAAAAGCCTGACGAATACCTCCTGCGTGACGTCCTCGGCAAGATAGCGGTCGTCAAGTATCCGCACGGCAACGGTGTATACGGGTATTCTGAGCCCGTGCCACAGTTGCTCGCAGGCGCGCTCGTCCCCTGTGCGCACCAAGGGGAGCAGGCGTGTCATTTCTTCATTTGTCATCGGGTAATTACCTCGCTTTCATCTACTATGACAACCTGACGGTGCATTTTTTTGAAAGGAGCGGGCTGCCGAGCGAAAAAATCCGCATGGGCAGCCCGTATTTTATTTTGATTTGGCTCTTGCAGTCTCGTCGGGGAGCGATGCGGGATCTATACCCGCGCGGCGCGTCTCCTCGTCGGTCGATATGAGCACGGCGCAGCCGGTCGTTGCAAGCGTGAACTCAAGCGCCGTATATATCTCACCTCCGACGGTGACGTGGCGGAACTCACAACGGCTGTATTTGCCCGTGAGAGGGCTGTAAAGACGCGGTGCGTGCGCGCCGCGCAGATAAACCTTTGCCTCGGCGTCGAAATCGGTCGTGTTGGTGAAGAAATAAATGTCCTCGCCGTCGCGTCTGGCATGACGGTGACTGTAAAGCCCGCCGTCGGGTAGGTGCTTTTCAAGACCGAGTCTTACGAACTCGTTGTAGGTGTTGTTGAGCGCGCCGGAGGTCTCGTAGCGCGGAAAATCGGGCAGGTAAACGTCAAAGTTTATTCCGAGACTGCGCAGCGCGTCGGCAATGTCGCGGCTGTCCACCATTGCGGTGCCGTCCGCCGCCGTCATTGAAAAGTAAAGGAAAAACGCTTCTCCGCCGTTTTCGTTTTTATTGTGGCAGTAGTCGGTTATATATGACGTATCGCTTGCCTTTTCGCCGAATATATGATCGACGATCTCGCAGAGCTCGCGGTCGGCATCGGTGTTGCCTGGAGTGTATTCAAACGCCAGCCTCGGCAGCTCACCGGTGGCGATTATCTTGCCGCCCGCGTCGTAATAGTCGCGCAGCACGCGCATTGAGGCAAGCGAGCACATTTTGCACGCGGGGAGTATGACAGCGCGGAAAGCCTCGTCCTCCTTTTGTCCCGGCATACGGAGGAGCCCGCCGTCAACATCGGCGCGTCCCGCGACGGCGTCCGGATGCAGAAGGGTGACGTCGTGTCCGGTGTAAAGGCAGACGGTGTTTATCACAGTCATATAGTCGGCGCCGGTTGGGGTGTCGGGGTATTCGTAACCGTCCGCCTCGGCGTCATAAAGATTGACCGCCGAATGCAGCGAATATATCGGGTAGATCACCGCAATGTCGGCTATCTGGCGTGCGCCGCGCAGCACGCGCCGCATACGCCTGCCGAAGGAGCAGAGAAGATCCATCGGTTCTTCGTTTTTCGCGGTAGGCAGCGGCAGATGCATGGCGGTGAGGTTTGCGCCGCGTGCAATGGCGTGCTCGGCATCGCGCAGATAAAGCCCGCGCCGCAGCCCGCCGTAATCGCGGAAAAGCTCGCACCCGACGTCGCAAAGCCCCAGTCCGAAGGCGGCGCCCGCGGCGACCTTGACCGAGTTCATGCCGTAGAGATACGCGCGTTCGAAAACGCCGCAGGGAGAGACGGTGTTGTCAAGCATGGCATCGCCGGTGATAGGCGAGCACTGAGAAAGCTTTGGTTCGGATATGTTGCCGAACACGGTAAGCCCCTTTTCCGCCGCAAAATCGTCAATTGCGCGCAGAAAACCGTTGCGCAGCATATGCGCGCGGCAGTCAAAAAACAACGCCTTGATGTGCGGTGTGTCGTTGCCCGCAAAGTCAAAGAGGGCCGGGTAATACGGCGCGGGGTCAAAGCCGTATCTTTCCTCAAATATGCGGTTGAGGTCGCAGTCCCAGTCGCGCCTGTTGCGCGCGCCGAAGCAGAGGTGGCGATAGCACAGCATCGTGACCGTGCTGCCCAGCTCCGGCTCGATTATGTCGGCAAACAGCGTCCACATCGCGCGTATGAACTTCATCGACGCGTCGTATGAGAGAATGTTCACGCGCCGCGATTCGTGGTCGGGTATGCAGTTGTATTCGTTTATCGACCAGTTGCCGAAGGGCGCCTTCCAGGTCAGCACGTCGCCGTTTACCATCGGGCGCAGATCGACCGTGTCTCCCGTCTCCTCGTGCAGCGCCGTTACCGACACGTGCATACCGTCATGCAGCGTGAGCGTGACCTCCTCGCGGTCGGAGCAGGGGTATGAATGGCAGGTCAGCACCTGCGCGCGCGTCGCGTCCTCGTAAAGAGCATCCTCAACGTCTATCCACGTGCGCTGAAGATACTTGTCGAGCGTGAGCGCGACGCGCAGCCCCGCTTTTTTCGCAAGCGGAAGCAGTGCGGCGTAAAAGCGGCGGCGCGATGCTATGACCTCGCGGTCGTCGGTAAATTCGCCGTCGGCGTTTGCCGGCAGATAGGGGATCACGCCGCCCGCGCCGGATTCCACATACCGCCGAAGCACGCCCTCAAGCTCGTCGGGCGACCTTCTGAGGCTTATAAAGACAAACGGGCGCTCGACTGCGGTACCGTCGAGCAGGTCCTCGGTCGGTTCCCATATGCCGGATTCGTCTTCCGTATAGCCGAATTGGTTTTGTGTGTTCATTTTATGCTGCCTCTCTGCGTCGGTTATTTCCGTTTTTATTATATCACCTAATGCGGGTATTGTAAAGGACAAAATAGGCGGCTGTTAAAAACTCAATGCTTTTAACAGCCGCCTGACGTTATTTTACGGAAGATCGGGTATCAGAGCCCCGTCTTTTTTTGACGGAGAAAGAGGACGAGCAGCGCGATGTCTCCCATGAACGAGATGATCGAAATGCACAGCCCGGTCACCGCGACTGCCTTCAGCTTGCCGAGTTTCGATTGCTGCGCGTCGTTTACCGCTCCGAGCGCCGCAAGCTTTTCGTCGTTTTCGCGCTCTTTGGCGTCAAAGCTCTCGCGGAGCGACTTGAGATCGTTGCGAAGCTCTTCGATCTCGCGTTCGAGCTCGCTCTTTACATCGTTTATGTTCTTGCCGAGCGCCTCGTCGGCTTTCTTCATTGCCTCTTCGAGAGCCGCAAGACGGTCGGTGAGCGATTTTATGTCCGATTTCATAAGGTCGGCTGCTATCTGATAGGTCTTTGTCAGCGTGGCGACTGCCTCGCCGAGCTTTTCGGCGCCTGCCTTGTCGCCGTCGGCTATTGCCTTGGTGAGGTCGCTTGTCGCACGGTCGAGGTTATTTCGCACCTCGTCAATGGCAGCCGTGAGCGCCTCGTCGGCTTTCGTCAGCTTTTCTTCAAGCGCGGTGAGCTTTCCGGCGAGCTCGGAGCCGAGGAGCGCGTCCGCAGCCTTATATGCCGCCGTGAGTTCGTTTATAGCCTTTGCAAGCGCATCGGAATTCGCCTTGTCGCCGTTGTTTATCAGCTTTGTGAGGTCGCCGACAGCCTTGTCGAGATTCGCCTGTACCGTATCGATCGAATTTTTAAGCGCCTCGTCGGCTTTCGTCAGCTTTTCCTCAAGCGCGGTGAGCTTTCCGGTGAGCTCGGAGCCGAGGAGTGCGTCCGCCGCCTTGTATGCTTCTGTAAGGTCGTTTATAGCCTTTGCAAGCGCATCGGAATTCGCTTTGTCGCCGTCGTTTATCAGCTTTGTGAGGTCCGCGACAGCCTTATCGAGGTTTGCCTGTACCGTGTCTATCGCATTTTTCAGCGCCTCGTCAACTGCGTTAAGCTTTTCTTCAAGCGCTGCATCCGCTTCGGTGAGCTCCGACTTCAGCAGATCGTCCGCTGCCTTATAAGCCTCGGTCAGATCCTCGATCGCCTTTTTGATAGCCTCTGCCTGACCGCTTTCGAGGGCTGCTTTCAGATCGTTGATGGAGCCGGTGAGGTCGGTGTAGGCATCCTCTATCAGCTTTTTGACCTGATCCTTTGTCGTGGCGAATATCACGAGCACTTCGTTGGAGTCTATACTGCACTGTCCGGTCTGCGCGTTTTTGGCTACTACGACGTATGATGCGCTCGGGCTGCCGGAGGTCACCTCAAACATTGCATATCCGGTCTCGTCGCAATTGATGTTTCCGAGCAACTGTCTTTTTCCGCCGTCAACGCGGTATACGTCAAAATTATGTACGGCTATGCGCCCCGTAAGTATTTGGGGCATATTCCAGCACAGGTATGCCCTCCCTGGTGTGCCGTCGTATTCGACGTGCAGGTCGGTGACGCAGGGAGGTGGAGCTGATACGTTCCTTACCGCGTAGCCGACGAAGGGAACGCCGTTGAACAGTCCGTCCGATGCGTCTGTCTTCCAGCCGATGAGCTGCCAGTCAAAGTTGTATTCCGTCGCATCGTCGCTGAGGTTCTGTACCGTACCCGAGGTCGCGGTCGTCGTCACCTGTGCGGTCGATATGCCCTTTGACTTGAGTAACGAAAGGCTCGTGGTTATGCCGACAGATGCGCCGAAGCCCGCAAAGCTCGAGCCGACCGTAACGGCAAGGTTTATCGAGGCGCTGTCGGACACGGTCTTTGACCGCTCGGTGCCGACAGACGTGCTGTAAGCAAGCGTGGATACGCCGCCGGAGTGAGAAAGCCCCATCCAGTTGCCGCTGTTGGTCATGTTGAAGCCGCCTCTGTACTTTGAAACGTCGGAGGCGTATGCGAACGGGTTGCCCTCGTTGTTGAGAAAGTACTTGTTCATGAGAGCGCCGTTGTTTTTGGAGATTATATCGAGATAATACGAAGCCGAGCCGTCAACACCCTTGCCGTATTTCGCATTATATGCCGCGGCAAACGCGTCATACTGCTCCATCGACAGCGAGGTCAGCACGGGATACTGCGGTACGCTGACGACAAACGAGGCGGTCTCGTATTTCGGGTTTCCGGTCCAGATGTTGATTCCGGTCAACACGTCATAGCAGTATATGTACATGAGCGTGCGGCGGACGATGACCTGGTTTTTGTTGTTTGCCTCAAACGTCGTGGTGAATTCGGTCGTGCGCGATTCGGTAAATTCTTCGGATATGGCGGTGGAGACCATCGCTTCCATCTCTGTTTTGACCGCAGGGGTCTCAAAGCCCGCCGTGATGCCGATACCAAATGACTTTTCGGTGCCGGAGGACGTCGATCTTGTGTAGCTTTCCGAGTAGCTGTATGACGTTGAGCTGTTGCCCGCGCCGAATTCGTTGAAATACGGTGCCGCCTGAAGGAAGGCGACGACGTTCGGGTCGGTGTAGGCGCTGAGCGTGGTGTTGTATCTGACGGTGAGCGTGTCGCTCGGCACTTTGCTGTTGTAGACGTCAACGTCGGTGAGGAAGACCTTGGAGCTTTCATTGCCGCCGGAAGCACCGAGCATATAGTCGCCTTTTTCCATCACCCAGTCACCGTTCGCGTTTTTGATGATCGCAATGCGTTTGTAGAGATATTCGGCTTTTCCGGCTTTCTTGAAGCCGACGATCATCTCGAGGTTTTCGGCACCGTCATTTCTTCTGCGCATATTGCCGGCTGCTATGCTGCGGATGAATACCTCGTTGACATCTTCTCCGTTGCACTTGCCCACGTGGAAGTTGAAACCGAAGTTGCTTTCGGACTGATCCTTTTTCGGCACATCAAGCGAATCGGAGCCCTGTGAGCGTTCAAGAGTGTACAAACGGGTTTTGGAATCGTACTTTGCCTGATAGATATATCCGTTTATGAATATGTGAGTTTTTGTGTGCAGTCCGTCAAAGTCAACGCACTCGACAGAACACTGCTGCCATGATGAGTCGTTTCTTCTAAGGCTTTTGTCGTAGCTGATGGCGGATATCTCTCCCGCGTGGGAGGTGAGCTCTTTGCCGCCCATCCTTATCAGTTCGCCGTTGAGATCGTTGAGTGTGAATATATGAGCCTGTATCGCGTCACTGTCCGAATCGCTGAAGAAGCTGATTGTTCTTCCGTTCTTGTTCAGCATTCCATGGAAGCCGGCGATGACTATCTCGTTTGTTCCGTTGCCGTCAATGTCGCCTATCGAAACGTCGGGGGCTGCCGGAATATAGATCGTGTGGCTCCCGCTATATATCTCATTGGTATTCTTTATGCTCAGATCCCCGACGTTTGAGGCGCCCTTGCGCCCAAAACCGACGGCAAGCATCGGGATGCACGCCCTGTATGCGGCTTTGTATTTGTCGGAGAGATTTGAGGTCGAGGAGAGAACGACAAGGTCGTCGATGCCGTCGCCGTTGATGTCGCCGGTCTCAAGCGAAACACCAAGCCTGTCGCCGGGGTTCGACGAGATCTGCATACCGTCCATAAAGTGACTTGAGCAGTAATTTACGTATTCCTTGTTGAGATACTCGCTTCCTTTGCGGTTGGTCTGAATACGCTCGGGGCTCCATGTGTCGCTCCAAGACTTCATTCCGGCATGTTTGATCTCATACAGTCCGGAGGCAAGGTTTGACGAGGAGGACGAGAAAACATCTATGTGTCCGGTGTAGATGACGAGCGAATCCTTGCCGTCTCCGTCATAGTCACCGGCTGTAATCGAAAAGTAGTTGTTTGCGTCAACCGCTTCGAGATTGGTCCATGCCCAGTCAAGATTGACACTGTCAAATGTCAGCTCGTCTGGTTTGCCCGAACCGTCAGCTTTGAAGATATAAAGGGCGGCTGTGCAGTTGTCGCCGCTGCCTTGCGGCATTTCTTTTATTCCGAGAACCGCGATATAGTCTCTTCTGCCGCCGCCCTTCGGGTCAAAAGCCACTGCCTTTGCGAACCGGAGAGAGTTGAGCTCATCCAGATCACGCCGCATGACCGACAGATTTGGGTGGTCACCGCCCTTGTTGTTGAAGTAGATGCCCTTTAAAATGTTCGAACTTATGAAAAGCTCGTTTTTTTCTATGAGCTTTATAAGGCTCCCGGTGCCGTAAGGGGTGAGCGTTCCGTCCGGCACATCCGGCGCTGCCTGTTCGATGAGCTTCAGTACGTCGCTGCCGCCGAGAGAGGGATCTACGGGGTCGATAAACTTGGTGATGGTCTCGGCTCCGGTCATCACCGCTATGGGCACAAGACCCAAGATCGTAAAAACAGTCAGCACAACGGCGAGAATACGTTTTTTCATTTTGCTTCCTCCGGTTTTGTAAGTGTAAATTCAAATTTCATTTCAAGCAATAAGAACAGCTTCTGCATAACGCCCGCGGCTATCGCTTTCATATCAAGCCCCGCGATGTATGCCGTGACTCTTTGCTGTTCGTCTTCGGGTACCCTGTATATGCGCATGGCTGAGATCAGAAAGCGTTCGAGCTTGCGCTCAAGCGGAAAGTGAACGTCGCACTTCTTTGCCATATAGTTTCGCATCAGCCCGGATGAGCCTATCTCAAGCTCGTAAAAATCGCTTTCGCCGCTGCCGGGAAGGTACTGCCCGAATATCTGCCGCAGCTCAGCCGTCGTGCTGAGATATATATACTCCGCTGTCTCGGGTACGGTGTATGCCTCGATGTATATCTCGCGCAGGTTTTCGTTCAGCTCGGTCAGCGTGAGCTGTATCGCGGTCTCGACCGCATAGGAGTAGACGGGAGGGAGGTCTTCGCCGGTGATGTCACGTGCAGTGCCGAACTGGTTGCCGAACATCTCAACGACGAATTCCATGAGGACGCTGTCCTTTGTGTGAAACAGGTTCTGATATGTCCCCCTTGTCACGTTTGCTTCCTCGGTTATCTGGCTAACCGACGTTCGGCTGTAGCCCTGCTCCAGAAACAGGCGCGCACAAACGGAAAGTATTCTTTTTCTGATCTCGTTTCCGTCCTTTTTCATATAAGTTCGACCACCCCGCATTCATTAAATGATACGCATACCAATTATATCACGTGCCGTGTGAGAAATCAATAGCGCGGGCAAAATAATTGCCGGTATTCTGTGAAAAAAACGATGCCGCGAGCCTCCCCTCAGCATAAAAATGTATGCCCGCCCGTTTACTGTCCGACAAGGAAAAAAAGCGCTGACACGCGCCGTCGCGCCGACTTGACGGCATCCCCTGATTGTGATATAATAAAGAGTAGGGTCTGCCCGTCCTGCGGCTGCCGCAGGCGACTGCGGGCATATCCGGAGAAATAACTATTTTCGCCGAAAATGAAAGGAAGACCGTCCGATATGGCTGAAAAAGCAAAAAGCACAACGGCAAAAAAGACCGAAAAATATAACGACCAAAGCATAGTGATGCTCAAAGGCGCAGACCGTGTCAGGCTGCGTCCGAGCGTAATATTCGGTTCGGACGGGCTTGAGGGCTGCGAGCACGCCTTTTTTGAGATACTTTCAAACTCCGTCGATGAGGCGCGCGAGGGCTACGGCAGCGAGATAAAGGTCACGGTCTTTGAGGATCATTCGATAGAGGTAGACGACCACGGCCGCGGCATCCCGCTCGATTTCAACGAAAAAGAGGGACGCTATAACTGGGACCTCATCTTCTGCGAGCCTTATGCCGGCGGAAAGATGAACAACAACGCCGAATCGGCGTCATACGAATATTCGCTCGGTCTCAACGGTCTCGGCGCGTTTGCCACGCAGTGCGCGTCGAAATATATGGAGGTCGATTCCTTTGACGGCAAATACGTCAGGTTTATGAGCTTCCGTCTCGGCAGCCCCGTGGGAGAGCTCGGCGTGCGCGAGCTTTCAAAGGGAGAGCGCCGCACGGGCACGGTCATACGCTGGTTGCCCGACCGCGATGTTTTCACCGATGTGAATATACCGAAGGAATTTTTCGTCGACGTCCTGCGCCGTCAGGCGGTCGTCAACGCCGGTGTGAAGTTTATTTTCCTCTTTGAGGAGAACGGCGAGTTCACCGAGCAGGTATTTTACAACGAAAACGGCATACGCGATTATGTCGCCGAGGTCGCGGGCACGTCGGCACTGACGCAGCCCGTTTTCTGGCACCTTGAAACGCAGGGACGCGACCGCGAGGACAAGCCTGTCTACCGCTTCAAGGCGGATATATCGTTCTGTGTGTCGCAGACGGTGACGATGCTTGAGTATTATCACAACGCGAGCTTTCTCGAGCACGGCGGTTCGCCAGACCGCGCCGTTCGCGTTGCGTTCGTCTACGCGATCGACAAATACCTCAAATCGGCGGGGAAATACAACAAAAACGAGTCAAAGATCACGTTTGCCGACATTGCGGACTGCCTTGTGCTCGTCATAAGCAGCAATTCCACGATAACATCATACGAAAACCAGACGAAAAAGGCGATAACCAACGCGTTCATTTATGAGGCGCTGACCGACTTTATCAAGAAAAATCTTGAGATATACTTCACCGAAAACCCGACCGAGGCAGACAAGATCGCCGCGCAGGTGCTTGTCAACAAGCGTTCGCGCGAAAATGCCGAGCGCACCCGTCTTGATATAAAAAAGAAGCTCACCGGGTCGCTCGACGTTGCAAACCGCGTTGAAAAGTTCGTCAATTGCCGCTCGAAGGATCCCGCGGTGCGTGAGCTTTATATAGTGGAGGGCGATTCCGCTCTCACATCCTGCAAGCTCGGGCGCGCCGCGGAATTCCAGGCGATAATACCCGTGCGCGGCAAAACGCTCAACTGTCTCAAATCGACCTATGACAAGATATTCAAAAACGACATAATCGTTGACCTTCTCAAGGTCATCGGCTGCGGTGCCGAGGTCGGAACACGTGCAAAGGGAAAGGGAAGCGAGGTCTCGGCGTTCAGCCTTGAGTCGCTCCGCTGGTCAAAGATAATCATCTGCACCGATGCCGACGAGGACGGGTTCCAGATCCGCACGCTGCTTCTGACGCTATTTTACCGCCTGCTCCCCACGCTCCTTAAGGAGGGAAAGGTATTTATCGCCGAAACGCCGCTTTTTGAGATAACCACTAAGGACCGCACGCTGTTCGCCTTTGACGAATTCGAAAAGGCGGAGATACTGAAAAAGCTCGGAAATCAGAAATATACGCTCCAGCGCTCCAAAGGACTCGGTGAAAACGAGCCGGAAATGATGTGGGAGACCACGATGAATCCCGCCACGCGGCGGCTCGTGGCTGTAACGCCCACCGATGCGGAGGCGACAGAGCGCATATTCGATACTCTGCTTGGCGACAATCTCCCCGCGCGCAAGAAATTCATTACCGAAAACGGCGACAGATATATGAAGGACGCCGATATATAAAACAAAATATCCGGGATGTCAT
>ULZS01012496.1_pt1 | contig 13446 bp, 10 predicted proteins | sample 1963301 | NCBI WGS metagenome assembly ULZS01 (sample SAMEA4835895, study PRJEB28245) | human gut metagenome | biome: gut microbiome; material: fecal sample | place: Denmark | collected 2008 | reverse complement strand
AGACCACCGACCCGGACAACCCGGTGCTCACCCTTGCCGCCGCACAGGATTACGATGCTTTCTATGAGCAGGAGATCGACTACCGCAGGCTGGGCTTGTACCCGCCCTTCTGCGGGCTGTGCGTCATCGGCTTTGCCGGTGCAAAGGAGAACGAGGTGGCGCGTGCCGCTGCCCGGTTCTCGGCGCTTTTAGGGCAGCAGGCGGCCAAGCAGCCGGATCTGCCCCTGCGCATTCTGGGTCCTACGCCCGGCAGCATTGAAAAAATCAACGACACCTACCGCTATAAGCTTACCGTTAAGTGCCGCAACGACCGCCGCTTCCGCGACCTTGTGCGTGCTGCACTGGCACTGTATGAAAAAGAAAAACTGCCGTCCAAGGCATCGGTCGTGGTAGATCTGCATTCGGACGGTGACATCTGATAAAACTGGAGGTACCATTATGGCTATCCGTAATATTGTTAAAGAAGGCGACCCCATCCTGAACAAGGTCTGCCGCCCTGTGACCAATTTTGACGACCGTCTGGCTACTCTGTTGGACGATATGCGCGAGACCATGATCGCCGCCGACGGCGTGGGTCTGGCCGGCCCGCAGGTAGGCATGATGCGCCGCCTGTTCGTGGTGTGGGACACCACCGATGCCCCGGAGGAGATCCCCGAGGATTACGAGTACAAGTTCATTGACTTCGTCAACCCTGAGATCCTTGCCGTTTCTGAGGAAGAGGAGACCGCCTACGAGGGCTGCCTGTCCTTCCCAGGACATAACGGCGCTGTGACCCGCCCAGTTGCCGTCAAGGTGCGTGCGCAGGACCGCAACGGCGAATGGTTCGAGCTGGAAGCTGACGGTCTGCTGGGTCGCTGCATCCAGCACGAGAACGACCATCTGGACGGCATCACCATCATGGAGTCCAGCGAGTACTTCTATGAGGATACCGAGGAAGGCAAAAAGGCTGCCCGCGAAGCGAAAGGAAACAACTGATGCGCATTTTGTTCATGGGCACGCCGGATATTGCCGCCGAGTGCCTGAAAGCCCTATATGCCGCCGGGCACGATATCTGTGCCGTGTACACCCGGCGGGATAAGCCGGTCGGCCGCAAGCAGGTGCTCACCGCGCCGCCGGTCAAGGAGGTTGCTCTGGCGCACGGCACACCTGTGTTCCAGCCCCGCACCCTGCGGGACGGCAGCGAGGATGAAAACATCCGTGCCCTCGCCCCGGAGCTGATCGTGGTGGTGGCCTATGGCTGCATCCTGCCGAAGTCCGTGCTGGAAATGCCCCGCTATGGCTGCATCAACCTGCACGTTTCGCTGCTGCCGAAGTATCGCGGCAGCGCCCCGGTGCAGTGGTCGGTGCTGAACGGTGACGCCGAGACCGGCGTTTCCATCATGCAGATGGACGAAGGGCTGGATACCGGCGATGTATTGTACTGTAAAAAAATCGCCATTGACCCCGAGGAGACCAGCGGCGAATTGTTTGACCGCGTTACCGCTGTGGGCGCCGAAGCTCTGTGCGAGACTATTCCCCAGATCGCCGCAGGTACCCTGACGGCTGTGCCGCAAGACCACGAAAACGCCACCCTTGCCCCCATGCTGAACAAGGAGATGGCAGAGTTCCACCTTACAGACTCTGCCGCCCATATCCATAACTGGGTGCGTGGCATGAATCCTTGGCCGGGTGCGTGGTTTATCACTTCCGGCGGCAAAAAACTTAAGGTGATGTCCTGCCGCGTGGCTGCCGCCAACGGTGAAGCCCCCGGTACTGTGCTGGCCACAAAGCCCCTGACCGTAGCCTGCGGCGAGGGTGCTATCCAGCTGCTGGAAGTTGTGCCGGAGGGCAAAAAGCCCATGGATGGCACCGCCTTTGCAGCGGGTCTGCGCCTGAAAACGGGGGATAACCTCTGATGGCGGCAAATCCGCGTGCGGCAGCGGTTACTGCACTGATACGGCAGGAGCAGGACGGCTTTTCCAATCTGGTGCTGGACGCAGAGCTCAAGCGCCAGAAGCTGGAAGGCCGGGATAAGGGCTTTGCAAGCGCCATCTTCTACACCGTATTGGAGCACCGCGGCACGCTGGACTATATTCTGGAGCAGTTTCTGCCCAAGGGTCTGGCGAAGCTGGATGCCCCCGTGCGGGAGATTCTGCGCGCCGCTCTGGCACAGGCGCGCTATATGCAGGTGCCTGTCTCCGCTGCGGTGAACGAAGCGGTCAAGCTGACCCGCACCTTTAAAAAATCCAGCGCTTCCGGCCTTGTCAACGCTGTGCTGCGCAAGGCCTGCGGCTATGATTTAGACGCTGCCGTCTTTACAGACGAGATCCAGCGCCTGATGGTGCTTGGCTCTGCCGGGCGGGATGTGGCGGAATTCCTCCACAAAAACTACCCGGATGAAGCACTGGGCATCCTGACCTATCAGGCCGATGGAGGTTTGACCAGCCTGCGCGCAAATCCTATCAAGGCCAGCGCTGCACAGCTGTGTGCGCTGCTTACAGAGCAGGGCGCAGCAGAGGTGCGGCAGGGCATCGTGCCCGGCAGTGTGCTGGCACGGTTTGCGGGCAGCCCGGCAGACAACGAGCTGTTCCGGCAGGGATACTACCATGTAGAAGGACAGGCCAGTCAGCTGGCAGCTCTTTGCGTGGGCGCAGCCCCCGGTGAAACGGTGCTGGACCTGTGCGCTGCCCCCGGCGGCAAGACTATTCTGCTGGCCGAGCAGATGCAGGGCACGGGAGAACTGTACAGCTGTGATGCGGCAGAAAACCGTGTAGGGTTGATCCGAACCGCTGTGGATCGCATGGGCTTTGCCGGGGTGCACACCCTGTGCAACGATGCCACCAAGCCGAACCCTGCACTGCCCATGGCAGACCGCATCCTGACGGATGTGCCTTGCAGCGGCTTGGGCATTCTGGCAAAAAAGCCGGATCTGCGCTATAAAAAGCTGGAAGCTGCCCGGCAGGCAGAGCTGCTTGCCACACAGGCGGCAATTCTGGATACCGCTGCGGCGCTGCTCAAGGCGGGCGGGCGGCTGGTCTACTCCACCTGCACCATCGACCCGGCAGAAAATCAGCAGCAAATTGCAGCCTTTTTGCAGCGTCACCCGGAATTTGCGGTCTGCGCGCCGGATGTACCGCTGCCCGCCGGGATGACGGCAGGGGAGCACGGCTGCCTTTCGGTGCCCACCCGTACCGGCATGGACGGTTTTTTCCTGTGTGTGCTGCAAAAAGCCGCCGCAACGCAATAAGCACGACCTTTGTGGGTCGTATCCTCTTATAGGAGAACAGAATGGAACAAAAACGCTGTATTTCTTCCCTGACGCTGGCAGAATTGACTGCTGAACTGAAAGCGCTGGGACAGCCGGGTTTCCGGGCAAAGCAGATTTTCCACTGGGTGCACCAGAAACTGGTCACCGAGTTTTCTGCCATGACCGACCAGCCCAAGACCCTGCTGGCAAAGCTGGAAGAAACCTTTTATATCGCTGCACCGCAGATCGAACGCCGTCAGGAAGCTAAGGACGGTACTGTGAAGTATCTGCTGCGCATGGCAGACGGCAACTGCATCGAGACTGTTGTCATGCGTTACCACTACGGCAATACCGTGTGCGTGTCCACGCAGGTGGGCTGCCGCATGGGCTGCCGGTTCTGCGCTTCCACGCAGGCGGGGCGGGTGCGTAACCTTGAAGCAGGCGAGATCTGCTCCGAGATCTACACTGCCCAGAAGGATATCGGCGAGCGCATCTCGCATATCGTGCTCATGGGCATCGGCGAGCCGCTGGATAACTTTGACGAGGTAATGCGCTTTTTGGAGAACATCACCTCGCCCGAGGGCGTCAATATCGGGATGCGCAACATCAGCCTTTCCACCTGCGGCCTTGTGCCTAAGATCGACCAGCTGGCAGAGAAAAAACTGCAGCTTACCCTTTCCATCTCGCTGCACGCACCCACCAACCAGATCCGCAGCAGCATGATGCCGGTCAACGATGCCTACCCGGTGGAGCAGCTGATCCAGACCGTGCGCCGGTATCAGGAGACCACCGGCCGCCGGGTCAGCTTTGAATATTCCATGGTGCGCGGTGTCAATGATTCTGATATCTGCGCAAAGCAGCTGGCAGACCTGATCCGGGGCATGGGTGCTCATGTAAATCTGATCCCCATCAACCCGGTGGACGGCAGTCCGTACTCCGCTACGGATGCAGCCAATGTGCGCCGGTTCCAGCAAAAGCTTGAAAGCCTTGGCGTAAACGCCACGGTGCGCCGCCGCCTTGGCAGCGAGATCAGTGCCGCCTGCGGCCAGCTACGCCGCGACGAAATGAACGGCAAGGCATAAATAGAGGGAGAAACCTATGAAACTTGCAGGAAAAACGGATGTAGGACGCGTCCGGCAGGACAATCAGGATGACTACCGTGCCGGGGAGCTGCCCGGCGATGCAGCCTGGGCGCTGGTGTGCGATGGCATGGGCGGCGCACGCGGCGGGCGGGAAGCCTCGCAGTGTGCGTGCAGCGTCATCGAGCGCTGCTTTCAGGAGCAGTACAGCCAGTGCATCCCCGGCGAAGAGGAGACTTTTTTAAAGAAGGCACTGCTCAGCGCCAACCGCTATGTGTTCCAGAAAGCACTGCGGGAGGAGTCTCTGGCCGGTATGGGCACCACCGCTGTCTGCGCTCTGGTGCGCGGCGGCAAGGCCTATCTGAGCCACGCGGGCGATTCCCGCGCCTACCTGTACCGGGACGGTAAGCTGGCGCAGCTGACCCACGACCACTCCTATGTGCAGGAGCTGGTGGACTGCGGCACCATCACGCAGGAGCAGGCAGAGCATCACCCGCAGAAAAACATCATCACCCGGGCGCTGGGTGTGGATTACCGGCTGGAGCCGGAGTTCACCACCGTGGCGCTGCAGGCAGGGGACGTTCTGCTGCTGTGCACGGATGGCCTGACCAATGCCGTGCCCACAGAGCAGCTGGAGCAGCTGCTGCGCAGCGGGTCTTTTTATGATCTGCCGGATGTTCTGATCCGCACCGCCAACGAAAACGGCGGCCCGGACAACATCACCGCCCTGCTGGTAGGGGTGGAGCCGATGGAGGTGCGCCATGGATAACCTGATCGGTAAAAGACTGGACGGCCTGTACGAGGTGCAGGAACTGATCGGCTCCGGCGGCATGGCAAATGTATATAAGGCGGTCATGCGGGGACAGAACGGCCCCGTGCCCGCCGGGACTGTGGTGGCCGTCAAGGTGCTGCGGCAGGAATATATGCACGACCCGGATCTTGTGCGCCGCTTTAAAAACGAATCCAAGGCCATCTCCCTGCTGAACCACCCTAATATCGTCAAGGTGTACGATGTTTCGGTCAACGACCATCTGCAATATATTGTCATGGAGTATGTGGACGGCATGACCCTGCGGGAGTACCTCAACGAGCGGGGCGGCAAACTCTCCAGCCGGGAGACTGTGCACTTCATCTCCCAGATCCTCAAGGCGCTGGAGCACGCCCACGCCAACGGCATCGTGCACCGGGATATCAAGCCCCAGAACATTATGCTGCTGGATAATGGCCAGCTGCGCATGATGGACTTCGGCATCGCCCGCATTTCCCGGGCAGATAACCAGATGCTGGCCGGCAAGGCGATGGGCAGTGTGCATTATATCAGCCCGGAACAGGCCAAAGGTGACGAGACCGACCGCACCAGCGACATTTACTCGGTAGGCGTCATGATGTACGAGATGCTCTCCGGTCATCTGCCCTTTGACGCCGATGATGTGGTGGAGGTCGCTATCAAGCAGATCTCGGACGAGCCCCGCTCGCTGCACGAGCTGGCACCGGAGGTGCCCTATGCGCTGGTGGAGATCACCGAAAAGGCTATGGCGAAGCTCCCCCAGAACCGTTACCCCTCGGCACGGGCGATGCTGGAGGCACTGGATACCTATGTGCAGAACCCCTCCGTGCTGTTTGAATATCAGTATATTACAGAAGAAGCACCCGAAAAGGTGGTGAAACGTACCATGAATCAGAACCGCGCGATCCGTCAGAACGAACAGCCTGCCCCCCGCAAAAACGGCAAGGGTAAGCCGGGCAAAAAGCGCCGCACCGTCTTTTTGCCGGCCTTGTTCGGCATCACCATTGCCTTTGCACTGGCCTGCATGGCGCTGTGCTGGATGATCCTGAACGACTCCTCTAACCTGATGAACAACAAGGCCGATGTCACCCTTGGGGACTATATCGGCATGACCAAGGATCAGGCCATGGCCACGGATCAGATCGCATCCGGCCAGATCTCCCCGGAGTGGGAAGAAGAGTACAACAGCAACTACGCCGCCGGTTATATCTATAAGCAGTCGCCGGTGTCCGGCCGCACCGTCCGCGAGGGTCAGAGCGTGACGCTGACCGTCAGTCTGGGCACTCAGTATGTCACCGTGCCGGATCTGACCAACTATGTGCAGTCCGATGCAGAGCAGCAGCTCAAGGCACTGGGCGTTTCGGTGCTGGTCACGCAGGCTGTGGATACCTCGGTGGCCTCCGGTGCGGTCATCCGCACCGACCCTGCCGCCGGTACGCAGGTGGCAGCAGGCTCCACGGTCATCCTTTATATCAGCCGTCCGCAGGTGTCCACCACCACCAAGGTGCCCTCGCTTACCGGCATGAGCGTGGATGATGCCCGCACCCTGCTGGTGCAGAACCATCTGGGTCTTGGCAGCCAGAGCGAAGAATACAGCGACCAGCCCGCAGGCACGGTGCTCAGCCAGAACCCTGCAGCAGGTACCACCGCGAAGCTGAACAGCCGCGTAAACGTTGTGGTCAGCGCAGGCGCTGCACCGGCGCAGGAACCGGAGCAGCCGGGCAGTGACGGTACTTCCGGCACTACTGGTGAAGGCTCTACCGGCGGCGAGAGCACCGGCGGCAGCAGCGAGCCGAGCTCCAGCAGCAGCTCCACAGGCGGCGGTATTCTGGACTGGTGGTCCTCGCTGCTGGGCTGACGGAGGATATGCATGAACGGTTATATCGTAAAAGGCATTGGCGGCTTTTACTATGTAAAAACGCCGGATGGCATCGTGGAGTGCAAGCCCCGCGGCATCTTCCGCAAGCAGAAGATCACCCCTGTGGCAGGAGATGAGGTAACGCTGGAGACCGAAAACGGTGCGGCGGTCATTGCACAGATCGCCCCCCGTAAAAACGTTTTTGTGCGCCCGCCGGTGGCAAATCTGGATGTGCTGTTTCTTGTGGCAAGCACTACCCAGCCCACCCCCAGCACCTTGGTGCTGGATAAGCTTTCTGCCATTGCGGTGGATAAGGGCGTACAGCCGGTGGTGGTGTGCACCAAAAGCGACCTTGCCGAAGCAGATTTTCTGGCAAACGCCTACGCAAAATCCACCCTGCCGTTTATCCGTATCGACTACGAAAGCGGTGCCGGGCTGGACGAAGTGAAGCAGTGGATCAATGGCAGATTGTGCGCCTTTTGCGGCAACTCCGGCGTGGGGAAATCCACCCTGCTGAATGCACTGCTGCCGGACGCTGCCCGCGAGACCAGCGCCATCAGCCAGAAGCTGGGACGCGGCCGACACACCACCCGTGAGGTGACCGTCTTTGAAGCCTACGGCGGACGCATTGCCGACACCCCGGGCTTTGCCAGCTTGGAAGCCAACCGTGCCGGGTTCATCCCCAAGGAGAATCTGGAGCACGCCTTCCCAGAATTTGGCCCTTATCTGGGTCAGTGCCAGTTTACCGGCTGTTCCCACCGCAGCGAAAAAGGCTGTGCTGTGCGGGCAGCGCTGGCAGAGGGCAAACTTTCCAAGACCCGGTACGACAGCTACTGCGCCATGTACGACGAAGTAAAGGATGTCAAGGACTGGCAGCGCCCGAAAGTGTAATAACGGAAGGAAGAATAAAATGTCCCGTTGTGTGATCCTTTCCGCCTGCCCGGTGCAGCCTGAGCTTAAGCACCTGCTGCGCAGCGATGATTTTATCATTGCCTGCGATGCGGGCTACCGCAACTGTGTGCGGCTGGGCTGTAAACCGGATATCATTGTAGGCGACTTTGATTCTGCTCCCTGCCCGCAGCAGGATACGGACGATATCGTTGTTCTTCCCCACGTCAAGGACGACACCGATACCGAATATGCCGCAAAGCTTGCTGCACAGAAGGGCTTTGACGAGGTGCTTTTGCTGGGTGCACTGGGCGGCAGGCGGGTAGAGCACACCCTTGCCAACCTGTGCACCGGCCTTGGGCTTGAGCAGCGCGGCATCCGCGCCGCCTTGCAGGACGAGCGCTCCCGCATCACCTTTTTGCTGCCGGGCGAGAGCCGCAGCTATCCCAAGGAGGAGTTTTTCTACTTCTCGGCCTTCCCCATGGAGGGGCGCGCCGAGGGTGTGTACGAAAAAGGCTCCTTCTATGAGCTGGAAGATGCCGTGCTCACCGCAGGCTATCCGCTGGGTGTGAGCAACGAGTACGCTGAAGGCTCAAGCTGCATCACCATCAGCACCCGGCAGGGCGCGCTGGTGGTGGTGGAAACCATCGCGGATTGAACCATTCCCGGAACATTTTTGCCTGTCAGACGCTATAATGGGGTAAACATGAGCGAAAGGCGGGGTGGAGATGCAGGTAGTGGTCATTCGCAGCCCGAAAGCGCTGTGCGGCATTCTGCGCAAGCTGTTCGGCATCCGCAAAGAGAACTGAATCTATAAAAGACCGGTGTGTGGCAGCTGCTGCACACCGGTCTTTTGCTGTCGGCATACCGCCGTCTGCTGCCGCATACACTCTTACGGAAACGGACAGGGAAAGGAGCACACTGCACATGGAACTGAAGATATTCCGGGACACGCTGCCGCAGGGCGGGGCGGGCTGTACCGTAAAGGCAGAACTTCCGCTGGAGACCGAGATCCGCATTTCGGACGATTTGCCGCCGGTGGGTAAGCTGGTAAAGTGCTTTGTCCACCCGGTGGTGCTGCAGCGGCAGCTGCAGCCGGGCAGACTTACCTTAGAGGGCTATCTGCGCTGCACGGTGTTTTACCAGAGCGAAGCGGAAAAAGGCTTGTGCCAGACCGAGCAAAAGCTGCCCTTCACCCGGCAGCTGGAACTGCCGGAGCTGGCTTTTACCGCATGGACAGCCGTGGTGGAAGGGCAGACAGAGTACCTCAACACCCGCGCGGCAGACCCGCGCCGCATCGAGGTGCGAGGTGCCTATGGGCTGGTGGTCACGGTACACACACAGTGCAAGACCGAGGTCATTACGGCGCTGGCAGATGGCGGTATCGAGCAGCAGCTGCGCACACTGCAAGGCGTGCGCAGCGTGGCCGTGCTGGATAAGCTGGTCACCTTGGAGGGCGAGCTTGTCTTTGCAAAGCCCCCGGCGGCTGTACTGGACATTACCGGCAACGCCTGTGTGGCAGAGGTAAAGCTGCTTGCCGGTAAAGCTGTGGTCAAGGGGGAGTTGCGGGTGCAGTGCGCGTGGCGGGCAGAAGGGGACACTGCTCTGCAAAGTCAGGCGGCGGCGCTGCCCTTCCAGCAGGTGATAGATCTAGAAGGCATCACCGAGGACTGCCGCTGTCTGTGCGTGGCAGAGCCGGTGGGTTTTACCCTGTCGCAGGCAGAAAGCGCCGCTGCCCAGCTGACGGCAAACGTCATGCTGCATCTGCGGGCATGGCGCAGCTATCAGCTGCAAGTAGCGGTGGATGCTTTTTCCACCCGGTTTGAAACGGAGCTCACACCGCAGCCGCTTGTCACGGAGCAGCTGCTCTGCACCCTGAACGATACCGCCACCGCCACAGGCTCCGGCCCGCTGCCGGATGCAGGGGCGCAGCTGCGGGCCTGCTTTGTGCACTACGGTCCGCAGCAGACCGTCCAAAAAGGGGAGGGCTGGGTGCTTACCGCCAAAGCAGTGGTAACAGCCCTTGCAGAAAATACCCTCGGCGAGCTGGAAAGTTACGAGAAAACCTTGGAGGTCAATATCCCGCTGCCCATCACACCGCCGGAGGGAACTATGCTTGTGCCGGAATGCTGGCTCAGCACTGAGAATGTGCAATGCACCTGTGCGGGCGGTACGCTGGAAGCAACGATTACAGTCCGGGCAGAGGGCACGATCTTAGGCTGTGCCACAAGCCCGGTCATCGGCAGCATCACCCTTGGTGACCCGCTGCCCGACACCGACCCCGAGATCGCCTTGCGCATCTACTACGCGCAGGCGGGGGAGGAGGTGTTTGCGGTGGCCCGGCGGTTCCATGTAGCCCCGGCGCAGATCCTTGCGGCGAACCAGCTGGAGGAAGAGCTTACCAGCCTGCCGCAGGCACAGCGGCTGCTGATCCCGGTCACCTGAACGTAAGGCTGTAAATAATCGAAAAAACGCACCCCTTTCCCGGACGGTATGAGCTGCCGCGCTGGGGAGGGGTGTTTTTGTTCGTGCCTGCGCAGAAAAAGCGATGCGAAGAGTTGCTAAAAAGATTGGAAAGAAAACTTATAAAATAAGACGTATTATCGCTGCAAAATATGAGTAATATACGATTAGTATCTTCGACAGGTGATTTTAAATCAACGCAAGCCATGAACTGATATCGATTTCAATGCATGAGAACGCTCAAAAATACGATTTGTATTTTACACTTTGCAGACCATCCATGGATGTGGTATACTGAAGTACAGTTTATAGAATCAGAATGTTTTCTGCCCGGGTCGATCTGCGCTCGGTAGATTGCATTGAGCACAGCAGGCAGAAAATAAAATCATATCGCGGGAGAGTGGAGTACTTGGAACTGGAACAGGCTAAAAAGCGCGTGGAAGAGCTGCGCGCAGTCATTGAGAAAAACAACCGGCTTTACTACGATCAGGATGCGCCGGAGTTGGAAGATTTTGAATACGATGCCCTGACGCGGGAGTTGAAGGAACTGGAAGCGCAGTTCCCCCAGCTTGTCACAGCGGCATCGCCCACCCAGAAGGTGGGCGGCACCGCCAGCAGTAAACTGCCCAAGGTGACCCATGCCGTTAAGATGGAAAGCCTGCTGGATGCGTTTTCCTTTGATGAGTTGCGGGACTTTGACCGCCGCGTCCGCGAAGCCGGGGTAGAGCCGGAATATGTTGTGGAAATTAAGATCGACGGTCTTTCCTGCAGCTTGGAGTATGAGAATGGGCAGCTTGTCCGCGCCTCTACCCGTGGTGACGGCGTGGTGGGCGAGGATGTTACCGCAAACGTGCGTGCCATCCGCAGCATCCCCAAGACCCTTAAAGATGCACCGGAATTTCTGGAGGTGCGCGGCGAGGTGTATATGCCGCACAAGGCCTTTCAGCACCTGTGCGCCGAGCAGGAATTGCAGGGCGCTGCACCCTTCAAAAACCCCCGCAATGCAGCGGCCGGTTCTCTGCGGCAGAAGGATGCCCGTATCACCGGCAGCCGGGGACTTTCCATCTTTGTGTTCAACGTGCAGCAGATCCGTGGCAAGACCCTGACCAAGCACTCCGAAAGTCTGGATTACCTCAAGAGCCTTGGCCTGCCGGTCTCGCCGCGCTACCATGTGGTGCATGATATCGAGGACGCCATTGCCGAAATCGAGAACATCGGCCAGAACCGTGCCAAGCTGGATTTTGACATGGACGGTGCGGTTATCAAGGTGAACGATTTTGCCCAGCGGGAGTCGATGGGTTCTACCAACAAATTCCCGCGCTGGGCCATCGCCTTCAAGTACCCGCCGGAGGTCAAGGAGACCACCCTGCGCAGCATTGAGGTAGCTGTGGGACGCACCGGCGTGCTTACCCCCACTGCCTGCTTTGACCCGGTATTTCTGGCAGGCACCACGGTAGCCCGCGCCACCCTCCACAACGAGGACTTCATCCGGCAGTTCGGGCTGTGCATCGGGGATACCATTCAGGTGCGTAAGGCAGGCGATATCATCCCGGAGGTCATCGGGGTCACCCATCATGCGGAGGACGCTGAACCCTACACCATGCCCACGGTCTGCCCCTCCTGCGGTGCGCCGGTGGTGCATCTGGAGGACGAAGCCGCCCTGCGCTGTGTGAACCCGGAGTGCCCGGCACAGGCGCTGCGCAATATCATCCATTTTGCATCCCGGGACGCCATGGATATCGATGGCTTGGGCGAGGCAGTGGCCACCCAATTGGTGGAAAAAGAGCTGGTGCATTCTGCAGCGGATATCTACACGCTGACCCGGGAACAGCTGCTGGAACTGGACAAATTCAAGGAGAAAAGCGCGGACAACTTGTTACAGGCCATTACGGCTTCCAAGCAGAACAATCTGGATAAGCTTTTGTTCGGCTTTGGCATCCGCAACATTGGCGATAAGGCAGCCGCGCTGCTGGCAGAACATTTCGGCACGCTGCAAGCCATCCGGGAAGCCACCGCAGAGCAGATCAGCCAAATCGACGGTTTTGGCGGCGTGATGGCGCAGAGCGTGGTGGAATTCTTTGCTAAGGAAGGCACCACCGACCTTGTGCACCGCTTGGCAGATGCCGGGGTCAATATGCAGTGGAAGGGCGAGCCGAAGGGGGACAAGCTGGCGGGCAAAACGCTGGTGGTCACCGGTACGCTGGAGACCCTCTCCCGCAACGAAGCCGAAGCATTGATCGTGAAAAACGGCGGCAAAGCCAGCGGCTCTGTCTCCAAAAAAACGGCCTATGTGGTGGCTGGTGCGGCGGCGGGCTCCAAGCTGACCAAGGCGCAGGCGCTGGGCGTGCCGGTGCTGACCGAGCAGGAGTTCCTTGCCATGCTGCAAGATGCCCCGGCAGAACAGGAAACGACTTAAAGTGACCTTCCGAATGTCAAAATACAAATAATTTCAAAAGCTTCTGCAACGCTGTTGCAGGGGCTTTTTTGTTTGATTGTTCCCAGTTCTAAGAACGCGCAAAGCGCATACAATGCTAGCACAAAGCTTTCGTGGAAGGAGAAACCGAAGTGGACGAGTATTACCGGGCTGTCAAAGCCCTTCCCGCTTGGCTGGCAGCACCGCTGGCACAGCTGCCTGCACAAACGGCAGTGCGCGTGCAGGAGCTGCGGCTGCGCACGGGTTGTGCGGTCACTTTTACCGTGCAGGGGCGGCAATGCGCTGCTTCAGTTTTGCTGGGTTGTCCACCGGCATTGGCTGCAATGCGGCTGGATGCGCTGCAGATAGAGGAGATCTTCTACACCCTTTGCAACGGCTCGGTACACACCCATGAAAGGGAGCTTGCCGAGGGCTACCTGACCACTGCCGCCGGCAACCGTGTGGGCGTAGCGGGACAGTTCGTGCAGCGGGAAGGGCAGAGCATTGCGCTGCAAAAGGTCACCTCGCTCAATCTGCGGATCGCACGCAGCTGTGTTATCCCTTTGCCGCCCGCGCTGGACAAGCTGTTGGAGCAGCATTTTACCGGGCTGCTGGTGGTGGGAGAGCCCGGCAGCGGCAAGACCACCCTGCTGCGCACCATCGCCCGGACGCTGGCCGAGCGGCAGCGTCTGGTGGCAGTGGTGGACGAGCGGGGTGAACTTTTCCCGCCGG
>ULZS01049388.1_pt1 | contig 13738 bp, 14 predicted proteins | sample 1963301 | NCBI WGS metagenome assembly ULZS01 (sample SAMEA4835895, study PRJEB28245) | human gut metagenome | biome: gut microbiome; material: fecal sample | place: Denmark | collected 2008 | reverse complement strand
AATATAATTTATTTAATATATTAAGGAATAGAGATGGTATTACTATTGGTACTAGTGCAGGTGCTATGAATCAAACAGATAGAGTAATATATAAAGATGATTTTAAAAACTATGAATTAGTAGATTATCAAGGACTTGGTTTTATTGATTTAAATATATATCCTCACTTTGATATTGATAATAAAGAATATATGGATGAAGTATTTGAAGTTAGTAAATATACTAGAATAGTGGGATTACCTAATGAATCATTTATTAGAATAAAAGATAATGATATAGATTTTGTAGGTAAACATTATTTTATAGAGAATTGTATAATGGAATAAAATATTATGATAGAGACTAGAATAGGCTCTATCATACTACGGAAGACTACAGGCTGAAGTGGAAAAGAAGAAAAATAATATAAATTATTTAAAGGAATATTCTATAGGAAAAAAAGTAATTTATTTACCTGAAGAAGATACTATCTTTATAGATAGTAATGATATAGAATTAATAGGAGATAAAGAATATCTATTATTTGAAAATGGTAATATGCAAGTAATTAGTCTACCAGATGATAGTTTTATTTTAAACGAGTAAAGGAGAATATAATGAAGAAGATATTTTATAATGAAGATAATTTAAACGAGAGGGATATTAATAATTCTGTTAAAAGAGCAAAAATGTTAATAATTAATTCTAATAATGAAATATTATTAGGTTATGGTCATAATACTTATCAAATAATTGGTGGTCATGTAGAAGAAAATGAATCTTATGATGAATGTGTAATAAGAGAAGTAGAAGAAGAAACTGGCATAGTTATTCCTTTTGAAGAGAGAACTCCTTTTTTTCAAATAATTTATTATTGTAAAGATTATCCTAATGAAGGATTAAATAGTGAATATATAATTAATTATTATAGTATTAATTCTGATTTAAAACCTGATTTAGAGCATATTAATCTTACTGATAATGAGAAAGAAGGATTATTTGAGTTTAGATATATTTCTTTAGATAAAGTGATTGATGAACTTAAAAATAATTTAGAAATATGCAAGAATAAGAATACTGTTAATGATACTATTAAGGCAATAGAAGTATATTTAGAAGAAAAATAAAATATTGTGAGAAAGACTATCTGTAGGCTTTATCACACCACGGAAGACTACAGGCTCCCGTGGAAATAAATAATGAAATTAAAGTACTTGAAATATAGTACTTTTTATGTTATCATAGTGGAGAAAAAGACGAGGTAGAAGTATGGATATATTTAAGAATAATATTGATTTTAATTCATATAAAACATTTTATGTAGTAGCAAAATGTAAAAGTTTTTCTAAAGCAAGTGAAGAACTTAATATTTCACAGCCCGCTGTCAGTATTGCAATCAAGAAGATGGAAGATAATTTAGATGTTACATTATTTAAAAGGGATAAGAAAGGAATAGAACTTACTGAAACAGGTAAACAATTACTTTTTTATGTTGAATCTATTATTAATACTTTAAATACTGCTGAAAAAAGATTAAAAGAAGATAAAGCACTTACTAATGGTGAGGTTAGAATAGGTGTACCAACACATATTGGAGTCTTTCTTGTAAGTGAGATAATTGAAAAGTTTAAAAATATATATCCTGGTGTTAAGTTCTATATAGAAAGTCGTTCTACTAAAGATATGCTTGATATGTTAATTAAAAGAGAAATAGATATGATAATAGATAATTCTCCTTTAGGACAAGATATTAGTGGAATGAAAATTGTACCTTTAATGAGTTTTGATAATTGTTTTGTTGCTAATAAAAAATATATTAAATTAGCAGATAATATTATTGATTTTAGAGAATTAAATAAATATCAAATATTATTACCAGCAGAGAGAACTTCTACTAGAAATATACTAGAAGATGTCATAAGAAGTGAAAGTCCTAATTTAAAACTTAATCCTGTAATTGAAGTATCTACTACTGAGTTAATGTATGATTTAGTAAAAAGAGGACTAGGAATTGGTTATTTTACTAAGTCTTCTGTTATCAATGATATTGTTAATAATGATTTATTTGAAATAAAGACTAAGACTAAACTTCCTAAGACAGAAACTTGCCTTGCTTATATTCCAGAATTCTTAGGTACTGCCAGCGGGAAGTTCATCGACTTTATGATGAGGGAGATACATAAAAAAGAGGTTAGAGAAAAGAAATGTCTTAGAATTGTTTATACTCAGAAATGTAAATATAATTGTTCTTTCTGCCATAGAGAAGGTATTAAGAATAAAATAGAAGAAAAAATGACTACTAATGATATTATTGATTTATATAAGTTTTTAAAGAATACTTATAATATTAATAATGTTCACTTTACTGGTGGTGAGCCATTTCTTAATAATAATTTATTTGATGTAGTAGAAGGTCTTAAGAAGTTAGGAGCTAATATAACTATTACTAGTAATGGATATTCTATTAATCCATCTGATTATATATTTGATTTAATAGATAAGATTAATATATCAATACATTCTTTAGATGAAAATGATTATGAAAGAATTACTACAGTTAAAGGATCATATAGGACTGCTACTGATAATATTAAAAAATTAAAGAGTAATTATCCACTATTAAGAGTAGAAATTAATACTACTTTGACTAAGAGTTTAGTTGATAATCCTGGTGAACTAGAGGATTTAATTAAGTTTGCTAAGAGTATTAAGGCTGATCTAAAGATAATTGAATTGTTTCCTAATACAGATAAAGAAAACTTTGTTCCTATTGAAACTTTAGTACCACTACTTGAGAAGTTGAATTATAAGTTTAAGAGTAGTGAGTTTAGAAAGACTATTTATGATGATAATGAAAATACAATATCATTAATTAAATGTACTTGTAGTGAAGTAAGTTGTCATTCTGATAAAAAAATCTTATGTCGCGATAATAATGATATATATCTATCTATGGATGGTAATTTACATTTATGTAGATTTAATGATGATGTAGTATCTATATATAATGAGTTAGAAAATAATGATTATATTCATTTAAAAGAAAAGGTAGAAGAATATTTTGATAGATTAGGAAATGATTGTATTTATGATAAGGAGAATAAATAATGAGTAGTATAGAAAAAGAGATTAGGTTAAAAATAAATGATAATGATATTGTAAGAATAAAAAATGTTACTGATAGTTATAAAGAAAGAACTAGATTAATTGATATAACTTGTGGTAAGTATGAATTTGATTCTTTAAGTAAACTTGGATATATTGGAAGAATTAGATGTAATGGTAATAGTTATAAAATAGAAATTAAAAATTATCAAAATAAAGATGAATGTTTAGAAAAGTCATTACCTATTAATTCAATAAGAGATGGCTTAGATTTCTTTAAATTACTTAATATGGAACCGTATTTAGTATTAGATAGATATAGAGAAGTAAGAAAATACAATAATCTTTTAATATTTATTGATGAGTTTGATACGATTGGTAGTTATATAGAAATAGAATATCAAGAATCTGATAAGGATGAAGCGTATAAATTTATTGAGTTATTAAATCTTGATAATAAAGAACAAGATAAATATGGAGATATTGTAAGGAATTTAATAAGTAGTGATGATAATCTAAAGAAAAAAATGATTAAGAAGTTAGAAAGATATAGTGAATAATTTACTATATCTTTTTATGTATAAATATAATTTATATGGCATATAAAAAATTAATATTTGTCAATACATCATTTTAGTAGTAGTATATTAGTTGTAGGGGTTTTGGTTATATTTTTTTAGAATGTTTGTGAAGTTTTACCCAATTAGTTTTTTGTTTTCATTAGTTTTGGTAAAAATTGTCAAAAAAGGGGTTGACAAACATTCTAAAAAGTTATAGAATTAGTCTAAATTATTCAAAAAAGAGGGAGTGAGCATTATGACAAAGTATGTTATGTTAAATATTAATTCTATACTTAATAATGTTAGAAACTATTTAGCTGACATATTTTTCTGTTGCTACAAAATTAAAAATATTGTTATGACTAAAGAGCAGTACTCTGCGTGCGACTAATTTTGAAGTCGTCCGCTGGAGTGCCGCTCTTTTGTTATATATGGAGGTGAAAGGAAATGAATAAACTTACTATTGATGATTTGCTTAATTTAGTTAAAAGTTATAATCCTGATGAAGTAGAAATTATAAAAAGGGCATATTATTATGCTGATAATCTTCATTCAGGACAGAAGAGGCAAAGTGGAGAACCTTATATAATACATCCACTTAATGTAGCATATATACTTGCTAGTATGCATGCTGATAGAGATACAATTTGTGCAGGGTTATTACATGATACATTAGAAGATACTCATGTTACTAAAGAAGACATTTCACATGATTTTAATCCTGAGATAGCATCTTTAGTAGATGGAGTAACAAAGATAAGTAAACTTAACTTTTCTACTAAGCAAGAGCAGAATGTTGCTAATACTAGAAAGATAATTACTGGTATTACAAGTGATGTTAGAATAATAATTATTAAACTAGCAGATAGACTTCATAATATGAGAACCTTAGAATATAAGACAGAGTTTAAACAAAAAGAAAACTCACTGGAGACAATGGATATATTTGTACCACTTGCTTATTATATTGGAGCATATCGAATAAAAAGTGAATTAGAAGATTTATCTTTTAGATATTTAAAACCAGATATTTATATGAGTTTACTTGATAAAAATAAAAGATTAGAGAAAGAAAATAAAGATCTTTTATTAGAGATGAAATATAAAATAGAAAATATTTTAAAAGATAATAATATTCCTAATGAAATAAAAGTTAGAACTAAGAATATATATGGTATATATAAAAGATTACATGATGGAGAGAAATTATCTGATATACATGATTTGTTTTCTCTTAAAATAATGGTAGATGAAATAGATGATTGTTATAGAGGATTAAGATATGTACATAGTTTATATCATCCTATAAATAGTAAGTTTAAAGATTATATATGTAATCCTAAAACTAATATGTATAGTAGTCTTCATACAACTGTATTTGGTCCTGAAGGAAGACTTATTCAAACACAAATTAGAACATTTGATATGGATAAGATTGCTTCTTTTGGTCTTACTGCATACTTTGATATAAATAAAGGTGATGCTAGAAAAGTAATGCAAGATGATTTAAGAAATAAATATCAATTCTTTAGTTCATTATTAGAAATTAATTCAGTATTCGCAGATAATCAAGAGTTTGTTAATCAAATAAAAAATGAATTATTTTCTGATAAAGTATATATTTATGGAATGAATGGCAGGATAGTAGAATTACCTAAAGGCTCAACAGTAATAGATTATGCTTTTAACTTAGACTCTGATATTGGTAATACTATGGTAGGAGCTATTGTTAATGATGATTATAAAGATGTTAGTTATGTTCTAAAAAATAATGATAGGGTAAGAATTATTAGTGATGAGTTATCATTTGGCCCAAGAGAGGAGTGGATTACTAAGGCTGTTACGACTAAGGCAAAGAAGAGGATAAGGGATTTTAGAAAGTAGGTGTAAATTGTTATGTATTATGATAATTATTTTGAAGAATTAAAATTTGCTTTAACTAAAATTGATAGAAATATTTTAACTGGTATTGAGAGTATGATTATTAAGACTATAAAAAAAGATGGTAATATCTATTTATTAGGAAACGGAGGCAACGCTGCTACCGCATCACATTGGGTATGCGATTTTAATAAAGGAATTGGTACTTTATCTGATAAATCTGTAAGAATGATTAGTTTGAGTGATAATGTTCCACTGTTAACGGCTTATGCTAATGATGTTTCATATGATGATATATATCTTTTTCAATTAGAAAAAATTATGCAAAAAAGAGATTTAATTATTATTCTCAGTGTTTCGGGAAATTCTAGTAATTTAGTTAAAGCTGTTAAATATGCTAAAGAAAATAATACTACTGTTATTTCAATTGTTGGAGATTATAAAGGAAAAGTTTTGGATTATTCTGATATGTCTTTAATAGTGAATTCAAAAAATTATGGCATTGTTGAAGATATTCAACTATCTTTAGGACATATGATATCTCAAAATATTAAAAATAGTAATATTGATATTTATAGATAGGTGATAGTGATATGTTGATTTTATATTTAATTATTGAAATTATTTTATCATATTATGTTTTAGGAGGTATAATAGCAGTTTTAGGAAGTGTTTTAACTACAAAAGAATTGATTAAAGCAAAGAAAATATTTAGAAGTAGTTTAAAAAATAAGTATTGTATTTTACTACCTGTTTATCATGAACAAGATATAATACAAGAATCAATTAACTATTTTTATTCCATTTTTAAAGATGATGAAAAAGTTAAGATATTTATTATTGCTACTGAAAGGGAAAATTGTAAAAATAGTACATATGAGATGGCAAAAAAACAAATAGAAAAGATGAATGCTGAAAATATATTTACTTTATTAAATGTACCAAAGGAATATAAAAATAAAGTTGGGCAGATAAATTATGTAGTGAAGAATAATTTTATTAATAATGATGAAATTGTAGGAATATATGATATTGATTCAAGACCTGATAATAAAGTATTAAAAATAGTAGATGATTTAGTAGCTAAAAATAATTCAGTGAATATTTTTCAGCAGGTTTCTAGTTATTGTAATAATTTAAATAATTTATCTGGTATTAATAAAATTTTATCTACTTCAGATGCTCTTACACAAACTAAATGGGCTTTAGGATTTGAATATCAATTATATTTACTATATAGTAAGATGATTAAAGGTAAGAAACTGAGACCACTCGTTTATTGTGTAGGTCATGGTTTATATGTTAGAGGTTCATTTTTGAAAAAAATTAATGGTTTTCCTGAAATCAACAATAATGATGATTTATCTTTTGGATATTTGTCTTCTGTACTAGGAGAGGCTATTCTTCCTGTACCATCACTTGATAAATGCAATATATCTTTTGATTATAAAGAGACAATCTCACAATATAGATTTTGGTCCAGAGGTTCTAATTTATATTATAGAGATATTAATTATTACCAAGAGGCATTTGAAATTAAATTGAGTAGAAAACAAAAAATGATTTTTCTTATTCAAGGTTTTTTAAGGAACTTTTTGTGGGCTTGGAGAGGTACTTTATGGGCAATAATAACTGTAATTTCTATTGTTCTAAATAATATACCATTAATTGTATTTTGTTTTATAAGTTTGCTTTTTTATACGATATTACCTCAGATAATAGTCTGTTTTGAACTTAAAAAATTAGAAAAAAAGAAGATAAGTAATATTTTTCTTGGTGTTGCTTTTTCTCCTATTAACTTTTTACTTAGAGGAATAGGACCTACATTATCATTGTTTTATAGGTTATTCGGAAATGATAGAGAAATAAATTATAAGGCTACTAGATAAATATTCATGAAAAAGAAAGGAATGATGATTAATATGAATAGTTTAGATAATGAATTTGATAATATATTTTTCAAATATAAATTGATTACTTATCCTGATGTGGTTGATAAGCTGTTAAAAGATGAAATGGTTAGTCCAATAAATCTAGAAATTAATTTGACCAATTTATGTAATCATAATTGTATTTGGTGTACTTATGGATATCTGCATAACACTAATGATACATTAAAAAGTGATGTTGTTTTTAAGCTTATTGATTCTGCTCACAATATGGGGATAAAATCAATTACTTGGACAGGAGGCGGTGAGCCAACAGTTCATAAGGATTTTTTACAGTTCATAAAGTATGCTGATAAATATGGTATTAAACAAGGGTTAAATACAAATGGAGCTTTATTAACTGATGAGATGATTGACTTTATAGGTAAACACTTTTCATATGTTAGATTCAGTGTTGATGCTGGAAAAAGTGTTACTTTGATTAAATGTCATAAGGCTAAAAAAGATGATTTTGATAAAGTTATTTCTAATATTAAAAGGGTATCTGATGTGAAAAAGAAGAGTGCTTCAAAAGTTATTATTGGTTTTTCTTTTTTGATTGACAATAGTAATATTGATGACCTTATACCTGCTGTTGAAATTGCTAGTACTTTAGGTATTAATTATATACAAATTAAACCTATAGTAAATTATTATAGCAGTAATGAACAATTTTCTGAAGAGTCTGAGATGTGGAGAAAATTAGATACTGATTTTTGCAAAGCGAAAACTTTTGAAACAGAAACCTTTAAGGTAAGAATTTTGGAACATAAATTTACTAATATTCAAAAGCAGCAAGAAAACTATGGTAGAAAATATAAAAAATGTGTTGGGTGCAAAGTTATGGCATCTGTTGGAGCGGATGGCTCTGTTGACTTGTGCTGTGCTTATAAAGGAATAAAGGAATGGTCTATTGGAAATATTAATGATAAAAACTTTGATGATATTTGGAATAATGAAAAGATGAAGAAACTTCTTAAAAATGTCGATATTTGTAAATGTCCACCAATGTGTAAAGCTGATGAAATAAATAGACTTATTAACTTTATAGAAGAATTTGACGCTAATAAAGAGTTTATATAGAAAGGAGAATTATGATGAAAAGAATTGGTATTGTAGGTGTAGGTGGTGTTGCTAGTTATGCTCATATTCCTTCCTATATTAATAGAGATATTGGGGTGTGGTCTATTTGTGATATTGATGAAAAAAAATTAAATACAATTGGTAATTTGTATAATATTTCGCGTAGATATACAGATATTGAGGAGATGATAAAAAAGGAGAATATTGATATATTAGATATTGCTACTCCTCCTTCTAGTCATAAGGAAATATTAAAAATAGCGAATAAATATAAAGTACAAGTTGTTATGCAAAAACCATTAATTACTGATAAGAAAGAAATGGATGATATTAGTACTCTTATCTTAAATAGTGATAGATTTAAACTTAACATGCAGGGAAGATATGTTTCGGCGTGGATGAAAATAAAGGAACTTTTGAAAAATGAATCTATCGGAAAACCTTTTATGTGTACGATTATAAATAATGATTGGTGGGATAGAGAAGAAGGAAGGTGGGATTTAAACATAAATAACTATATAATTTTTGAGATGTTAATTCATCATCTTGATTTATGTAATTTTTGGTTTGGAAAACCCTTTAAGGTAACTGCTAGAGGTGGGAAAAATGATAGTCAGAATATTAAAAATATGAATTATATAAATGTAATGCTAGAGTATAAAAATGGATTGATAGTTCAAATTGTTGAAAATTGGGGAATGTCAGAGTATGATTTTTCTACTGGTCACCCTTTTGAGGATATTTTAATTACTGGTGAAAAAGGAACTATAAAAGCGAATAGCGAAATGGTTAAACTTTCTAGGATTAATAATAATGAAATGAATGTGTGGCTTCATCCAAGACCTGGTCAAAAATTACCTTGTGATATTTTGAAGAATAATTGGTTTAATGATGCTTTTGGAGAACTAATGAATGATTTTATTCATAATAATAATATTGGTTATGAAGAAGATAAAAACTATGCTATAGAACTTACGAAAATGTTATTCAAAATAGTTGAAGCTACCACTTCTGATAATTGGATTGAATTTTAGTGGAGGTATATAATGGATAAGATAGAAATGGGAAAGGGAGTTTTAATACCTACTTATAGGTGTAATCAGAGATGTAAATGTTGTTATGCTATGGCAGATATTTTAACTGCTGATGGTGAGATGAGTTTAGAAGAAGCAAAGAAGGCTATTGATTTTTTTGATATGCTTGGTATTAAAACTTATACATTATTAGGAGGAGAGCCATTAATATATAAAGACATTAATGAGGTAATAAGGTATGCAATGGGTAAAAATATTACTTCATGGGTTGTAACCAATGGGATGATGCTTGCGGATAATGGTTTTGGGGAAGAACTAGTTAAATCGGGCGTTATAGGTGGATGTATAAGTTTATTTTCACTTGAAAAAGACGCTCATGAGAGTGTAACTAACATTCCTGGGAGTTATAATAAGGTAATTTCAGCACTTACTAATACTATTAATTATAATTGGCCTTTTTATCCTATGTTAACTTTGCTGAAGAATAATATTGATAATATAATTAATGATTCTGTTTATTTAGCAAAGATGGGCTTTAAAAAGATATATATTAATTATGGTATTCCAAATGTTGTATCTGAATATGATAGGAATCTTGATAGTGATCCTATTGTTTTGGCTAAACTAACAGAAAAACTTTTTGAATTTCAGAAAAAAATCGGTGTTAAGTTTATATTTAATTGTGAAAAAAATAAAATCCCTTTATGTTTCTTTGATGACAATAAGTTTGAGACAATGAAAAGCGAAAAACAAATTGGTACTGGCTGTGAATTTATAAAAGGAAATACGATTGTTATAGAACCTGGTGGTAATGTTTTGGGATGTTCTCATTGGGTAAAGCATCCTTTAATGAACATATACAAAAATTACAATGCTCTTGAGACAATTAGTGAGAAAGAGTTTTGGGATGTTTGGATGAATGGATTTCCTAGTGAAGTTAGAAAAAGTTATGCTAGTTATCCTTTTAATTCTTGTGTTGATTGTAAGAAACGAGTTCTAAAAGAATGTTATGGCGGATGTAAAGCATGGCATAATTCTGGTGCTTTAGAAAATAAAATAAAGATTTATTAAGGAGAATGGAAATATGAATAATAGAGAGTATGAAGAATTTAAAAATCAAATAACTTCTGAAAAATTAAAAGAAAATATAGAGTTATACTACTCTAGGTTATCTGAAGTTTATAATGATAATAAGATTATTGAAGGATTAGATGTGGCCAGTAGAATAAGAAAAATTATTCAAAAAGTATTATTCGAGGAGGGGTGTAAGTATATTTGGCTTGTTCCTATTGAGACTAGTATTGATGAATATAGTACAAATAATTTTATTGCTTATAATCCATATAATAAAAGAAGCTATTCGTTGGTTCAATCACCTCAGATTCAAAAAGAGGCTGCTGCTATTGTTTTAGGATCTAATTTTAGATTGGTAGATTGTTATCGGGGTGAAAAAGCAGATACAACACATGCAAACATATTTCAACAGATTGATGTAGAATTTGCAAATAAAACAGAATATGAAATTAGAAAAGTTGGCAAGAAAATTATCGAAGAATGTTTTAAAGAAATATTGAACATTGATATTAATATTGTTGATACTTATTCTTACAAAGAATTGGTAGAATTATATGGTACTGATAATCCAAATCTTGGATTAGGATTTAAGATATGTAAAACTGAGAAACAATATTTTCTACTTGTTCCTAACGAGTATTTGTATAGTGTACATAAGATGGTTAATAATTTAAATTTTTGTTATCTTGATGGTAATAAATTAATGTTTAAAGAAGAAATGGAAATAAATGATATAAGAATAATGAGAAATGAATTTATTAACAAACTTAGGGATAATATTAATAATAATACTTTATATGGATATTGGGTTGTGAATATGCCTTATGCTGAATGTAAAAATGGTATTTTAAAACCTACACATCATGTAATGAGTATGCCTAGTATTGCTCATGAAGATAATAACTTTTCGTTTGATAATTTAAGTGATAGTGAATTATGCAATTTGAATTGTAATAGTTTTGATTTAATTATTTGTAATAATTCTCATGCTGTTGAAGTTTTAGGTGGAGATGAAAGAATTAGTGATTTTTCTCTTCAATATAGTGCGATTAAACGACTTGGATATAATGTTGAGCAATATGCTTATTTATTGGAGGCGTTAAGATTTAATGAAAATCACGATAAAAAAAGATTAGGTGGTTTTGCTATCGGAGCAGAAAGATTAGTGCAGTTTTTAATAGGGTGCTATGATATGAAATATGTTCAACTATTTCCTACTAATTTACCGAATGGTATATTAACTCATGCTACTAGTATTGAAGATATGAAAACTAGAAGGAAAAAGTTATGATAGTTGGTATAGATATAGATGGAACAATAAACGATTTGCATTCAGTGATATTAGAATATGGTAGATTATACAATCAGACGATTGTTAATGGTACTATTAAAGATGAAAATGCCTATTATATTAAAGATATATTTGATTGGAATGTATTAGATTATGATAAGTTTAAATGGATAGTACAAAGTGATTTGGTAAATAGAATTAAAAGTAGAAATGGTGTGGCTTCATCTTTAATTAAATTAAAAGAACATGGCTATAAAATATATATTATTACTGGAAGAAAGAAAAATGAAATGAATGATAGGAATGTTGAAACTAAACAATGGCTTGATAATAATATGATTCCATATGATAAACTTATTTTTGAGGAAAATGATAAAGGTGTAGCTTGCTATAAAAATGGTGTTGATATATATGTTGATGACAGTATTAAACATTTAGATAAAGTAAATAGGTATGGAGTAAAATGTTATTTATTTGATAATATTTATAATAGAAATGATAGTTATTATGAAAGAGTATGTTCTTTTGAAGAATTGTGTGATAAAATAATAATAGGAGGATAGTTATGATTAGTTATATTTTTAGTGGTTTTGATGTTAAAGAACATTTTGGAAATGATGTTAGTGAATATTTTAAAAAGGATATGAAAGAATGTAAAAGTATTACTTTTATACCAGGAAGTTTTGAAGATTTAGATAAAGTTAAAAGATATGTTTCTACAGATGTAGAATGGTTTAAAGAAATTGGTATTGATTTAGAAGAAGTAAATATTTTAGATGATAATACTAAAGAAGATGTTATGATAGATAATATTAAGAATGCTGATATTATATTTATTATGGGAGGAGATACTCAGAGGCAAAACTTATTTTTAGAAAGATATAAATTGAAAAAGATGATTAAAGAAGCTAATGGAATAGTGATAGGTGTTAGTGCAGGCGCTATTAATCTTGGTGTTATTTCTCTTTGTTCAAGAGATCCAGATGATGGCGTAAATGAGACCATTACTTATAGAGGAATAGGAAGAATTGACTATACGATAGAGCCTCACTTTGATTTAAATAATTTAGACCTTTTGAATAATGAACTATATCCTATTTCTAATAATATTAAGATATATGCTCTTCCAAATGATACAGGTGTTAGAATAGCTAATGCTGATTATGATATTATTAAGGGTGACTTTTATTTAATATATAAAAATGGAGTAGAAAAATTATAAGCTATGTTTTTTAAGTATTTGTTTTTTAGATATAATTTATTTAAGTATAATCAAGAATATGTCTTACCATATTTAAAAAAAATGAATATTATGGAAAAGAAAAACTTCATTAATCAAATTAATATGGTACCATGGGAAAAATGTTTGAAGGCATTAGAAGATAAGAATGTGTTAAAAAATCCTTTGCCTATTGAGTGTGAAGATATTAATACTTTTAGTATTGATGATAGGAGAGAATTGGAAAAAATAGGAGAAGATAATATTAATAGATACGCAGTTCTTTTACTAGCGGGTGGGCAAGGGACTCGACTTGGTTATGATGGGCCTAAAGGCACCTATAAATTGGATATTGGTGATAATGATACTTTCTTTTCTTTATATATTAAAAAAATTATCTTATTTGAGGATGAGTATAATGTAGTTATACCTGTTTATATTATGACTAGTATTGATAATTATGATAAAACAAAAAAATATTTTGAAGATAATGATTATTTTGGAAAAAAAGATAGTATTATAATCTTTAATCAAGATGATGTTCCTTTATTTGATGTTAAAGAAAAAAAGATATTAATTGATGA
>ULZS01033058.1_pt1 | contig 13751 bp, 10 predicted proteins | sample 1963301 | NCBI WGS metagenome assembly ULZS01 (sample SAMEA4835895, study PRJEB28245) | human gut metagenome | biome: gut microbiome; material: fecal sample | place: Denmark | collected 2008 | reverse complement strand
TATTTTGGCAACGCAGATGCCGTGCCGCAGCCGCCGGAGCGGTACTTAAGCCGTAAGGCGGGAATTGTGCGGTATTGCCTTATATCTAAAACCAAAGAGAACAATGCCTTCCGCAGGCATGCGGGAATTCTCAGTTGCTGTGCAGGGCTTTGTGGGTGCGGCGCTGCGGGTTCATCCGGCGGGCAAGTTCTTCATGCGAGCGCTTGCTGCGCGCAGCGTTTTGCGCGTTGCCCGCCCGCGATATGCTTAGTATAATGCCCATCTCACATAATAGAATCAGCAAGCTGGTACCACCGGAGGAAAAAAACGGCAGGCTGATGCCGGTATTTGGGGCCACACTGGTGACCACCGCAATGTGGATCATGGCCTGCCAGGCAATTTGCGACATAATGCCAATACCCAGCATCGTACCAAAATAATCCGGCGAGTTCAGGGCGATGATAACGCCCTGAATGATCAGTGCGGCAAAAAGGCCCATACAGATCACCGCGCCGATAAAGCCCAGCTCTTCGCACAGAACGGAAAAGATAAAGTCGTTGCTGGCTTCCGGCAGCCAGAGGTGCTTTTGGCGGCTGTTGCCAATGCCCAGGCCGGTCAGCCCGCCGGACGCAATGGAATACAGGCTCTGCTGGGTCTGGTACAAAATATCGCCCTCGTCACCGTTCCATGCGCCGAGGCGCTGCTGAACATAGTTATTCTGTCCGGTCAGCATTTTGTAAATCACAAACGCAGCCGCGCCTGCCGCCGGGATGCACCAGAACCGGCCCACACCGCCACACAAAATCATACTGCCCGCAATCAGCAGGATCAGCATGATAGCAGAGTTATGGGGTTCTTTGTACAGCAGAACCACCACCGGCAGCAGCGGCAGCACGGGCAGCACAATGCCATAAAGCAGTGTTCCCCGTTTTTCATAATACCGGTCCGCAAAGCAGGCAAGACCCAAAATAGCCGAAAACTTTGCCAGCTCCGAAGGCTGCAGGGTTGTGCCAAACATATACACCCAGCGGTAACAGCCGTTGTACGGCTCACTGAACAGGGCCCACACCAAAAGCAGCAGCGTTAAAATGTATAAGTACCAGTTCATGTGGCGCAGGCTGCGGTAGTTGATGTTGGAAATCAGATACATCAGCACCAGCCCCACCACCGCCAGAATTACCTGCGGGCGGATAAAGTGGTAAATATCCCCCTTGAAGCGGTAATACCCGGTGGAATAACTGGCGGAGAACAGCATGATCAGCCCGTAAGTCAACACAAGGATCAGCGTGCCGACAAGGCCATAGGAAAGTTTGCCGCGTTCCTCTTTTTTGAACGCGATTTCCTTAAAAAACCTGCCAATGTTGCCAAAGGCCAAATCGAAAAGCTGGGCAAGCGTCATTTGCGGCACAGCCCCCTTTCTGATATTTTATGCCATGTAAACGTACATCAGGCCCAGCACCACGCCGATAATGGCGATCAGGCTGAAGAAAAAGTCGATCTTGACTTCTTTCCAGCCGCGCATCTCGAATGCATGGTGGATCGGTGTCATGCGGAAAATGCGCTTGCCGTGGGTCAGCTTGAAGTAAACGCGCTGGATCACAACGGTCATGGCGTCCCAGATATACACAATGCCAAAGAAGAACACCAGCTCCGGCCGGCCCATGATAAAGGCAAGGGCCGTTACCATACCGCCCAGGAACATGCTGCCGGTATCGCCCATGAACACTTTGGCCGGGTAGAAGTTCCACACCAGGAAGCCCGCTGCCGCAGCAGCCGTTGCCGCCGCCAGAACGGCCACATGATAAAAGCTGAGCATGCTGGCAGCCAGCAGGTAGCCCAGCATGGAAACAAAGGTCACACAGGAGCACAGGCCGTCCAGACCATCCGTCAGGTTGACGGCATTGACCAAAAAAATGATGCCGAAGAACGCAATGGGGTAATACACCCAGCCCAGATCTACCGCACCGATAAAGGGCAGCATAATGATGGTTGTCAGCAGGCCCTGCATGTGCAGCCCCACCAGGAAGGCGCCGGTAACAATGAACTGCATGATAAGCTTTTGCCAGGCAAGCAGGCCCAGGTTGCGGTGCTTGACGACCTTGATATAGTCATCCAGAAAACCGATAAAGCCGGAACCAAACGCCAGGAACAGCGCCAGTAAGGCGGCGCGCACCTGCACAATGCCCAAAAGGTCCTGTGCATAGCGGTAGAACCCGGCATACACCAGGCCGCAGGCCACCAGAATGCCAAAGATGAAGCACAGGCCGCCCATGGTGGGTGTGCCCTGTTTTTTGTTATGCCAGGTCGGGCCGGATTCCCGGATGGTCTGGCCGAAGTGCAGCTTGTGCAGTGCCGGAATTACAAAACAGCCTGAAAGTGCCGTAACGGCAAACGCACCGATTGCCGCGGCAACCAGCATCCAAGAAACGATCATTCCCATGTGATATTCCCCCAAAATATGCAATTATGCGTTTGGCAGCGCCGCGTAAAGCTGCTTTAATACATCATCCAGCTTCATGGCGTGGCTGGCTTTTGCCAGCACAACATCGCCGGGGCGGACGTTCTGCCGTAGATATTCTACTACTTCCTCCGCCGCTTGGCAATGGATGGTTTGCAGCCCTTTCTGCCGGGCTGCTTCGGCCATGGCTGCGCTCAACGGGCCGTAAGCCACCAGCAGGTCGGCGGCATCGGCAGCCCATTTGCCGGTCTGGCGGTGGCCGGGTTCACTGGCAGTGCCAAGTTCCAGCATATCGCCCAGCACGGCAATGCGGCGGCCGCCGGGGCCGGGCTGGCGGTCATGCAGAATCTGCAAGGCTGCTTTCATGCTGTCCGGGCTGGCGTTATAGCAATCCTCAATAAAGGTCACACCGCCGTGCTGCACAATGTTCTGGCGCATACCGGTGGTCTGATAGCTGGCCAGCGCACGGGCGGCGCGGGCACGCTCCAGCCCCAAGCGGGTGGCTGCAGTGTAAGCAGCAAGGGCATCATACACGGTATGAACACCTGCCGTGGGGATGGTTACACTGAACTCATAGGTTTCACCGTCCACGTTATCCACCAGGGTAAAGCCGGTACCCTCCCCTACGGTATGAATATTGATGGCGCGCACATCGGCGGAGCTGGAGCGGATGCCGAACCACACCGGGCGCAGGCGGCCGGGGATCTGTGCGGTGGGCAGCAGGTCATCGTCCGCATTCAGAACCAGCGGGGCGCCGTCCGGCAGGCCCTGGCAGATTTCCATCTTTGCCTTCAATATATTCTCCCGCGTGCCCAGATTTTCCAGGTGGGAAACGCCGATCATCGTAATGATACCGGCAGACGGCCGCGCTGCGCGCACCAGGCGGGCAATCTCGCCCAGGTGGCTCATGCCCATTTCCACCACAGCATACTGGGTGGTATCCTCCAGGCGGAACAGCGTGTTGGGCAGGCCGATCTCATTGTTCTGGTTGCCTTCTGTTTTTAAGGTGTTGCCAAAGGCGGAAAGAACCGCATAGCAGAACTCTTTGGTGGTGGTTTTGCCCACGCTGCCGGTCACACCGATCATCAGCGGGCTGAACAGCGTGCGGTAGTTGGATGCCATACGGATCATGGCAAGGTAGCTGGATTCACAGATGACAAGGTGATCCTCCGGCACGCCCTCCACGGGATGGTTGGCGATCACATACTCGGCCCCGGCCTGGTACGCCTTGGCGGCATAGTCGTGGCCGTCCACACGCTCGCCGGGGAAGCAGACAAAAATGCAGCCCGGCTGCACCTTGCGGGAGTCCGTTACAACGGCGGTGATGGGTACCGGGCGGGCCAGTGCCAGCCCGGCCAGAAGTTCGTTCGCGTTCATGGGTTTCATGGGAACACGCTCCTTTTGGTTGGTTTAGTTGCGGCATGTTTCAGTTTGCTGTGGGTTCCCCCTGCCGTGGCCGGGGTTATTGCTGCTCGGCATCGCTGCCGGTATCATCCTGGGTCGTGCTATCCTGATCGTTTTCACCGGCGGCGTCCTGGGGCGTATCGTCCTGGGCGGCATCGTCCTGCGGGGTATCTGCATCCTGCTGGGCATCGCTGCTGCCGTCGGGTTCCGTGGTCAGGGTAACGACTGTGCCGTAGGGCACCACACTCCCAACCTCAATATCCTGGCTGACAACACGATCCGATGCACTGCCCGAAATCGCCACATTGACGCCGGAAGCCTTGAGCATCTGTGCGGCAAAGGTTCCGGTTTTGCCGGTGGCATCCGGCACGGTGGTGGTGGCGTCGGTGGTGGACTGGGTATACAGGTAAACCGTGGAGCCTGCGGGCACCACGGTGCCGCCTGCGGGGTACTGATACACAACATCGCCGTCGCTGGTATCCACAAACCGGTGGGAAAGCCCGGCGGCGTTCATCTTGACCTGGGCGGAAGTCCAGCGGGTGCCAATGGCATTTGGCACTTCCACACTGCCGTTGCTATCATAAGAAGCATCCCGTTCAATGCCAAGATACGGCGCGATCTGGCTGATGATGTTGCCGGTAACAGGGGCCACAATCTGGGAAGCGTAGTCAAAGATCCAGCGCGGGTCATCCATCATGACCAGCACCAGAATTTCCGGGTCGTCCGCCGGAAGGATGGCGGCAAAGCTGATGGCCTTGCGATAGTCGCCGTCCGGGCGGTACTTGTAAGCGCCTTTCCAGTCCAGCTGTTCTCCCGTACCGGATTTGCCGCCGATGCGGTAGCCCGCCACATAAGCGCTGGCACAACCGTGATAGTCCAGGTCATTGCTGGTACCGGTGTGACCCACGTTGTTTTCCATCATGGCGCGGATCTGCTCACTGACTTCCTCGCTGACGACCTGGCGCTTTATGTCGGTTTCAGCCTGCCATACCACGTTGCCGGTGTCGTCCGTCATATTATCCACCACATAGGGGGTCATCAGGTAGCCGCCGTTCACGGTGGAAGCCACGGCGGCTGCCATCTGGATCAGGGTCAGCTTTTGGGACTGGCCGAACGCGGTGGAGTACAGGTCCGTTTCCACCTGCTCCATCTCCTGCTGGGTTTTGGAGATGCCCTTTGCCTCATACGGCAGGTCAATGCCAGTGGTCTGGGTCAGGCCAAACGCCTGGTAGTAGTTATAAAAGAATTCGGCGCTCATTTTTTCCGCCACCTGGATAAAGTACAGGTTGCAGCTGTGGTTCAGCGCCCCGGCCATATCCAGCCAGCCGTGAGCGTTGCCCTCGGCGCAGCGGTAGCTGTGTTCCCACTCGGTATTGGGGAATACTGTCAGGTCGCCGCCGCAGTAAAACTGCTGATCCGCCCCCATCAGGCCGGAATCCAGCGCCGCAGCGGCCGTCATGAGCTTAAAGACTGAGCCGGGGTAATACAATTCCGTCACGGCTTTGTTCTTCCACTCGGCCTCACGGATCATGCCCTGCAGCTGGCTTTTTTCGCTGGGAACGTCGATTTTGTTGCCTTCTTCATCGGTGCTTTTTGTTCCGTTGGGGTTCACAACGCCGTCCGCAATGATATCAGCTACGGCGTCCTGCCCCAAACGGCTTTGCAGGACGGAAATATCGTCCTCCGTCAGCGCCGTTCCGGCATTATCCAGGATAGCCTGCAATTTGGGTTCGGTGATATTATACGGATCGTTGGGGTCAAACTGCGGCGCCGTTGCCATACCCAGCACCGCGCCGGTGTTCACATTCATCACAATGGCGCTGGCACGGTTCTGCACATCATAGTCATCAATCGCGTTGGAAAGCTCGGTTTCCAGCACGGTCTGGATGGTATCGTCAATGGTCAGGTTCAGGTTATAGCCGTTGATAGCCGCATGGGTATCGCTTTCCTCGTTAGCCAGTTCATAGCCCCATGCGTTCTCGCTGCTGATGCTGCGCCCCGGTGTACCGACCAGTTTCTCATCATACGATTTTTCCAGGCCGTACATGCCGTTGCCGCTGTCATCACAAAAGCCCAAGACCGAGGAAAGGTACATTCCGTTAGGGTATTCCCGCGTGGAGGAGGATTCCTTGTACATGGAAAGCACCGTTTCGTACTTGGCATCCGGATCCCCCTCCGCCTTGCCGTTGGTAATGCGTTTGGTGTTGGCATAGTCAATAATGGATTGCGCCGTTACCATATCAATGTCCTTGGCAATCACGCGGTACTGGCTGTTCGTTTTGCTCAGCTGCTCCTGAATTTTTTCCGCGCTGACGCTCCCGTTCAGCAATTCGCTGATTTTCTGGCTGGCTTCCGCCACATAATCCTGGTTGCACTTGGACGGGTTGGCAATAATGTTCCACACCACACTGCTTTTGGCCAGCAATTTGCCGTTAGCGGAATAAATAGAGCCGCGCGTGGCGGGGATCTGGGTATCGGAAAGCTGCTGTTCCGCCGCCTGAACACGGTACTGCTCAGCATCCCGGATCTGCAGGGTATACAGCTTATAAATCAGAACGCCGCACCCCGCAGCGATAAAGCCGATCACCAGCAGCAAAACCATGATGCGTCCGTTCAGCGTAAGCGCATGATTCTGCCCTGGCTCCGGGCTGCGACGGTTGTGATGACGCGTGGACTGATTCTTGTTGTCGGGTTGCTTTGGCATAGGTTCATTCCTTTACAGAAAAGACTGTTTGCACGAATACGCGCCCGCCCATGATGGCAAAAAAAGCGTGCTCCTGTTGGGATGCACGCTTTGGCGCAATGTAAGGGCAGCACCGCATGATTCCCACCTGACGGCTTGGGCACCCAAAGTTATGCGGTATTGCCTTGACCGGATCGGTTACGGGTCAAAACTGCCAAGCAGACTGAGCGCTGCGGTTTTGATACCGGCAAAAAACTTGTCTGCTGTGCCGGCTGCGCGTTCGATCACGCTTTCATCTTCCAGCCGGACATACGTCACCTGGCTGGGGTCCATTTTAACCAGCCCCAGCCGATCCTCCGCTTCCTGCTGGACGCTGGTGCTGTTGGTGATCTGATCCATGGTGGTGGACAGATAGTCGTTATAGCTCTGGGCATTGGTCAGCTCCGACTTGGCGTCATCAATTTCGCCGGAAAGCTGTGTGATGCGTGCCTGGCTGGCGACAATGCTGGCAAACAAACCAAAAAAGATGGCAATGACCAGCACCGTGCCCGCCGTGCGGGCAAACTGGCGTGCCTTGCTCAGGCCGTAGCGTCCGCCCTTGACAACGCGCACCCGCGGTGTGCGGGAGGAACCGGAATGATTGTTGGTTGAAATTTCTGCTGCTGTGGAAGCCATGGGCGCCGCCCCCTTTCTCGTATCGTAAAATTTCGGCTTTCCTTAAGCTGTGCGGCATGGTCACAAGCGCCATGCCGCGCTGCCAATGTTCCCTCCTGGCACGCTTATAATTTTTCCAGTACGCGCAGCTTGGCGGAACGGCTGCGGCGGTTTTCTTCCAACTCACCAGCGTCCGCTTCAATCGGCTTGCGGGTAATCAGTTTAGCTTTGGGCATCCCGCCGCAGGTGCAAATAGGCTGCTCCGGCGGGCAGGTGCAGCGCTGGGCCCAGCGGCGGAACTTCTGTTTTACCAGCCGGTCTTCCAGGCTGTGGAACGTGATGATGCAGAACCGCCCGCCGGGGGCCAGGCGGCTGAAAATCGCCTCCATCCCCTCGTTCAGGGCATCCAGTTCCCCATTGACGGCAATCCGCACTGCCTGGAAGCTGCGGCGGGCGGGGTTCTTGTTCTTGCGGCGCTCGGCAGGCGGCATAGCGGATGCAATCAGGTCCGCAAACTGCAGGGTCGTCAAAATCGGGGTTTCCTCCCGTGCTTTCACAATTTTACCCGCAATCTGCCAGGCATACGGTTCCTCACCATAATCGCGCAGGATGCGGGTCAGTTCCTCACGGTCCAGGGTATTCACCAAGTCTGCCGCAGTGGGCCCCTGCTGGCTCATGCGCATATCCAGCGGGGCATCCGCGTGATAGGAGAAGCCACGCTCGGCATCGTCCAGCTGGTGGCTGGAAACGCCAAGGTCCAGCAGCGCGCCGTTGATGAAGGGGATCTCCAGTTCATCCAGCACGCGGGCGGTTTCGCGGAAGTTGGCCTGAACCACCTGGGCGGGTAAGCCCTTTAGCCTTGCGGCAGCGGTTGCCACCGCATCCGGGTCCTGATCCAGCGAGATCAGCCGCCCGGTGGTCAGGCGTTTTGCTATTTCCTTTGAGTGGCCTGCCCCGCCGGCTGTTCCGTCCAGATAAATCCCGGCAGGGTCAATGGCCAACCCATCAAGGCATTGGCTGAGCAAAACGGGGATATGACTAAATTCCACGGTGTTCTCCTCTTTCCCCGTTTCACACGGTTTAACATGCAGGGGTACACCCCCGCTCAAAGTGTAGGCAACACCGCACAATTCCCGCCTTGCGGCTTAAGCACCGCTCCGGCAGCTGCGGCACGGCATCTGCGTTGCCAAAATGCTCGATAATGTCGGGTTGCGGTACCCGCATCGTGCTTCGGGGGCAAAAGCCCCTCGCACTCTGCGACCGCTGCCCCTGCTTCGGTTCGCTGTATCCGCCACTGGCGGCGCTCACCTTTGCAGCATCCAGTATTATCTGCGCTTTTGGCTTAGCATCTGCCGCACCTCGCTCGCCGTATCGGCACTTAGAATTATGCTGTATTGCCTGTATCTTAAAAATCAAGGTCTTCCATTGCGGCGGTAAAATCTTCATCGCTTTCCGCCTGGCGGGCTTCCCACTCCTGGGTGTTCCAGATCTCCGCAAAGTTGCGGTTGCCGATCACGCTCACATCGTGATCCAGGTTGGCGTATTCCCGCAGTTTTGCGGGCAGCTGAATGCGGCCCTGCTTATCCGGTGTTACTTCCACCGCAGAGGAATACAGCATACGGCTGACATTGCGGCCCTTTACCATACCTTTTTCGGCAATGCGCTGGGCCACTTTTTCAAACTCCTCCGGCGGGAACGCGGCAAGACAATGGTCCAGCCAGCGGGTCACGATAAAGGTTTCGCCCATTCCATCCCGGAACTTTGCGGGGAAATTCAGACGGCCCTTTGCGTCCACTGCGTAGTCATACTGACCCATGAACATTGTCGAACCCGCCCCCTTCCCGGTTGGAACTGTCGCTTTTTTAGCGTTTCAGCGGAATTTCGCGGTTAACAACCCTGTGGAATGTGTGGATAACTCACCACTCTAACCCTAAACTGCCCACTTTTACCCACTGGAACACTTATATAGTACCAAATCGCGGGGCAAAAAGCAAGCCCACAGCGCCAAAAAGCGCTGCGGGCCATAAAGTTTTCACAAATGCTGTCTTATTTGTTGTTTGCGGGGCAGGAACCGTGCTGATCTCTTTCACAAAGCCCGCACAGGGGGCCGATTTTACAGATTCGGTTTCTGTGGGCCATGGGGGCCGCGGCTGGCCAGGTTGCGCAGGTTCATGCGGGTATTTTTGATATCCGCCACACTGCGGGCCAGAACTTCCTCCGAGTTTTTGAGGATATTCTCACAATAAGCCGCGGAGGCATTGTTGATCTTTTTCGCCTGTGCCTGTGCGGCGTTCACCAGCTCCACGGCCATCTTCTGTGCGCGCTTGGTGATCTCTTTGTCCGATACCAGTACCCGTGCGCGTTCCTCTGCCTGCTTGATGATGTTATCCGCATCGGTCTGGGCGTTCTTTAAAATCTGCTCGCGGTCTGCCACAATCTTTTTGCTGTCGCGCAGTTCATCGGGCAGGTTATTGCGCACCTCATCCACGATATCGCGGCAGCGGTCCACATCTACCACACGCTTGGCGGCGGCAAACGGCACAGCGGTACCCTCCTCCAGCGTTTCCTCCAGCATATCCAGCAGTTCCTCAACATTCATAGCTGTTCCTCTTTCTCATAGCGGCTTACCAAAATCTTGCCGTACTTATATTGTTTTGCCAAAACAAGCCCCTCAACCTGTTCCGGCAGCTCGGCGTCCAGTTCTGTTTCACACAGTACCACACCGCCAGGGGCCATGTGTACTGCCAGCTGCGGCAGTGCTTTGGCTACCGTGCCGTGGTGGTACGGCGGGTCCAGCAGGGCAAGATCAAACTCTTCCTGCGTGGTGGCCAAAAAGTGGAACGCATCATCCGGGATGACCCGGCTCTGCGCAAACACGCCCGCCGTTTTGCAGTTGGCCAGCACGATCTGGATTGCCTCGCGGGAAGCATCCAGGAAAACACAGCGCTTGGCCCCGCGGGATAATGCCTCAATGCCAAGCTGGCCGCTGCCTGCAAACAAGTCCAGCACGCGCGCGCCGGGCACAGAGAACTGTACGCTGGAGAACATTGCCTCCTTTACGCGGTTAATGGTGGGGCGGGTAACATCCTCCCCCGGTAGCGCAGCAAGGTTTTTGCCGCGGGCTGTACCTGCAATCACACGCATCATGTTAGGCCGCCTGCCTTTCATTTGTTATATGGCAGCCACCCATCCCGCTGGGAAGCTCAAGCCAGAGCACTCCTATTCGGGATAAACAGTTGCACTTATGGCAATACCGCATAATTCTAAGTGCCGATACGGCGAGCGAGGTGCGGCAGCTGCTAAGCCAAAAGCGCAGATAATACTTTGTGTATTATCGAGCATTTTGGCAACGCAGATGCCGTGCCGCAGCCGCCGAAGCGGTGCTTAAGCCGTAAGGCGGGAATTGTGCGGTGTTGCCTTATACATTATGGATGGTTCAAATCCGCTTGTCAAGGGAGTTTACCGTCATTCATTCTTATTTTACAACCCAGCCTGCAATCCAGCCGGGTTTTCCCCTCTCCTGCCGTTGCCGGCGTTGAGTTTACTGGCGCAGAGCATTATAAATGTTCTCCGCCTTGGCGTGGCTGATGCCCTTGACCTCTTCCAGGTCCGAAATAGACGCTTGCTTGACTGCCGTTACGGTTTTGAAATGTGCCAGCAGTGCCGCGCTGGTCTTGGGGCCAACGCCGGGCAGCTCTGTCAGGGTTGCCGCATAGGACTTTTTGTGCATCATCCGCTTGCGGTAATCGTTGGCATAGCGGTGGGTTTCATCCTGGATATTGGTCACAAAGGTAAAGATATTGCGGTGCCGGTTGATGGCGATTTCCCCGCCCGCATCATCCACAATGGCGCGGGTGCGGTGGTGGTCATCCTTGACCATGCCAAAGGTAGGCACATGTTCCAGTGCCGTGCCGCGCAGTGCCTGTTTAACGGCGCTCACCTGCCCGCGGCCGCCATCGATCAGCAGCAGATCCGGCATGGTGGCAAACTGGTTGGTTTCATTATCCGGCTTTTCGCCGCGCCGGGCCGCCTCGTACTCCGCAGCCCGGCGGGAAAGCGTTTCCGCCATAGAGGCATAGTCGTCTGTACCGGCAACGGTGCGCATCTTAAAGCGGCGGTAGCCGGCGCGGTAAGGCTTGCCATCCTTGAACACCACCATACCGCACACGCTGGAGCCATCGCCCCAGTTGGAAATATCATAGCTTTCGATCACCCTCGGCGGGGTTTTCAGGCCCAGCACCTGGGCGGCTTCTTCCAGCAGCTTTTCCTCGCGGGTATAGCGGCCGCTCTCGCGCCCCAGGCGCTCCACAGCGTTGGTGTAGGCCATTGTTACCAGCTTGGCCACATCGCCGCGCTGGGGCACATACAGCTCCACCTTGCTGCCGCGTGCTTCGTTCAGCGCCTGGTTCAGCGCTTCGGCGTCCGGCGGCAGGGTATCCACCGCAATGGTTTTGGGGATCGTCTCGCCATCCAGATAATACTGGGGCAGGAATTCCTCCCGCACGGCTTCGATATCAGTCGTATCATGAAAGACGAACTCCCGCTTATCGGTCAGGCGGCCATCCCGGTAGCGCAGCACCGCTGCGCATACCGCGCGGGTGGTGCCCGCCAGCGCGATGACGTCCATCTCTGTCCCGGCATCCATAACTACCTTCTGGCCCGCCGCCACGCGGTCAATGGCCGCGATCTGATCCCGCAGCAGGGCGGCTGTTTCAAAATCCAGCCGGTCAGACGCCGCCTGCATCTTCTCTTTCAGCTGCTTGACGATATCTTTTTTGCCGTACCGGATCATGCGCAGGGCGCCCTGCACCGCTTCGTTATAGGCTTCGCAGGTAATTTTGCCGCTGCACACAGCCATGCACTTGCCGATATGGGCATTCAGGCAGGGGCGGCCCTTGCCGATATCACGCGGGAATTCTTTATTGCAGCGGGGCAGCAAAAAACAGTTCTGGGCAGTTTCCACCATCTCCCGCACCGCAAAAGCCGAGGTGAACGGGCCGATATAATCGGCGTTCTCATCGTCCTTTTGCAGGGCAGCAGAAATACGCGGCCAGGGGCCGTGGGTGATCTTTACATAGCTGTAGCCCTTATCATCTTTGAGCAAGATATTATACTTTGGCGTATGGGCCTTAATCTGGCTGGCTTCCAGCACCAGGGCCTCAAATTCGCTTTGGCAGACGATGACATCGAACGCAAATGCGTGGTTGATCATTTGGGTGACCTTCGCGTCATGGGGCACGCCCTCGCGGAAATACTGTGAAACACGGATGCGCAGGCGCTTGGCTTTGCCAATATAGATGATGGTATCCGTTTTATCGCGGATGATATACACCCCCGGCAGCAGCGGGAGCATACAGGCTTTTTTGTAGAGTTCTTGTTTTGTCATGGTTTTTGAATAAGGGTGGTGAGTGATTTTTTGTCTGCGCGGCATGGCCGCGCAGACAAAAAAAGGCGGGTGACCAGTCACCCGCCGCAAAAACAAAAGATCTGATTATTCAGAGAAGCCGGAGTTGACCAGCTTGACCAGACCATCCACAGCAGCCTGTTCATCGGTGCCGTCAGCAATGATACGGATGGTGGTACCGCCAACGATGCCGAGGCTCAGAACACCCAGCAGGGACTTGGCGTTGACGCGGCGCTCTTCCTTTTCGACCCAAATGGAAGACTTATACTCGTTTGCCTTCTGGATGAAGAAGGTGGCCGGACGAGCGTGCAGACCTACCTGATTCTCAACGGTAACTTCTTTAACGTACATAATTATTCTCTCCTACTTATATGAAAAGATACGCCCAAGTTCTCTACCGCGGGCTCCTTTCAGGCGGTATTGCACAATCAGTGCCGCCTTGATTGTTTATATTTTATCCCATTTGTTCGACTTTGTACAGTGTAAATTTGCAATTTTGGCAGGATTCCGCATTTGGCACAAATCGCGCCGGGCCCGCTTGTGCAACTTTACCAGTTTATTTTCAACCGGATTGTAGATAGACTACAAAACCTGTACGAAAAACCGACAGAATACCGCAGGTTCAGCCTTGATCCTGGGGCTGATAGCGCATAACAAGCTCTTTGCAGGGCTTGCAGAATGCTACATCCACCCCCGGCTGGTACATGTTCCGCACGCCATCCGGCAGGTAGCCCATGCGCCGGTAAAGGCCGATGGCCGCCGTGTTTACATCCAGCACGGCCAGCCAGGGCCGGGCGTGCTCCGCAAGTTTTTTGCGCGCAAAATCCAGCAGCTTTGTGCCAATGCCGCTGCCGCGGGCGGACTGTGTGACAAACAGGTGGCCGATCTCCCCCGTTTTATGGCAGACACCCACCATGCCGTCCGGCGTATCCGAAGTGGTGTGCAGGTAGAATGCCCAGCCCGCCTTGCGCTCTTCTTCCAGGCGCTGGCGCATGACTTCCGGCGTATATTCTGCAAGGCCTGCTTCGGTGCACACATCCCGGCAGACGGTGCGGCAGCCTTCGGCAAACAGTTTTGCGGCTGCATCCAGCTGGGCATCCGTCTTGATCAGCTGGGCACGCTCGGTACGCTTCCAGCGCGGGATCTGGGTGATCGGGTGGGTGGCGCAC
>ULZS01069983.1_pt1 | contig 14469 bp, 9 predicted proteins | sample 1963301 | NCBI WGS metagenome assembly ULZS01 (sample SAMEA4835895, study PRJEB28245) | human gut metagenome | biome: gut microbiome; material: fecal sample | place: Denmark | collected 2008 | reverse complement strand
TCTTTCACCACCCTATTATGACTCTCGGACTGATTGTGTACCCTCCAGCTATATACAGTCTTCTTTTCCAGGCAGATTTTTTCTGCTGCCCGGTATGCAAGAATACAGAAAATCCAATCATCTTCATAATCACAGTATTTATAAAATGTGATATGATTTTTTTTCAAAAAATCAGTGCGGAATAAACACGACCAGATAGAACCATTTACTTTACATTCCGGGTGCGGTGTGACACCTCTCATAACAAGTGTCTGCAAATAGAAATCATATAATTGCTGTCCTTTTTCTATCACAGTCTGCCCCTGTTCCATACAGGCTGGCTCTTCTATTCCATTTACAATACGATTGGTCGCTGCCTGCACAAAATCGGCATTTGTTTCACGAATATCCTCTAACATTAATGAAAACATATCCGTTTTGACAAAATCATCCTGATCCAGAAAACAGACATATTCTCCCTCTGCATACTGCAGCCCATAATTTCTCGCAGAAGCAATTCCACCATTTTCCTTTTCAATATATTTCACTCTGGAATCCCTTTGTTGAAATTTTTTTATCAGTTCAGCACTCTTATCGGTGGAACCATCGTTGACAAATAACAATTCCAGATCTTTTTCTTCCGATCCACATAATCTCTCATAGGTTTCTACAAGAAATTTTTCACCATTGTATATTGGAATTACCACACTGATCATTTGCTCACCACATCTTTTTCAACAATGACTTCATCATCATTTGCTTCACCAAGACATACTTCAATACATCTCAGATCAGAACCAATTGCTTTGATAGAATGTGCCTTTCCTGCTGCAATGCTGACGGTAGAACCTGCCAGAAGATCCACTTCCGTTCCCTCTAATTTTAATTTTCCCATGCCGGATAAAACTGTGATCGTCTCCGTATGCTTCATATGTTTGTGATATGGTGTTTCTTTTCCTTCCACAACCTTGATCCGCTTTGTAATACTCTTGGTTCCATCATCTTCATCATTATCAATTGTCTTGATTGTTCCCCAGCGGCGCTCTTCATATTTGGATTCATCTGCAATTTCAGACAGGCAGTCTTTGATATAAGAGCTCTGGTGCTTGTCAGCGATCAAAATACCATCATGAGAGGCTGCAATCACCAGATTTTTAGCACCCATTACAACCATCGGAATACCAAGTACATTGATCGCATGACTGTTTTCTGATGTGCCATCCCATGTCACATCACCAATACTGTTCTCACGCATCTCCTCTGTCAATGTATTCCAGGTTCCAAGATCTTTCCAAATGTCATCATATTTGATTGCAACAATATTCTTCCAATGCTCCAGCACTTCATAGTCAAAGCTTTTCTTTGGAAGCTTCTCGTAATCGGTGACCATCTCATCATAATCGGTAGTCACACCGTATTTTCCAATCCACTGTGCTGCCATAGACAACTTAAAGCAGAATACTCCACAGTTCCACAATGCACCATCATTTACCAGTTTTTCCGCTGTCGCTTCGTCCGGTTTTTCACGGAACCCCTCTACGTGCAGCAATTCCGCATCGCCCTTTTGTGGAACAATATAACCATATTTGGTAGATGGATAGGTTGGTACGCCTCCGAGCAGGCCGATTGTATCCTCTGCCTTCTCTATATAATCCCCAAGCTTTTTGATCCGATTAAAAAATTCAATAGTCGTGTAAGGATCGACCGGAAGAAATGCGACAACATCATCCTCCTTTGCACCTTTTTTTGATAACAGATATGCACAGGAAAGCATGACTGCCGGAAATGTATCCCTTCTCATTGGTTCCACTGCAACTTCCGCTTTTCCATCAAGCTGACTCTCGATCAATTCCACCTGTGCATCACTTGCACAGACAATCGTATTGTCGGAAAGTCCCGCTGTTGCAAGCTGTCCAAAAACACGCTGCAGCATCGAACATTTTTCATCGTTAGCTGCATCATCGTGATTCATCAATTTAATATACTGTTTGGAATAGCTGTCATTTGATAAAGGCCATAATCTTTTTCCGGAACCGCCGGATAACAGTACAATATACATATATTTGTTCTCCTTATATTCGAATGGCACAGTTTTTACGCTGTGCCATAAAATCTGGTAAATTTATTCTTGATTTAAGAATTATTAGCGTTCTGCACGCATCGGATTATTCAAGAAGTCCTCATATGCAAGACGGATACCATCCTCAAGTTCTGTCTTGTATGTCCATCCAAGTTTTGCAGCTTTGCTCACATCCAGAAGCTTTCTAGGAGTACCGTTTGGTCTTGTAGTATCCCACTTAATCTCGCCTTCATAACCAATGACCTTTGCAACAAGCTCTGTCAGTTCCTTAATGGTAAGCTCTTTTCCGGTTCCTGCATTGACAGTCTCGTCACCGGAATAATGATTCATTAAGAATACACATAAGTTGGCAAGATCATCCACATATAAAAACTCACGCAATGGGCTGCCATCTCCCCAACATGTTACCTCTTTTAATCCATTTACTTTTGCTTCATGGAAACGACGGATCAGTGCAGGCAATACATGTGAATGTTCTGGATGATAATTGTCATTTGGTCCATAAAGATTAGTTGGCATAACAGAGATATAATCTGTTCCATACTGCTTATTTAAAAACTCGCAGTATTTCAAGCCGGAAATTTTTGCAAGTGCATAAGCTTCGTTTGTCTTCTCTAACGCACTGGTCAAAAGACAGCTCTCCGGCATAGGCTGTGGAGCCATACGGGGATAAATGCAGGATGAACCTAAGAACTCCAGCTTTTTACATCCATTTTTCCATGCTGAATGGATCACATTCATCTCAAGGATCATATTGTCATACATAAAATCAGCAAGTGCATTCTGGTTTGCAACAATACCGCCAACCTTAGCTGCTGCCAGAAATACATACTCTGGCTTTTCCTCTGCAAAAAATGCTTCTACTGCATCCTGTCTGCACAAATCCAGCTCTTTGTGTGTGCGTGTGATAATATTGGTATATCCCTGACGCTCTAACTCACGGACAATTGCAGAACCTACCATTCCTCTGTGTCCTGCTACATATATTTTTGCATCTTTTTCCATCATGATGCCATTCCTCCTAACGTAATGCTTTTTCACGCTTTGCAAGTTCTCTGTCATGCTCTGCCATAATGCGAACGAGTTCCGGATAACTTGTCTTCTGTGGATTCCATCCAAGAACCGTTTTAGCCTTGGTCGGATCTCCCCAAAGGTTATCTACATCTGTAGGACGGAACCACTGTGGATTGACACATACTAACATTTTACCTGTCTGTGCGTCATAACCCTTTTCATCTACGCCTGTTCCCTCCCAACGGATCGTAATACCGTTTGCTGCGAATGCCTTTTCTGTGAAATCACGGACTGTGTGCTGTTCTCCGGTTGCAATGACGAAATCTTCCGGTGTTTCATGCTGTAAGATCATCCACATACATTCCACATAATCTTTTGCATATCCCCAGTCACGCAGACTGTCCATGTTACCAAGTTCCAGATGATCCTGGATTCCCTCTGCAATACGTCCTGCTGCCAGTGTGATCTTACGTGTCACGAAATTCTCACCACGTCTCTCTGATTCATGATTGAATAAAATTCCGTTCACTGCAAACATTCCATAAGCTTCACGGTACTCTTTTACGATCCAGAAACCATACTGTTTTGCAACTGCATATGGAGAATATGGATGGAACGGAGTTGTCTCTCTCTGAGGTACTTCCTCAACTTTACCAAACAACTCAGAGGTAGAAGCCTGATATACTTTTGTTTTCTTAGCCAGACCTAAAATGCGGACTGCTTCCAAGATACGAAGTACACCGATCGCATCGACATCACCGGAATACTCCGGCACATCAAAAGATACCTGTACATGGGACTGTGCTGCAAGATTATAGATCTCATCCGGCTGTACCAGCCCGATAATCCGGATCAAAGAAGAAGAATCAGACAAATCCCCATCATGTAATGTAATTGCGTTCTTTGCGATCAGATGGTCAATACGAGCTGTATTGGAGATAGATGCACGACGTGTAATACCGTGAACCTCATATCCCTTCTCCAATAAAAACTCTGCAAGATAAGAACCATCCTGTCCTGTGATACCTGTGATCAATGCTACTTTACTCATTCAGTAATCTCCTTTTCATTTTTATACTATATACGAGTTATATAATTATTTTGCTTTTCTTTGCTCTGTGAGCCGATACTAAGAATAATATAATTTTTCATTCTTTTCAATTGATTATATTGCCCAAAAATAGTATTATATTGCTATAACATATAATACCGGAAAGGCAATGATGTCCCATGAAAAATTCCTTATTTGAAAAATATAAAACATCTGAAGTTACCAATACCAGACGTGTGATCTGTACTCCCGGTCAATTCACCAGAGATCACTTCTTTTATATCCAGGAAGCCGGATATTTAAAAAGTCTGCAGCCTCATCTTTCCAAGAGAAGTGGACTGAAATCCTACCTTTTTATGATCGTGCTCTCTGGCAGTGGAACCGTTTCCTATAAAGATGCTTCCCCAGAAAAAGCATCCGCTGTCTCTGCTATGGCCGGCGACTGCTTTTTTCTCGACTGTTCAAAGGAATACACCCACATCAGCAGTGAAAATGATTCATGGGAACTGCTCTGGATTCATTTTTATGGTCCCCAGGCGGAGGGCTACTATTCCTATTTCTGTGAACACAATGACTGGCATTTCCGCTCTCAGCATCTAAATGAGCTGACTGCCTGCATTACACGAATCCTTGAAATGCATGAACACCGGAATGATGATACCGACATTGTGGTAGCCAATGAGATCACACATATTCTGACTCTGATCTCCACTTCCCCAAAAGAACCGGAACGCAATGATTCAGAGCTTGAAATAAAACTCAAACATATAACCAGTTATTTAGACGAACATTATACAGAAAATATTTCTCTGGATTTTCTTGCAGAACAATTTTACATCAGCAAATATTATCTGAGCAGGGAATTTAAAAAAGAACACGGAACAACCATTATCCAATATCTTCTGACAAAAAAAATCACCCATGCCAAAGAGCTTTTACGTTACAGTAATTCTTCCATTGAAGATATCGCTGCGCTCTGTGGCATAGATGACGCCAGTTACTTTAATAAAGTTTTTAAAAAATTAGAAGGTTGTACTGCTTCGGAATATCGGAAACGGTGGTAGGTGATTTTCTATCTTCCATTATTTTACCTTAATCACCTGCCAGTCCGGCATATAAATGCCATCTGCATTCATTTCACGATTCCACACACTTGGAGCCATTACAATCTTATGCGGATTGTCACTTAAGAATTGTCCCCACCAGCTATAGGTGCTATTGGATATAATAAAGTTTTTACAATGATACATCAGTCTGAGTTCCTCGTAATCCGGGTTATCCAGATCTACATACCGCACCTCAAAGCCGCTGAAATCATAATTTTCTTTGATCCATTCTACCTCTTTGTGATTATTGGTAAAAATGTAGAAAACCGCATCCGGCTTCTGTGCTTTCATTTTCTGCATCGCTTCCATGTAATAACTCTGATCACATACATTCAAATGTGCAAATTCAGGTGCAAGATAATCGCCTCTTCTCACATGAACACAGACCGACTCACAGGACTGCATCTCTTCCATAAGCAGACGGTTCGCCTCGGAAGGTTTTGTTTTTACCTTCAACTCATTCTTAATCTGCGGAATCATATCTTCCCAATAAGTATAAGTCTGATATGCCCCCTCTATATATTTCACCCTGCAATCCGGCACTTCATATTTTTGTTCATTATACAGAGAATAGGTTGTATAAATTCCCTTTTTAGACAACAGACGAATTCTCCATGGAGCCGCTTCCCTGATATAGCGGGATAAAACCTTGTAATAATGCATTTTTTTCAATGCCCGCTCCTGCACACGCTCTACTTCCTGCTGTTCCTTTTCATCACAAAATGTAATTCCCGGCACGATATTCAGATTAAACAACATCTTCTCACTATTTCCTGTTCCCTTTAAATGATAACCGGTAAACTTCAACACATCATCCTGTGTCAACTGCTGTACTTTTCTCGCAAATGCATATTGAAACATCTGGTTTCCAAGACCACCGCCTAACGTTAATACTACCATTTTCTTTTCTCCGTCTTTTCTGATTTTTTCTGCCATATTCCCCAAATGACCAACATGACAACTGTAACAAAACTGATCCATACAGAAACATGCTGTATTACAGTTCCCTTATAATAAATCTTCACTGTACCGGATGTCGCCTGATCCACTGTAAATTCCACCAGACCATTTTCACTTAGTTTCGGTGCATAAGAGGCTCCTGTTTCTTCATTTTCCACCGCGTAACCGCGATACATATAAACAGGGACTTCAAAAGTTGCTTTTCCGTTCAGATTTTCGAATTGTAATTCAGAATATCCCTCACATCTTCGGAATGTATACGTAACTTTATCATTGTCCTCACATACGACAACATCTCCCCGTTCCTTCGCATAGTCATAATTGTCTACCGCAGCGGTAAGGTATTCTCCCGCACCAATGGAATGGGAGGACAGTGTCTCAAATGGATACATTCCATTGTGAATAGTGATCATCGCCAGTCCTCCAAACGATACCAGGGTTCCAAATGTTGCCAGTAACAAACCTGCTTTATACGCTTTCCATTTCTTTTCTTCTTTCAGTTTCACAAGCAGGATTGCACCACAGAGGGATGCAAATAATATATAAAATGTCAGATTTCTCCATGCAATTTTTATAAATCCGACAAACGGCTCCAGAAGTGGCTGAATGAACGGAACCATGGAAATTGCAAGGTAAAGCACAGCAAATCCCAGCAGATGATCCGCTTTCTTATTTTTAACCATTCCTTTTTTCCAGAAACGAATTGCTAAAATCCAGAAAATCAGGTAACCAAATGCACCCGGGAACCAGCTTGTCACAAAAAAGTCTGCTGTACCAGTCACTTTCTCAATGACAACATTTAACAGGCTCACGTATTCGCTGCCAAAGAAAAGGCTGATAAACGGCGCTACATTTCCGGCCAAATTACTTGTCTGTCTGTCCGTTACAAATAGCTGCGTTGTCGCCATCTGCTCTAACATCGGCCATGTAAAATATGCCGTAATGAGAACTGTAAGCACGGCTGCTGCGATCATATATCCAATGGATTTCTTATTCTTCCAGATTCTTTTTATATAAACAATACAAAGAAGTATTAAAAGGATCGCGGTAAGGACTGTGGATATAATATGGGAAAATATCAGTCCTGACATACCGATTGATAAGAGAATCCAGTCTGTCGATGGCTTCTTCGGCTCGATCACGATCCGATAAAAACCAAGCAGAACGATCGGTAAAAATACAAATGCCAGTGCCTCTCCTACCGCAAACCGGATAAAAATGTCCGCCAGAAGAATCGGCGAAAATGCATAAAGATATGCCGCCAGTACAGCTGTTCTCTTTCCCCACACCGAATTGACACAAAAATACATGGAGAAATAAGATGCCAGCATAATAGAAGCCAGAAACAACCGGAATGCAATTGCAATATCCATTCCCAATGCAACCAGAAAAGCTGCCGGATACATAAAAATATCCCCGTAAAACAGTGGAGAAGCATAACCATAGCCTCCACTGTTCGTTGTGTAAATCCGATAAATTCCAGGATGAATCTTCATCTCCTGTGCAATTGCAGCAATTCGCTCTGCATGGTATTCAATATCCTGTCCATATCCCATCCATATCATCACAGATGACAAAATCAATACGGCTGCCGCTACAATATGCAATTTCCCTTCAAAATCAATTTTCTGCTTTTTCTCCATTTTTCTGTTTCCTTACCTGCGAAATTCCAAAAAACAATAACAATAGCACGATCGTTACCACAGAAACTGCAATTCCCATGCATAATCCCTGTGGAATGAATTTCATTTCAATCACATGTTCTCCGGGTGATATCTCAAACAGCATATAATTTCCCAACGCCGTAAAAACTTCCGCCTTTTTCCCATCAACCGTCACATTCCATCCTGCATCGTATGGAATCGTACATAACATATAACTATTTTCCTCTTTTGTATTATTACACTGTATTGTAATATTGTCATCTAATTTATGTTGGAATACGACCTCCTGTTGCTGCACCATCGCTGCATATTGCCGCAAAATTCCTTCATCTTCAAAATACACATATACCTGTTCTGTGGAATGTGATCCCTCCCCTTTTAAATAACAGCGCAGGATCACCTCATCCGTGTCTTTCAAATATCCCAGCCGCTTCACTACATTTGCCTGTTCCTCAAGATTTTCCTGCTCTCCGTTTACAATCAGCGTTACGGTAGAAACCTGCGAGCCAAGATACTGTACATAATAGCTTCCCTCTTTGTCAATTTGAAGTTGATAATCCACATAGCTCTCTTTTTCCGTATCATCTATCCACAGACTTCCATCACTTTCCACGGTACAATTCTCACTGTTTATCATCTTCCAGTCTGTCTGTGAAAAAACAGTTTTTCCTACTTTATCGGAAATATTTCTGTAAATTTCATTTTCGTATGCGAAACAATTATATGGTTCATTTCTGACATCTTCCATATCATTTTCCACAAAAAAAGCAAATGGAAGTGCTGCTTCGTTTTCATACAATCCAAGCGTTCCATCCTCTGCAATTCCTTTGTATCCATTTTGAGGCTCCACAGAGCTGATCTGATATTTCACGCCCAGAAATGATTCGGCCGCATGTGTCGTTCCGTCTTTATAGTGGATTCCAAAAACCATATTCCGGTAATACCCGAGATCAAATGCCATAAGCTGTGTACTGTCCCGTTCTACCGAAGTATATGAATCCAGCCCATATAAATTAAACATAAAATTATCATTGACAGTTCGATAAGCGTCTCCTGTCATAACCGTGCGAAACAGTCCTTCCTGTTCTTTTACCTTCTCTGCCAGTCCCGATACACATTCCACATAATCCTTATAATCCGATACCGTCGTAGATTCATATAAGGAACTGTTCTCATATAAAAATAGAGCATTTGCCAAAAGTTCTGCCGACATTCCCAGCATAAGCGCTGCCGTCAGAATCTTTTTATTTTTTGTCAGAATGCAGAGTAAAACATATGCTGCGATAAGAACAATGTTAAAAATAATCACGCCCTGTCGATGCAATGACAGAAAATCTTCCCTGACCACTATCATCTGAATGACAAGAAATGCTCCAACGATAAGGAAATTTCTCTTTTGTCCTTTCTCCCATCCATATTGTTCGTAGTTCCAATAACTTTCTGCTGCAATCACAAGCATTAAAAACAGATACAAAAATGCAAAACGATACTGCGATCCATTTGGCATATTAAATGCCTGCCATGCACAACATAAATTATAAAAGATCAGTGAGGCCAGCATGAAGCCGGTCATCCCCCCGTATGCAAGCTTTCTTTTCCACGCGATGTGTTTCGTCATAAAAAAAGTCCATACAAAAAATAATGACAAAACACCACAATACAACAATGGTCCTCCACTGGTGATCTGCAGCGTCTCAATTGTTCCCGCAAAACTCTTGCTGAAAAAATTGGAAACATCGAATAATCTGGTGAAATTTTTTAAAATATTAAAATCGATTTTGCTTTTGCCATCCTGCATAGAATACAATGCCGGAATCGCAACCGCCGCCGATAACATTCCACCAAGAATTGAGCTTCCTGCATAAATAAAAATCGTGCTTATTTTTTTCTTTTGTTCTGAAAGCAAAAAAAAGTAGCACACAAAATACAGAACAGAAAAAATACAGAGCATATACCCGATATAAAAACTGGTCGCAATTGCAAGCCCAATGGTAATAATATATAGCATATATCTGCGGTTGTCGATCAACCGCTCAATTCCAAGCACCATAAGCGGCAGCAACATAATCCCATCTAACCAGATAATATTGAAAAAATATGCTGTAACAAATCCCGACAGAGCATATGCAGTAGAAAACATCAGATTTCCCACGCTCTCATGTTTTGTCATAAGATAATAATTCATGCTCCATCCGATCAACCCTATTTTCAAAATCATCACGATGCAGATACCGATATAGATATTCGTTTCATCAAAAAAATAAAATAAAATATTAAACGGACTGATCAGATAATAGGCGGAAACACCGATCATGTCCCCACCGATTGCTCTTGACAGTGAATACCATGCAGATGCCTCTCCGTGTAAAATATCATGCAAATGCACGAAAAACGAGCTGTACTGCCAATCCATATCCCAGATCAGAAATGTATGGTTTCCAAATGGGAATACCTTTATTATCACCATCGCAACTGCCATTAAAAAAACCGGCATGAAAAATGATGCCAACCCTAATTTCCTTTTATGTGTCATCTTCTTCCTCTTTTCGCTGAAAGCTTTCCTATGGTCGATCCAAAACAAGTACCATATCCGGCGATAAAGTATTAATATAATATTCCATCTGCTCCGGGGTTATATTATAAACATAATCCAAAACGTCCGTATCCAGTGCCAGATATGGAACCAAATGCCAGCAGAATGAATTAGAGCACACCAGAATGCGTTTCCGGTTATTTGTCGCTTTCTGATTCTGATACTCAAAAAGGTAACTGTTTCTGATTCTTGAAGCCGAATAAGCAGTTAATACAGTGGAGTATTCCTCGGTATCTGCCTTTGACATATCAAAAGCCGTCTCCTCAAAACTTCCCATATAAAATTCATCCCGATATGCATCCATGACCACCATATCCGTCTCAAAATCCGGCAAAAATAACTCTACCTTTTCCCGGATGGACGGGTTATTCAATCCATAACTCTTTACCGTATAACTCGTCTCACCAAAATAGCCTGTGTCATATTGAAAACCATATTGTGTGTTCAGGTAATCTGCAATGATTCCGGCGGATTGAAACCCTGAACGGGTTGTCCAGTGTCCATCTGTCTCATAAAAACCTGTATTGTTTTCCCATCCTGCCTCCTGCAATGCCTCCCTGAGATCAAGCACGTCCACAGAATTTTTTCCCAGTAACTTCAATACCTGATCTGCATTATCGTTTTCATATGCGTCTGCTCCCCATGGAACCTGCGTGCTTTCCTCATCCACCCGGTACGGATACTGTACATATAAAAAATCCACACCGGCTTTCTTTGCACAATTTGCCTCTGCAATGATTTTGTCCGCATAATCAGACATATCTTTCTCTTCCACTGCCTCGTAATCAAAACCTGTCTTTAACGTGTAAGTTGTGCCATTCGTTCTTGCATAAGCAAGATCCCAGCTCATTACCTGATCAAATCCACGGCTGAAACTTCTCATTCCTGTGTACAGCAGAAATTTGTCATTACAATATTTTTCAATATCATTCTCTTTTTCCACAACTTTGGATTTCCATTGGTCAAAAAAAGTGACACTGCCTGATTCTTCTGTATCTTCCTTCGTGACTGGTGCTTCCTTCAGGATCTGTTCGAGTGTTTTCAGACGTTCCGGTTTACTCTCTGTTTCATTTGTTTCCGTCACGGTACGTTCCAGCCTGTCTCCCCAGTTGTAATCTGCAAGTGCACAGGTTACATAATTTTCGATTCCAAGCTTTCCGATCATCACTTTTTTTGCAAAAATCCTCACACCGACAGCGCACATGCCAGCTACGCAGATTCCAACCATCACAAGCGGAAGAATCTGATACAATTTTTTCTTTTTCATACTTCCTTTATAACTCCATGCATTCACTAAAAATTGAAATAAATAAACGGATTATAAGAACTTGACATACATTTTGCAATACAGAGCAAAAACAGCGGAACTGCTGCTATCGCTGCTATATTCTTCCTGCTCTGCTCCTGTAATTTTAATTTATCAGCAAACCACCGGACAACCGGACAACTGAAAACAACTGCCAGAGCAAGCATCACATAACTTCCCGACAAACACTCCGCTGCTGTGCTGTCCCAGAAACTTCCGCCGGCTCCGAACATTTGTGCAATATAACGTCCTGCCAGAGAAAGGCTGTCTGCCCGAAATACTACCCACAGCAAAATAACCGCTGCCATCGTATAAATATGTCCGACATAACGTACACCTTTCGTCCATCCACCCAATCGTTCTACACATAACAACACAAAATATCCAAGTCCCCACACAATAAAGGTCCAATTAGCGCCATGCCAGATTCCGGTAAGAAGCCACACGATAAACGTGTTCCGGTATGTCTTCCATACACCTTCCCGGCTTCCACCTAACGGAATGTATACATAGTCACGAAACCAGCTTGACAGGGACATATGCCATCTGCGCCAGAATTCTGTAATACTTTTTGACACATACGGATAGTTAAAGTTCTCCAGAAAATGAAAACCAAACATTCTGCCAAGACCAATCGCCATATCCGAATACCCGGAAAAATCGTAATAAATCTGAAGTGTATAAGCGATTCCCCCCAGCCATGCGCTTGCTGCGGAAAGGTTTGAGTTCCCGGATAAATAAAACATATTATCGGCGATCGTCCCCATATAGTTTGACAATAATACTTTTTTTCCAAGTCCATATACGAACCTTGTCATACCGAGGGAAAAATCCTCCATATTCTCCTGCCTGTGGTCAATCTCATACGCAATCTGTTCATAACGCACGATAGGTCCTGCCACCAATTGTGGGAACATAGACACATAGAGCGCAAACTTATAACAATTCTTCTGCACCTTTGTGTTCCCATAATAGAGATCAAAAATATAACTGAGAATTTGGAACGTAAAAAAAGATATTCCCAAAGGAAGTGAAATTTCAATATCTGCAATATTTCTGTGCAACAATAATTCCACATTCGATAACACAAACGTCAGATATTTAAAAACAAACATCAGGGATAAATTCCATACAACCGACAAAACCAGCCATGTTTTCTTCCGACCACTTCCTGCCATTGCAAGTCCGATCAGCCAGTTTACAACAATGGAAGCCACCATCAAAAGAACAAAGACCGGTTCTCCCCACGCATAAAAAAACAAACTTGCCACGAGCAAAATAATATTGCGATATATTCTGTTCTTCACAATTGGATTGAAATATAAAATTAATACAATCGGTAAAAACAAAAATAAAAATACAGATGATGAAAAAAGCATGAACTACTCCTGTCTCTACTTACTAAAATACGCAAGGTAAATACATCCTGCAATAAACATTACGATTCCAAATAGTCTTAAATATATCATTCCATGATCGAAATGTAATGCTCCGTCAACCGTTTCTCTCCATTTCAGACTCTCTTTTCCCTTTTGTGGTCTGTTTATGACTAAAAATGCGATCAGGCATACTGCAAATATCATAAACAATGATGACACATACTGTTCCAAATGATGTTTTGCAATAAATTCACCCAGATTTGCGCATCCCTCTCCAGACTTCATTGGCAGTTTTTTCAAAATCAAATCTGCAAATGTTTCCCTTGTCATATAAACCTGAAAAGAAATACAGTAATAAACACTGGCACAGGAACTGATAAAAAATTCAAGGATCATATTCAGTTTCATCTTATCACTTCTCATAACCAGAAAAATGGCGATATATGGTGCAAGCAGAACAATCCAGTATGGATGCGCATATACAAAAATAAAAAAGGCTGCAAAAACTGCAAGTGTAACCCATATCGTATGATAAAAATATTCGTCTTTTGTTTCAACTTTTGCCGCATATGCATAAATACTCAGTGTCACGAGAATTGCCAGGAATGCCGGGATCTCTGTATTTCCGCCTACAAATGCCGTTGAAAACATACGCGATACCATGACGTCATTTAAAATAGAAGTTGACTGCACATAATCCTCACGCCCTGCATACGGCAGCAGACAAAGTGCAATGCAAATGACACCTGCAATCATATCCACGATCACATATAAAATCCGTTTTTCTTTCAACAGTACTAATGGAATAAACACAAATAAAGCAAAAATCTTCATTGCCGCCGCAAACGAAAAAATGAGAAGAAACTTCCATGTGATCTGATCCGAATTTAAATATTCCCGGATTCCCCACAACATCAAAAATACCGTGATCATGTCAATCTGCGCAATTGCCACTGTCGGCAATACTACAAAAAGTGAGGACGCAAACATAAACTGTGCAAACCTATATTTTTCTTTTCCAAAGCCAAAATCTTTTAAGATTTTTTCCAACATCCAGAGTGTCAGCAAGAGGAAAAATACCATCTGCAGCTTGCTCCAGAGCAGACATGGAACTGCATATTCTCCCACATGAAAAAAACGTGTTAAAATCCATACTGGCAGATTCCACACTGCGATCACCGCATAAACCATCCAGTAATACACTGCTCCAAACCCGAAACATGGATTTGCCAATGTATTTGCGTAAAAATTCGGCATATCCAGGTTGAAAATTGTATCCAAAAATGTCAGACTGTGATGATATATAATTTTCAGGTCACCATAAAACATGGTCATGA
>ULZS01009476.1_pt1 | contig 14883 bp, 9 predicted proteins | sample 1963301 | NCBI WGS metagenome assembly ULZS01 (sample SAMEA4835895, study PRJEB28245) | human gut metagenome | biome: gut microbiome; material: fecal sample | place: Denmark | collected 2008 | reverse complement strand
TCATTTGCCGCATTCGTGAAAATTTGATTTACTGCATTTTGTGTAGTACGATCCTCAACAATCCGTTTTACTTGAATGGATTTGTCAGACGTTTCCATCCATGCAAATAGGGTGCTACTTGAAAACATTCTTACGCCTCCTCGATCATCATATAGTCCCATAAGGTGATTACTTTTTTTATTATTCGAGCATTTTTAATGCTTTTTCTTTTCGAAATTAGCAAAAAGTCTTCTCCTCCATCCACATTGGAGACCTCATAAAAATGAAATCTGCCTAAAAGCAACAGCAATGGATTGGGATATACTATATTGCTCAATGCAATTATCAACAAGGCAATTATAATTATTGATAAAGATAGTCCTATATTATAATCCTTGAGCGCGAGATTAGAAAAAGGTAAAATGTATGCCGCTAACGCCCCTAGTACCCAATTATCTTTTGACTTTACTGATGAAACGGTTATTGGAACAAGCTCGCACTTTTTTCTGCCTAACCAAACGATTAATGCGGAATAGAGGGAAAAAATAAGTCCCAATATACCGAGAAGCGAAATCAATATTGCTTTCCCAGTGATGTCAACAGTGCCATCTTCGGCAATTATTTCTGCCTTTCCACATTGTATCCACCAAACAATCACTGTAAAAACAATTATCGGAGAGGCTGTAGACGAATTAAAAAGAAACTTTTGAAGTTTATTAATCATGTGCTCACCTTATTTTTATCTCTTGCATAATTGCAAAAGTCTTTTCATTTTGTGTGAATCCTTTCTGCATAATCATAATTCATCATAATTCATCGCCTCCAGCACCCGATCCACGGTCTTGCCGTCCCAGCCGGTGCAGAGCATTTGCTTGGTGATGATGGTTTTATAGAGCGGGTTTTGTTCGATGACGCTCCAGAGATGGCGGAGGATACGGATATAGTCGTCAAAATTATCCTGCACTTTGGAAGCCACGGTTTTGCGCCATTCCTCGGTGGGTTCTTTGCCGGCGTAAATGTCGTTGAGTTGCTTGCAGAGATAGTTGATAGCACCGCCGATACCGGGGAGTTCGTTTTCGTTGGCATCCGGATTTCTCGGTTCTTCCGCAATCTTTACATGGAGCAGCAGATGTTCAAGCAGATTGCAATAGACAAGCCGGTTCTTTTTCTGATACTCAAACGGATTTCGTGCGGCATACTCGTCATTGCTGAGCATGATTGCCTTATCTTCATCGATATGATGGCAGAAGAGACCTTCGGCGGTACGGGAAACCAATTTGTTCTTGATGGTGCATTCTCTATCGGTGAAATAATCGTGCTTTGCGGCGCCGTATTTTTTCAGAAGAGAATCAACAAGTTCATGATAACTTGTGTCGATATCTAAGGAATCATTCCCCCTACTTAATTGCATAGGTTTGATAAATCGTTCTACAAAGCTAATTTCTTCTTTAGTTAAGCCGAAATGAGTATAAAGAGCATCATCGTTCCAATGCTTTTCGAAACTCACATCGGGCACAAATTGAAATACCTCTTTGCTAATGTTAACTGATGACATTGCAATTTTTATTAGCAATCTTGTCAACTTGCAACAAAAGTAGGAAATGAAGTTTTCCGCTTGGGTTCTTTTTTCAAATGACGCAATAACTATATAGGATTCTGTAGGTATAACGCCTGGATTCAATAGTTGCGGTTTTGTAGTTACATTATATCCGTCGCCAGGTTTCACATCAACTTCACCATTGCCCGGAACAAATCTTCCAATAATGACTTTGTACTTATCTATGAGATCAACATTTTTGGACACAGCAGAACGCGCCACATATCCTTGACCTTCACTATGCTTTAATATCACAGAACCTTCAAAAGGCGAATTTACTCCTCGCTCATAGGTTCTAAAACCAAAAGGCTTTTGAGACAAAACCATATAATCACAAGGTTTGAATGATTTTGTGTTCAAAATTCGTTTTAAAATTGATACCGCTTCATTGTTTCTAATAAATATTGGGTATTCATTCAGCAATCGAAAAATTGAAGGATTTGAAACATCTCCATAATTAATTACTTCACATAACCCTTCATAGTCACTTTTCCAAAGGAAGTAACACAAACCACCTGCGATGTCTGCAGTGGAAAAGCACACCTTGCTTGATTCGAAATCCACCAATTTTTTTATATGGGTGTCGCTTAACATTTCATTTCTAAAATCTTCGAGTCCCTTCCCGCCAGCATACCAACGAGCAGGTATAATCAAGGAGATGCTCCCTGGGTTCAGTTGTTTTGATACATCGACAAAATAATGAAATACCGGTGACGCACCCCTCCCTTCAGTTGTATCCATCACTTGATACGGCGGATTCCCGACGATTGCATCGAACTTCATTTCTTTCACCTCTTTTCCCCAATAGCTGCCTTTGAGGATTTTCTTTTTGAACTGCTCCGGCTTGCTTTTCAGCATATTGACAAGGTCGTCAAAATAGTGGGCATTGACGACATTATCGTGATAACCGGTCAGCGTGCGTTTTGTGATATACTTTGCCATCGGGGTTTTGCAGATGACATAAATATTGTCGCGGAGAACTTCTTCCCACATGGCTTGCAGTTCAGCGGGCTCCCAGTCGTCATCGGTGGTGTCCTCCAACTTCCGGCGGTAAACGCTGTAAGCGACATAGAGCGGATACAAGCCGGTCTTGGAGTTGATCTCCAAAATATGCGTATCCTCGCGGAACACTTCTTTTGTCACCTCTCCCTGATCCACAAAGCGCGGCTCGTCCAAGCGGTGTTTTGCCTCCTGTGTGTCGTCCTCAAACTGTTCATTGAAGAAGCACCAACCGCCCAGCGTATCGCTCATATGCATATTGACAACACGCCACGGTGTCAGGACGGTTTCCTTGTCGGGATTCTTGAAATGGCGGAAGATCTCGGCAATCAGTTTTACGCGTCTTGTGGGTGTTTCTTTATCCGCCGCTGCCGCCAGCTTACGAATGCGCTTGCCAGCCGCAATAAACACATCGCGGTCGTAATATTTTGTGAAATCCGCAAACAGCGGCTTGGTCACGCCTTTGGGCATAAATTCAGCCCATGAGGTATCGTCCACCAGTTCCACAAAGCGGTCAATGTCGATATCCTCGTCAATCGGCACATTGGCGCCGTAAATCATCAGCGGCATACGGATAGATATACCGCGGAGAATATCAATGGCTTTTTTGCGCGCTTCCTTCGCCTGTTTCTTTTTCAGGCGATCCGCGATTTCTTCCGGTGTTGGCGGTGTGGGAGGCGTGGCGGGTTCATCGTCACCGTCGTCAATGTGGGCAATCTGCTCGTCGGTAAGACCCTGACCGTTGACAACGACGCTGTCTTTTTTCTTCTGCGCTTTGGAAGCACCGATAATATCTTTCAGCGTGTTGAACTTGGAAGCATCGATATCGTCGAGTTTCAGAAGTTCATCGTTATAGATAGATTCGTCTTCAAACCCGCTGTTGACGGCTCTCTCGGCGTAAATCTGCTTGACCTGCTCCATCATGGAGTTGACGCTGTATTTGGTCATTCTCGATCCGGCAATCGCAATCACGGGACAATAGTTCAGAAATTCCGTCATTACCTCACGGCGCTTTTTCTGATTTTTGCCGGGTTTACGGGAGAGATGTACGGTTTCGGTCAGCACTTTCAGGGTTCTGTCAGGTGCAAAGTCGAAAACATAGCAATCGGTTTTCTGCTTGCCGTCAATACATCCGGCAGACTGCACGCGGAAAATGGTCTGCATATACTGAGAGGCGGCTGTGGAATAGGAGCCGGAAAGCATCAGCACCGCCGTCCACTCCGGAACGGTCACGCCCGTGGTCAGTTTCCCACAGGAAAGCGTGATGGAATACTTATTTTCACGGATGGTTTTGCGGACAAGCTCCAGCGCGTCTTTTGCGTGGTCTTCCTCGTAAGTATCGCCCTCTCCTGCGACATTGGCAATGCCGAAATGCATAAACACCGGGTGATGGCGGAGCATTTCGCTGAGTGCCCTTGCCTCTTTGACGCCGGGCACCATCCACAGCGTATGGCGGAACATATTGCGGTAGGCATCGTTCGAGAAGGGATAGATGCTGTCCTTGTCCTCTTTTGCCATCAGATCCAGGAAAGAACGGACATCCGCTTCGTGCACGAAATTGCCCTCAACGGCACCTTGCGGAATCTCACGCTTGCCATGTGGGCCTCTCGACCATACACGGAAAAATTCGCGGAAATTGAATGCTTTGGTGTCGTATTCGTCCGAGACATATTTTTTCAGTTTTTCGCCGAGATCGTAGGTATAGATATGCATCTGCGGCAGATCGGCATAGGGGTTGTGGTCACCGTAATGCTCCGCGTCCCACTCCGCCTTTTTCTTCTGCTCCATGACATAGTCCCAGGTATAGACATTGTCTTCGCCGAACTTATCAAGCAGATTGAACGGCGTGCCGGACAAAGCCAGCACTTTGGTGCTCGCTTTGCGCAATTGTTTTATGACATGATCGCCCAGTTCGGTCTGTGTGCCTTCGTGGGCTTCGTCAACGATGATAAGATCCCAATCCAGGTCAAATACCGCGTTGTTTTTATTGAATTTTCCGCCGACACGTTTGGAACCGCGCAGATCCTGAATCGACGCAAAATAGAGGAAATAATCGCCATCCTTGTCAAGCCGTTTGATTTTCAGATCGTTTTCAAGGTCGATCTTTTCATCGTAGGTATAAGCGGAGTCGTTGGTTTTCAGTTCAAAGGAATAATCATGCTCGGACGAGCCCGGATAAAAGATTTTTGCAAAATCCGTGCTCCATCCGTCGCTGACGACCGGACGATGCGTAACAATGATCACGCGGCGATACTGCGAACGGCGCACGACTTCAAGGGCTGTCAGCGTTTTGCCAAAACGCATTTTGGCATACCACAGCATTTCGTTCTCTTTTTTGAACGCGTTGATGGTCTGTTCGATTGCCGCCTTCTGTTCGTCACGGAAATCTATTTTTGCAACCGTCTGCCCGTCAGAGGTTTTCTCGGTTGCGGAAAGCGCGGACTTGCCCTGTTTTACGGCATTGATCGCACGAATCGCCACATCAACCGTCGTGGCAAACCATTCCTCGCCCGTTGCTCCGTTCGGCTGAACCTTATGAATGCCGGAATTCATCAGAACCTTGTGGACATCCTTGTCCTTGAAAGTGAATGAATATCCGTCCTTTTGCAGGACAGCCAGTTCGGTATATTCTAACTTAAAATTCACGCTGGCGGTTGCTGTGTAGCCTTTGATGCGGGCGATGGCCGCCTGATTCAGTTCGCGGCAATTCGGTGTCAGGTATTCGGGTTTCGTATCCGTGGTCAGTGTCGCCTCACCGATTTTCAGAAGCCCCTTATGGGTATCGTAGGGCATACTGAAAACATATATGAGTTTGTATTTATAGGTGCAATCAAACTTTTCCATGTTTTTCGCTCCTCTCAAACAAGTCAATAAATCTTACGGAATGTTTGCGGCTCCAATCCATGATCCGGCAGTAGGTGCCGGTATGGAGAGAATTATCATTTTTCAGACAACCGGGGCACGGCTCTGTTCTTGTTTCGTCGTCAAACAGAGACAACTGCAGACTTTCAATCGGTTTACACGAATTCGGAATCACATATTTTAACCCGTCCATCTGCCAAAGATTCCATGAAAGGATTTTTGCGATTTTTACCAGGTATTCCTTAATCGGCGGTGCGGTGAACCGATCCGTATAGTAGTCGATGAAGGAAAACAACAGATTCTCGCGGGCAATCAACAGGCTGTCGCCTTGCCATTCAAAACCATACACCGATTGAAAGGCTTTGGTTACCCACTTCATCCAATCCTGTTCGGTCTCTATGTTTTCATTGACAATGCGTATTTTGCGATCCAGGATGCCGATCCTGTCACGCACTTCAATCCATTTTCCGGTCACGGTGTCATAACGGCTCGCAAGATATGGTGCTTCGCCGCAGGAAATCTCCATGCGGTTGGCTTTTACATAGTCCTGCCATGTCCTGCCTTCGGGAAAAGTAATTTTTTCTGCCGATGTGATCCATGTCTGACCGTTTTCTGTGTTAAACACATTTTCTCTGCCGAACCATGCGTTGTCCACAAGGTTATTTTGGTTGTTACATACCCACGACGGAGTGAAAACCTCCGCCTTGTCACGAACGCGAATTGCCTGTTCCTTTTTTGATTTGGTTGTTCGTGGTTTGATAACGCTTCCGTTACGGTGCGTAATGCTATCTACCATGATCTGATCGCTGCTTTGATATCCAAACCCGCGCTCGGCATAATTATCGGTCGCCCAAATAATATTTTTGCCGGAGCTTTTATCGAGAAGCAAAATTGCAAGCAGATTCGCATCCAGCTGATAGATATAATTTTCTTTTATATCAATGTTTTGTTCCATATATCGTCCTCATGCGTGATAAAATAATCAACCGATAGCTTACGATCACGCACTTGTAATCATTACTCTTTTCCCACTGAAGGCAACGCCGTATTTGAGAATGTTTCGGACACCTTTTACGGTGAGTTCCGTCTCGTATTTCCGGCTGTCGATCTGTGCCAGTGCCTTTTCGGACAGCTCTTTCAGCTCGTCCTCCGGGCAATCTTTTGCGGCTTTAAGCTCAATCAGAATACCCGGCAGTTTGCCGTCCTTGGGACAGAGGCAGAGGTCATACCGTCCTTCACCCGATTCACGGTTGGAGGTGATATAAAAGCGGTTATCCAGAGTCGCGCAAAGTCCGAGGACAAGCCCATGATAGAAGTTTTCTCCGATAGTATCGTAGCTGCTGACCGACTGCATCAGAAGCGTGCCGAGATTTTTTTGCAGTGCGGCAGTATCTCCCGAATAAATAGCTTCCTGAATCGAGATTGCCGTTGCCTGCGGCACAATGTTGTTCAGTTTTTGGAGAATTTCTTTGTTATAAACAAATGTAATCTCCTTGTTCGGCAGGGCAACCTCGCACATGAAATCCCCGCTGAAGGACGGCTCGGATTTAATGACTTTCAGATATCCCGCAACAAGCAGGAAGCTGTATACCGATGACGGATTGCTTTTGACCTGCGGATAGATGACCCCGGTGTCGATATAGGTAAGGAACGACTCACCCTGTAAAAGGGCATTGAGTTTTTCGTAAATCGTTTCATCCGCTCCGCCGAGAATTTCGCCGATAATGTCGTTGCTGCCCGTGGACTGCCAATAAGCGCGTGGCTGACAGCCGTTGCGGAAATAGTTGATGACCGACCAAGGGTTGAAGATTTCGGTGTTGCCGAATTTATATCCGTCATACCATTCGCAAATTTCGTCGTACTTATCCTCTGCATGATAATAGCGTGCGATTTCCTTGACTTCATCAGCCGTGAAGCCGAAGTATTCGCTGTATTTCGTATCCAGAATAGAATTGATTGCAAGGTTGTTCAGTCCGCTGAAAATGCTTTCTTTTGCTACGCGAAGAATGCCGGTGAGAAAACCGTATGTCAGGTGCTTGTTATCTTTCAATCCGCCGGAAAACAGGTTGCGCATAAACCCGATAATTTCGTCGTAAAAACCCTTGATATGTCCCTGTTGAATCGGCGTATCGTATTCGTCTATGATAATAATCGGCGCAACACCGTGATATTTGTGAAGCATCATAGACAGATTAGCCAAAGCGACCGACAGCTCAACAGGTGTAGCCGTGCCGGAAAGTATTTTTTCTATATACGATTCTTCGTACTCGTTGAACACATCTGCGCTTTTCAGTTCGCTGTGGCGTGACGCTTCTTTGGAAAACAGGTCTTTGATAGCATCGAAGGTCTCCTCCCATGTATCGCATTTTATATCCTTGAAGCTGAGAAATATAACGGGATATTTCCCCTGATGGCTACGGTATTTTTCGCCGCAAGCCCAGATGTTTTTGTTTTTGAAATACACGGAGGTATCCTCGTCCGTTTTTTCAAAAAATGTTCGGAGCATATCCATGTTCAGCGTCTTGCCGAATCTGCGCGGTCGCGTGAAAAGAGAGACCATCGGACGCTCATCAAGAAAATCCTTGATCATCATGGTCTTGTCAACATAATAGTATTCGGTTGATGCCAGACGGTAATCGGAAATGCCGATAGGCAATGGAAGATTCGGCTGTCGGAGGGACGATGCCGGCTTAACTCTTCCGTCTGTCGGTTTTTCCGTTCCGACAGGAATCGCCCATGTGCGTCCTTTTTTAACCGCGCCCTTGATTTTTCCTTCTCCGCAGAGCTTGCTGACCTGTCTGTCACTGATATTCCAAAGGCTTGCCGCCTCTTTTGTACTCATCATTCTTTGCATAACGATCCCCCACATACATTTTTACAGATATAGTATAGCACATTATCGGAACAATGTCAAGAACTTTATTCGGAACAATATTCGGAACTATATGTTTCCGCTCACGTGCATTGTTCCGATAGAAAAAGGACAAGCGAGTTTGCCTGTCCCTCTAACACGACATCCGTTGAAAAGGTGTAAATACGAATTTTTGCCGCATGCTATACCGGCATTGAAAGGTTCTGCTTAAACCAACAACCGTTTTATGATGTGCCGACGGAATCCGAAACTGTTTTCTTTGTCTACTGCACCTCAGTCTTTGCGTTGTGAAATGAGTTGACTTCCAAGCGGCACCATGTAAATTTGTAGTATACCATCATCGCAGGCTACACATATATCTTTCATTTTTCAGCCTCGCAATAATTCAATATCATTTTTTCGTCTTTTACACCATGATTCTCAAGTTTCCAATTTCGTTTTTCAATATGTTAACGGTCGTTTCAAGCACATTTGACCATTCAAGATCGCCAACATAGTAACTACCTTTTTTGTAGTTGCCCCAATTGTTACGGAGATAATCGCTTTCCGCAATATCACTTAATATCTCATTGATATTATCAAAAAGAACGAGCGTTCCTCTCTTACGAGAAACATTGATAATTGCACGACGGAGCGTTTCAATATTAATCATATCGGCTTTTTCCGACCATAAGATATGTATATCGTAAAAATCACGCATTCTCGTGTTAAGAGTTGATCTTGCAATAACCGTTTCAAGTTTCTCTGCAAGCATCGTTTCGAGATTGTAAGACCAAATATAAAGCCGTTCCTCTCCGAACATCATGGGATATGAGAACTCAATAGCGGATGGCGTTATTTCGTCTCCGGTGGAGATGTCAATTTTAATGGTATCGCGCAATTTTTCAAGCGTTACCGCAACGGCAAAGCGAACACCTGAATAGTCGTGTGCCTCCATAATGTCTTCGACCTTTTTAATCTCGTAGGAGATGCCGTCATCAAGGTCTATTTTCATAATTTCTGTGATTACTTCTACCGCCTTGTCCTTTGTAAGAGGCAACATTCTGACGGTAGTATCAATATCCATGGTAGCTCGTGCTTCTACGCCTACGAGCGCAGATACGAGCATTCCTCCCTTTAGGATAAAATTGTTTTTGTATTTGGAATGGGCGATTCTTGCAAGGAAGCGTTCCATCATATATTTTCTAATTAAGGTCTGCGCTTTTTTGCTGTCGTTTCCCGATAAATTGGATACTTTATCCTTGAGCTGCCGTGAAGTCTTGATAATCACAGTAATACCTCCATACATTGACGCAGTTCCGCTTCTACGCCGAATTCCTTTGCATATTTCATAAGCCTTGACAGATTTTTGTTTGCGCTCTTTGCGTATTCTTTGATGGCATAAACAAACATCTGCGGATCTTTTTTATTTTTCACACGGAGAATATCGCAAATCGTTCTCTCCATATTGTAAACTGACACCTCATTTCCATAGGTGGTTTTGGCAACTGTTCTTCCTAAATCTACCCATTCTTCTTTTACCTGATAGACAATGACTCCCTTGCTACGCAAATGAGAGGCGTTGTAATTTCTTGGCACAGTAACATAAATATCGGCAGGCTCTCGTTCCGTTAGTCCGTGAAGCATAAGCGCCGTGTCAAATGAACATACCGCTTTTTCATTTTTTAACGATAAAATATACAAATCATCTGTCCAAACATCGGGGGATTTATATAATCCATGTGCCACTCTCTCTAACGCGTTATCTGCAATATATTGCTGAAGATATGCCTTTGAAATTCCTAATTTTTGAGCTTCACTAAACAACAAATACCCACCATGCTGTTGGATTAATTCAGTGATCTTATTAATCTTCATATCGTTTACCTGCCTTTCACGCTTACAATTATATCACAAGTAAGCGCAAAAGGCAAGCGCTTTTAAGAAATATTACTGTTTTTTGCATTCAAAATTTTATTTCGGTGGTTTTGTTCTCTTTGCCTATCTTGATTATTTTGCGGATGCCTTTATGATCAGTCATGCCAAGCGCTACGACATCAGGGGACGCAAATATATCGGTTCGCCTCAAAAATACTATTACTCCGACATCGGACTTCGCAACGCAAGACTCAACTTCCGACAGACCGAGGAAAACCACATCATGGAGAACATTATCTACAACGAGCTGATTGTCCGTGGATTCACTGTGGATGTCGGCGTTGTCGAATACAATTACAAGGATGCCGATGGCAAGAGCAAAAAGACCAATTTAGAGGTTGACTTCATTGCAAGCGACGGAAACAAAAAGTTCTACATTCAGTCGGCACTGACGGTTGGCGAAGAAGAAAAACGGCTGCAGGAGGTTCGTCCTTACAGCCGGATTGCCGATTCATTTACCAAGGTCGTGATCGTAAAGGATAATATTATTCCGTGGCGCGACGAAAACGGAATCCTTTATATCGGCATTGAGAAGTTCTTGCTTGACCCGACAGTCGTTTCGTGATGTGCCGACGGAATTTGAAAACCGTTCTCTTTGCCTACTGCGCATCAGCCTTTGCGTTGTGAATTGAGTTGACTTCCAAGCGGTTTTATGCTATACTGAAGGCAGAAAAAAGCAGTTTGCGCAGTCACCTGCGGGCTTCACGATATGACGGAAACCTATGCGGGTTTCGTTGATGACCACACCTTTGACCACTTACGGCTTCGGACTACCCGGATTTTATGCGGCGAAGAGCACACGAAAGCAGTCAATCCGGACTAAAAAGCCCCGAAAAGCCTGTAAAATCACGTAAAAAATCAGGTTTTTAGCGTTTGGGACTTCGATGCCGTCGGTTCGAATCCGGCCACTCCGACCAAAAATCAGCCGAAAATGAGGTTTTCAGCCCCACTTTCGGCTGATTTTTATAATCGCAAATTTTTTTCAAAAACCTCTTGACTCTCCCCCCAACGGTAATGATAAACTTGACTTGCAAGGAAGAAATAGCGCTGTTTCTGATATTGCAAAATCAGAAGAAAGGAAGAAACTATGTATAAGATCGGTGAATTATCAAAGCTGTGCAACATGTCGGTCAAAGCTCTACGATATTACGACTCCGAGGGATTGCTTGTGCCGGACAGAATCGACAAGTTTACAGGGTATAGGTACTATTCCGCTTCAAAGTTAGCGGACTGCTACCGTATCATTGCTTTGAAGGAACTGGGCTTTTCTCTTGATGAGATACGCCGACAACTGACCATCGGCGATAATGAAAAAATCATCGGGATATTGAATGGCAAGCTTGACGAACTGAATTTGCTCGTTGAAAACACTCAAAACCGCCTGAGAAAGATCGAATCAATCAAAAACGGCCTTATGGAAGGAGAGACGAAAATGTTTAATATTATTATCAGAGAAACTGATGAAATACGTGTTGCCTTTGTGCGCAAACATTATAAATCAAAGTCGGACGCATTGCTCAAAGCGTCCGAAATTGCGGAAAAACTGCCGAAAAGTATCGTCGGCAAACGCAGAATGGTTATAAACTATGAAACCGAATACAAGGAATCCGATTTCGACCTTGCCGCATGCGCGGAGATTACCGGTAGCTTACCGAAGGAAAGTGATTATGCCGAAAAGGTCATCACCTTCGGGGGAGATGTTGCATCGCTTTGTTGCAAGGAGAGCGAGCTTGACGACGCCTATAAAGCCATAACAAAGCACCTTGACAGCTCAAATTATAAGGTTTGCGGCGCATATTATGAAATTTATCACGGCGACGGAACCGTCGAACTCAAGGTTCCCGTAAGCGGAATGTCAAAAGCACCTTTGTATGTAAATGTTGACGCAAAAGCGCCTTTTACAGATGACCCCGAGGTTTGCGGGAAGTGGGAAATGGTAGATATCGTCCCGACGCGCGAGCAGTTTATCTACGGAAATCCGAAATGCGGTCACCTGGCTTGGCTCCACGAGCTGTATTTTATCGACGGCGGAAAGGGCTATTGGGCAGTGGATGGCTGGACAAAAGGTGTACTGTTCACAAACGGACCGAAACCGAATACACTGTATGCAAATCATTATACAATCGAAAACATCGACGGGCACAAGCTGCTTTTCCTTGAGATGACCGATTGCGGCGACAGCGGTGTCGGCTTCGGTGTTCCGGAGATATGGGTATATGAGAAGGCAGACGACAGACACTATTCTTCGCCTGAAGAGTTCAGAAAATGCGACAATATCGACTATCCGTTTGTAAACGACGAAAATGTCCTGGGAAAATGGAAAGTGCGGGATTTTGTCATTCATAAAGAGGACTTTGATCCCGATAAGCAAAACCTAAAGCGGGAAGATCTGTTTGCACTTTGGGCGGAATTCAGAGAAAACGGTGTGTATATATCAACTACCCAAAACGGAACAAACAGCGTCACCTCCGTATGGACAAAGGGATTTGTTCTGAACAGGCGGGAAAAGACCGCGTCTGCATACGAAATAAAGACGATTGACGGCAAGGAATATCTTTTCAAAGAATGGAAATGCGGCGATTATTCGTTTGGCGGAGACCGTGTTTATTGGTATGTGTTTACCCGCGAATAATTGAAAAATCAGATTTCTGAGCCGAAAGAATGGCGACCGCAAAATGACCGCCATTCACTCTTTCCGTTTCTTTGCCTACTGCGAAGCAAAATTTAAGGGCTGACCTCGGTCAGCCCTCGCTTTTTATTCGCCAATCATGAACTGTTCGTCTCTCCTGTCGAGGCGGCGATATTTGTATTCGTCATCGCCACACCCTTGAAGCACAATCACATCATCGGTATATCGTTTTATTGTCCACGCAAGACCTCGTTGGGTCATGGTGCATTTTCCAAGCTCGCATTGCTCAGTTGGTATTTCGATATTTTTCGCTTCATATGAAAAATCACATGAGAATCGGCAATATTTTTCGCTGTTGTCCTTGTAATTGCGTATTCTGAAATACTGCCCGCCGGAAAATAACCCGATGTCAAATACAATGTTGTATGACGCGCCGCAATATATATTGGTATCCTCCGGTCTTACAGAAAAAATGTACTCTGTTTTACCTGTGCAAAGATAAAAATTGAACCAATCTACGCTTGCCCGATAGCTGTCCGCCATTCTCCAAAGTGTCAGGCATTTGGGAATCCCCGCTTCCTTTACTTTGGGGAGCGGTTTTCCGCTGTGATCGACATAAAATTTTTCAAGGCGTCGCATGGTTCGCACCGCACTTGTGTCATAAGTTTCCCCGAGCATTGTGCCAAATCGGTCGCAGTTTGAAATTACGGTATCGCTGCCTTTGAGAAAGTAAGCATATTGCGTTATATTTTCCGCTTGATTGCGCTCGCAAACCGCGACCAAGCGTTTTTTACTTTCGTAACCGGTATACAGCTTAGTCCCCAATATGCTTTTGTCGGGTGAACAATAATATTTCAGCGCATATTTTTCAGTTTCGACAATCTCGGCATTTGACGAACGATATACGCCGCAGGCAAACACTTCTGTTTCGGTATCAAACGTGCTGATCCCGTCCTTGAGAATAGAGTCGGTTGTTACAGAAAACAATTTGCTGATGAGTACGATTTTTGCAAGCTCCGGATATGATTGATCGAGCTCCCACCGTGAAACTGTCTGTCTTGTCGTTCCGAGCTTCTCGCCGAATTCTTCCTGCGAAAGTCCAAGCTCCAGACGTATTTGTTGAATTCTTTGCCCCATTGTCATAGCATTATACCTCCTGTATGGTGTGATATAATTATACCAACTCTGTCTATTGTTTGTCTACCAAACGGGCATGGAAGTTTGTCACGCACCGCGTGACAGCATTTTTATTATACCATTATATTTGCTTTTTTCAAGATATATCTGAATAATCAAAGCACGAAAATATTGTTTTTTATTTTCCTGCCTTGATTTCCGCAATCTCCTTTTTCATCTCTGCAATCAGCACCTTGAGCTTCTCCTCGCACTCCTCCCGCGTGGTAGCGTAGATATTTTTTGCGATTCGTTTGCCGTTCACGCGCGGGGAGAACCTGCCCTCGTAGAGGTGGTCGTTTATCATCGTCACGCAACCCGTGCCGGGCTTGCGTATCTTGCCCTTATACGGCTCAAATTTCGGCTCTGTCGGCTGATCGTCCGCCTCACTGTCACTTGCCTTGTCCGTTGCGTTCGGCTCGGGAATGGGCGTGTCAGCCCCCGCAATCTCGCGGTCAATCCTTGCTGCCGCCTGCTGTTGCATCGTGTCGGTGATATGGCTATAAATATTGAGCGTGGTTTCCGCGCTGACATGACCTATCATAGCGGAGAGCGTTTTAATATCCATACCGTTTTCCAGTGCCATGGTGGCAAAGGTGTGGCGGAGGTCGTGAAACCTCACCCGCTTGCAGTTTGCACGTTCCAGTATCTTCTGAAACCGATGATAGACCGCCGAAGGGTGGCGCGGTTGCGTGAGGTCAAGCGGGGACGGAAAAATCCACTCGCTGTCGGTTCGCGTTTTCAGCTCTGCCAGCAGTTCAAGCATTTCGGTCGGCAGCAGAATCATGCGGTTGGAGGATTTTGTTTTCGGCGTGGAGATCAGCACCTTTCCGTTGACCTTCAGCACCTGCCGCG
>ULZS01076105.1_pt1 | contig 16188 bp, 16 predicted proteins | sample 1963301 | NCBI WGS metagenome assembly ULZS01 (sample SAMEA4835895, study PRJEB28245) | human gut metagenome | biome: gut microbiome; material: fecal sample | place: Denmark | collected 2008 | reverse complement strand
GGTGCTTAAGCCGCAAGGCGGGAATTGTGCGGTGTTGCCCTATCCTCGCCCCCCTTTTGGTGAGCGGCTAGCCTGCAATTCGACGTATTATTGAGGTTACCATTTCTATCCACACTCTCCTTGCGGAGAGCGATACGTTGGGGGCAACCAAGGCCGATGCGGCATTTCTATCCACACCCTCTCACAGGGAATGACTGGCATTTATTCATGGCTCTGGTAATGTTACACAAACTTTTACCGATGTTTGTGAACAGAAAAACAACCGTACTGGGCACTGGCATGGCATTTTTGCTGGCTCAAACACTCGTGCATTTATTTCATGTTCTGCTTCTGCTATTTTGTGCAGGCAATGCTTATTTCATCAGTTTCTGCAGCGTTTTCAGCAGCTCATCCACAACTTCGTCATTCCCGGCACGGATACCATCCGCCACACAGGTGCGGATATGGTTTGCCAGCAGCTCACGGTTGAACGCGTTCATCGCCGCCGTTACCGCCGCCGACTGCACCAGAATATCCGGACAATACACTTCGTTTTCCACCATCCCACGGATGCCCCGAATCTGCCCTTCGATCCGGTTCAGTCTGTGGACCAGGCTTTTATACTCTTCTTCACTGCGATGCTTTGTTTTGTGTGCACAGCAGCAACACGGTTCCTTCTTTTCGTTTTCCTGCATTATGTTACCCTCCCATCACATGCAAGGTACCCCGGCGGGGTATATTCACTATATACCCCGCCAGGGTACCCTGTCAAGTAAATAATATAATATTTTTATATTATTTTATGCGAGAGTTTTTTACTATAGCAATTTTTAAAATTAAAGCGGATATCCGCATGAACAAAACCACCCTGAACAGTCAGAAAGAGAAACATTCCATGCTCTCCTTGCGGAGAGCGACCCCGGAAGCATTATGCTTTGCCATAATCACCCCGGGCAAAGTTACTTTTCCCTGCAAGATGTTGCAGTCTTTTTAAAAAACGATTTCATCGGCACAATGTCAATCGTTACAAATCAAGGTAAAGTCTGGACGATTTCCAAAACATCCCGCTTTGATTACGATGCAGCTTTTGCAGAACTGCGCAAATATCGCGGTGCAGCGGAAAAGGAATGGGATGACGTTATTGACAACTTCTTGAAAAACGGCTATACTTACGGTATAGGAAGGAGTTGATGCCATATGTTGGACGGAGATAAGCTCTCTTGGGAAGAAGGCTGGGCTTATATTGAGAAAGCATATGAGGAAGGCAAGAAACTCCGCGAAGAACGACAAAAACAAACCGAAACAACACAAAAATAATGCAACTTGAACCACGATGCACGCGCACCGTGGTTTTTGTTTACCCATTTTTAGCACGATGCAGACCGCACCGTGCTTTTATTATGCCCATTTTGCCCGCATGAGGACGGAACGGGCACCATCGCAGAGGGCAGTGCGTACCCTATCCACAACCGGATGTAGACGGAGAACTGCGTCACCAAACCGAGGTTTTACCCACAGAAAGGAGTTTCCACCATGAAACGCGAAGACGTAAAGAACAAGATCCCCGGCATTACCGAGGAGCAGCTGAACTGGCTCATGCAGGAGAACGGCAGCGATATCACCCGGGAGAAATTTCTATCCACACTCTCCTTGCGGAGAGCGACTTGAGCTTGCCGGAAACACCCACCCGCGTTGTGTTATTTCTATCCACGCTCTCCTTGCGGAGAGCGACTTTTCTGTTTGCGGATCATATCGAGCTGCGTGCAATTTCTATCCACGCTCTCCTTGCGGAGAGCGACCAGCCGGCAACAAAGCAGGCGCAGAATCTTTTAAATTTCTATCCACGCTCTCCTTGCGGAGAGCGACAAGTAGGGCAAAAGCGATTCCGGCAAAAGTTGGCGATTTCTATCCACGCTCTCCTTGCGGAGAGCGACCTTCGCAAGGTTCCGATACTGGGTATTAAGTAATATTTCTATCCACGCTCTCCTTGCGGAGAGCGACTTATGACAACTGGCATAAAATTGCCCAAGCCAAGATTTCTATCCACGCTCTCCTTGCGGAGAGCGACAGCATGTATACCAGCTTGTGTTGTGGGTGCTTCGATTTCTATCCACGCTCTCCTTGCGGAGAGCGACCCGCTTGCCAAGGTCCGCCACTGCGAGGGATATGTATTTCTATCCACGCTCTCCTTGCGGAGAGCGACGCCCCGCAGCAGGAAAACGGGCAGGCAGCCACCATTTCTATCCACGCTCTCCTTGCGGAGAGCGACGATAATGTTTGTCCGATGTTCATGTTCGTCACGATTTCTATCCACGCTCTCCTTGCGGAGAGCGACGCGCGGCGAGATTCACGCCAACAGCCAGCAGGAATTTCTATCCACGCTCTCCTTGCGGAGAGCGACTATCAACGTCTATCATCGGATTTTCGGGGAGGGTATTTCTATCCACGCTCTCCTTGCGGAGAGCGACTGTCAATGGAGACGTTCTATCAAGTTGTTTCGTCAATTTCTATCCACGCTCTCCTTGCGGAGAGCGACGCCCTAATCCAGTCAGTATCGTGATCGCAATAATAATTTCTATCCACGCTCTCCTTGCGGAGAGCGACAATCTTCGCGTTGTTGACGGTTCTAAATCTTCTATTATTTCTATCCACGCTCTCCTTGCGGAGAGCGACGTTACAGTCTTAGGCATTCAACACAAGGTCGGTATTTCTATCCACGCTCTCCTTGCGGAGAGCGACTCTTCGCGTTGTTGACGGTTCTAAATCTTCGATTATTTCTATCCACGCTCTCCTTGCGGAGAGCGACAAGCTGATAGCGTGTCAAAATGGACAGCTACCTGATTTCTATCCACGCTCTCCTTGCGGAGAGCGACAAAACACTCGTAATTCTGCCGAAACAACTTGACAATTTCTATCCACGCTCTCCTTGCGGAGAGCGACGCTGATGTGGTACCAGTGCAACACGGTCGTCAAGATTTCTATCCACGCTCTCCTTGCGGAGAGCGACGCTGGATTTTGGGCGAAGATAACAACAACTACAAATTTCTATCCACGCTCTCCTTGCGGAGAGCGACACCTCAACCTTGACTGGATTATTAAGGCGCTCACCATTTCTATCCACGCTCTCCTTGCGGAGAGCGACGACGGGCTGATCTGACGGGTAATAATACACACCGATTTCTATCCACGCTCTCCTTGCGGAGAGCGACTAAGGCCGCAGCACAAGTGCTGCGGCCACCGGTCATTTCTATCCACGCTCTCCTTGCGGAGAGCGACCAACCACGGCCAACAAGGCACTGCAAAAAGTCGAGATTTCTATCCACGCTCTCCTTGCGGAGAGCGACGGAGCACTCAAGCATGTGCACCAGACGGAAGAGATTTCTATCCACGCTCTCCTTGCGGAGAGCGACCACAGCTTAAACCTCCCATCCAAACCCATAGACAAATTTCTATCCACGCTCTCCTTGCGGAGAGCGACTCCAGTATGTGCATTGCGAGTAACTTCCAAGACGCATTTCTATCCACGCTCTCCTTGCGGAGAGCGACATGCCGACTACTGGACACCCGTATTCACACTACAATTTCTATCCACGCTCTCCTTGCGGAGAGCGACAAACGACCTGGTTGCCAGCAGCAAGGCAAAAAGTATTTCTATCCACGCTCTCCTTGCGGAGAGCGACTGCTTAATCCATTCAAAACACTCATAATTTTGATATTTCTATCCACGCTCTCCTTGCGGAGAGCGACATGGGCCGATACTGACTATAACCTATCTGACATTATTTCTATCCACGCTCTCCTTGCGGAGAGCGACGTCTCTTTTATGTTATATGATACATCTTCGCTCATATTTCTATCCACGCTCTCCTTGCGGAGAGCGACCGAGAAAGTCCCCGCTGATGTGTTCTATCAGGCATTTCTATCCACGCTCTCCTTGCGGAGAGCGACTCAGCAGGAAAGCTGCAATGGGAAAGCCCACGTTAATTTCTATCCACGCTCTCCTTGCGGAGAGCGACGGCATCAAGGGGTATCACTCCAAAGGGCTGCAAATATTTCTATCCACGCTCTCCTTGCGGAGAGCGACCGCCTTGCGATCTCCGCGCATTGCTTTGATAGTCGGATTTCTATCCACGCTCTCCTTGCGGAGAGCGACTTTTGACCGAGATCAACAAGATGGCCACCGGCCAGATTTCTATCCACGCTCTCCTTGCGGAGAGCGACAACTCACAAGGGCACAGCGCAATGCCGGTATGAGTATTTCTATCCACGCTCTCCTTGCGGAGAGCGACTGTGGCCCTTATTGTTTGTAGGAGATCACCACCATATTTCTATCCACGCTCTCCTTGCGGAGAGCGACCGAACACAAGCAAAAAAGAGCGCATGCTGACCGACATTTCTATCCACGCTCTCCTTGCGGAGAGCGACCCCTGTGATACATTGCTTATATACTGCCATTTGTATTTCTATCCACGCTCTCCTTGCGGAGAGCGACCGGGCGTATCAACGACATTTCGCGCCTGATGAAAATTTCTATCCACGCTCTCCTTGCGGAGAGCGACGGGTCCCCGATCACGGAAATTCCCGTCGGCTGGTGATTTCTATCCACGCTCTCCTTGCGGAGAGCGACGTTAATACTGCCGATCAGGAAGCTAGAAAACGCCTTATTTCTATCCACGCTCTCCTTGCGGAGAGCGACCTTCGTGTTTTGGACGGCTCTAAGTCGTCCATTATTTCTATCCACGCTCTCCTTGCGGAGAGCGACCTTACATGGGTGTTACAGTCTTAGGTATCCAGCACAATTTCTATCCACGCTCTCCTTGCGGAGAGCGACTCTTCGTGTTTTGGACGGCTCTAAGTCGTCCATTATTTCTATCCACGCTCTCCTTGCGGAGAGCGACTGCTACTGATGCAATCAATGGTTGTAATCCTGATTACATTTCTATCCACGCTCTCCTTGCGGAGAGCGACGCGCGGTCAGCGTCCAAGTTGGGGGGGATGTCTATTTCTATCCACGCTCTCCTTGCGGAGAGCGACTCGTTTCGGTCGGGTTATTGATGTTCAGTTTGTATTTCTATCCACGCTCTCCTTGCGGAGAGCGACGCCGCAGGGGTGTTTTGTGTTATCTTGATAATATAATTTCTATCCACGCTCTCCTTGCGGAGAGCGACTTTACGTGTTGTTGACGGTTCTAAATCATCTATTATTTCTATCCACGCTCTCCTTGCGGAGAGCGACGATAGAATCGTCACGAGCCGCAAGTTTCCAACACCATTTCTATCCACGCTCTCCTTGCGGAGAGCGACTGCCAGTTGATCGTGCGTTCTTTCATCAACCGGATTTCTATCCACGCTCTCCTTGCGGAGAGCGACACATATCCCTCGCAGTGGCGGACCTTGGCAAGGGATTTCTATCCACGCTCTCCTTGCGGAGAGCGACTCACTACGATAATTACAATTTGCATTGCGTTGAAATTTCTATCCACGCTCTCCTTGCGGAGAGCGACCCGTCCATTGTGGTTACAATCCCGCCTTTCAGCGATTTCTATCCACGCTCTCCTTGCGGAGAGCGACTTTACGTGTTGTTGACGGTTCTAAATCATCTATTATTTCTATCCACGCTCTCCTTGCGGAGAGCGACTGCGCGGCGAGAATCACGCCAACAGCCAGCAGGAATTTCTATCCACGCTCTCCTTGCGGAGAGCGACGTGCGGTAACGCCGGTATTGGCACCCCAATTTCTATTTCTATCCACGCTCTCCTTGCGGAGAGCGACACCATATGGGCAATAAAGAGTAGATGCACTTGCAGATTTCTATCCACGCTCTCCTTGCGGAGAGCGACTGGAGCAGTCCTCGAGTTACAGTGCGTACTTGGAAATTTCTATCCACGCTCTCCTTGCGGAGAGCGACGTCTATACAGACCTTGATTCTGCGTATGGAGCGCTTATTTCTATCCACGCTCTCCTTGCGGAGAGCGACGCAGAGCGTAACCACCTCTTTTCAGGGTGGTTTTGCTATTTCTATCCACGCTCTCCTTGCGGAGAGCGACGTTCCGCGTCGCGGTATTTGAGCATCCCGTCGTGATTTCTATCCACGCTCTCCTTGCGGAGAGCGACTGATAGTTGGAAAGCCTCCGGCGAATTCCTTGTATTTCTATCCACGCTCTCCTTGCGGAGAGCGACCTTCCAAGGCCCACGCCTTGTCCGTTACGGGGTCAATTTCTATCCACGCTCTCCTTGCGGAGAGCGACAGCAAAAGTGCACAAAACAGTGGGGTACTTTTGCGCATATGAAACAAATTTTATGGAGATTGCATCTTCATGCTGACAGGCAAGGCTGTATTTTACCCTTTCTGCCCCTGTTTTTTCCATATTTTCTGGTGCGAAAGAGCCGGGAATTTTATGATTGCCTTCCCCTCGCACTAAGCAAACAAGATTCCATCCTGATCAAAATCCGGGTGCAGACCCACATGCTCGACTTTGCTTTTGTAATGGTTTCCCAGTTGATAAAAGCGCAGGCTGTCCGATTCCGAATCGATCAGTTCGGTCAATTTTGCTTTGAACATCGTGTATTGCGCGGCATCCAGCAGGCACTCAAATACGGAGTTTTGCACCCGCTGGCCGTAGTCTACACAAACTTTTGCTACTTTGCGCAGCCTGCGACGACCGGCGGCTGTTTCGGTGTTGACATCATAGGTTACAAGCACCAACATAACGGCACCTCACTTCCAGAAAAACGGTGGGTACACTTCCAGGTCGCCGCGCAGAGCACGGGCCAGCAAAAGCGCCTGAACATAGGGCACCAGCCCCCAGGGCAGTTTTTCTTTCAAAAACGGATGGGTGATCTCTTCCTTCTTTTTGTTCTGCCATGCGGTCAGGAACGCTTTGCGGCCATCATCCGTCAGCAGTACGGCACCATTTTCCTGTTTTTGCAGGTGTTTTGCCGTGATGATCTTTTGATTGATGCAGCTGATGACCAGCCGGTCTGCATAAACCGCCCGCAGTTCTTCCATCAGGTCAAGTGCCAGACTTTTGCGGCCGGGGCGCGGGCGGTGCATAAAGCCAACATAAGGGTCCAGGCCCACAGCGGTCAAGGCGGATGCACACTCCCGCGCCAGCATGCTGTAGGCAAACGAAAGCAGCGCATTCACATTGTCCAGCGGTGGACGGCGGCTGCGGCCCTCAAACACAAAATCCTGCTTTTGCTGCAGAATCAGGTCATTCAGACAGTCAAAGTAGCGCTGGGCTGCCTCGCCTTCCAGGCCGCGCAGCTGTTCCGGATCATCGCTGGTCTGTATCAGCGGCAGCGCGGCGGCCAGCTGGGTGGAGGTGCGTTTCAGTTTTTCGACCGGGACACGCTGGGGATGATCGCGGGTTGCGCGTTCCAGCACCCAGCGTGCGTTATACACTTTACCAAGGATAAAGCTCCGGGCATAGCGACAGCTCTGGGCCGGGTCATCCGACACGCGGTACTGCGTCTGACGCAGCAGCACATTGCCGCGTTCTTCCCCCACGGTGCGGGCCTGAAATCTGCCATACGGGTCAAAAAAGCAAAGGTCAATGCCCCGCCGGGCACAAGCTCCCATCAAAGCGGGGCTGGCACCCGCGTAAGTAAAGCAGACGATGCCTTCCAGCGTATGCAGGGCATGGCGGTGGGTTTCCTGCTTATTGCGGGTAACAACAAGGTTTTCGCCATCCAATGTCAGGTAAGCGTCCTCATTGATGACAAACAGGGTGTTGAGCAGCTTTCTCATGGCGCGCCCTCCTCAATATGCTCCCGCAGATACGCCGCCGGGTCTGCCTGCTGATACAGCGCCGGCAGGCAAAGCTCTTTCAGTGAGCAGGCATTGCAATGCTTGCCGGGTTTGCTTTTTGGGGTATAGCCGCGCGCAAACAGGCGGTTCATCTCATCCGCCATGGTCTGCGCGGTGCTGCGCAGTTCCGGTGTCAGGGAAACATGTTCCCGCTGCCGGGTTTCTTCATAAAAGATTTCCCCTTCCGACACCTCGCACACCAGCATTTCTTCCAGCGCCATGGCCTGTGCGCAGAGCTGCAAACGGTCGGCATCGTTTACCTTGCTGCGGCCATGCTTATATTCCACGGGCATGGGTTGCCACAGGCCGCGGCGGCCCTGCAATGACACGCCGTTTGGATCCTTGTGAAACTCTACCACATCGCAGTCGCCGGTCAGCTTTAAGCGGTGGCTGACAACCCTCATACCGCGGGCGATCAGCAAATCGCCGCGTTTTTCCGTCAGGGTAACATCATGGCAGCGGGTATGCTGCAGGCGGCCTTCGGCGGTGCGTTGGTTTTCGGACCATTGTTGTTCCAGGTGTATGAGCGCCCACTGACGGCGGCAAAAGCTGAAATGCTGGATACCGGACATCAGCAGGTAATCATCTGAGGAAACCATTACGACAACCTCTCACACGTTACCCCTGCCGGAAGATTTTCATCCACGGTCACCACATAGTCATGGTAACTGCGCGGGAAGGCTACCCCTTCGGCACGCGTGACATGCACTGCATCAAACAGTTTATAGGACGGCGCATTGCCCAGCTCCGAATCATGCTTGAACACGATCAGTTCCCGAACTGCCATTTTGCCGCGGGCTGCACTGTGGTCATTTTCAAACATATTCAGGATTGCCTGCCACAGCAGCTGCAGGTCATCCTCTGAGAATCCTGTAGTTTTGCGGGCAAGGTTGGCAGAAATGTAACCCTCTGCACGGTACAAGCCATACGGGATCACATACTTGCGGCCCATCTCAGTGCCTTTTCGCTCTGCATCCGCTTCGGTCGTAATGGCAATACGGGTAATGGTCACTTCCTGCGGGAGGACAGGATCCACCGAGCGTGCAAAGCTCAACTGAACCGGGCCACGCACCTGCCCACAGTTCAGTGCGCCTTTTACGAAAGTTGTCATAACGGCGCCAAATGTGCGGATATCATAAAAGTTCTGGCACATAAAGTCCCGGATTTTACGGTCCAACTCCGGGTCATCTTTCTTGGCGACTTTCAGGGCATCCTTGGCATCAGCATCAATGCCCAAGTATTCGAGTGCTTTTTTATCGCTGCGGTTCAGGGGGACCTGATCTTTAATGTAAATCTGGTATCCTGCTTCATCTTCTTTGGCCACTTCGACATAGTTGCGAATCTTACGCTTTAAGCAGACATCTGTAACAATGCCATATCCCGTTTCCGGGTCAACGCGCGGCATGTTGCCTGCATCCGGATCGCCGTTCGGATTTCCATTTTCAACGTCAAACAGAATTACAAAATCATACCGGTTTTTGATTGCCTGTGCCATTGTTATTCCTCCACTTTCTTTGTATAGCGTTCCTGTGTTTGATGATAATAGCCGAGAATAAAAGAACCCTGTTCCGGCAGAGTCAGCCGTGCTGGGAAGCTTCCTTCTAATTTGCCGCCTGCCAAGGCTGCGATCTGCTTATCGTAATAAATCTTTTGTGGCTTGCTCATTTTTTGCATATGCTTTTGTGCCAGCATCAGAATTGTCGGGAATACAGTAGCTGGGGTGGATGCCGCCGCATTAAAATAGCGGTCTTTGATGGTTGTATTGATATCCGGGTTTACCGCCATCTGGATTGCTTCCAGCACAGCAAAAAGCTGACCCATAACATACGGTTGATAATTTGTTTCCTTGTTATTTTCCACAGTTAATACCTCCTTTGGGCAACGGGGATCTTCATTACGCAGGTAGTATGCTTTTATAATAGCGGCACGGCCGCGTGTTACTTTTTGCTCTGCGCGGATACGCATCATAACGCCATCCAGCAGGGTTGCCGGGTACCTTGTATTATTCAGGATTGCACGCAAGACATCGCCTGCCAGCTGCGGTGCTGCCGATGGGCTGCGGGAATTGGTGTTGACGGTTTCCTGCAGCAGCCAATACACCCCCAGCCGCGGGAATTTATCATAAGCGGGGCGCACAATCTCTAAGCGGTCATAATGCTTCTGCACATTATCAAGCAGCGTTTGAAATGTATCCTGCCAGAAAAAGCGAACCGAGAGGCGCGCCGCATTAGGGGCCAAGCCAAGCACATAAAAGTGCCTTTGTGGGTCAAGTGTCACGTTCTGCCACTCTACACTCTGTCCATGGACCAGCTTGTCCACTGCATTTCGCACATCGCTTTCGCTGACAGGCGCATCCATGGCAAACAATGCATCCATTGCTACCTGCTGGTAGGCGGTCTCACCACCTGCTGCCCAGCAGACAATGGTGGTATCGCCCACGCGCTGAACATGTTCCCTGTCTGCCAGCAGATAGTTTAATGCCTGTGCATAGGCAAAGGCCGCATAACTGCCAACCGGCGCATTGCCCCCCTGTTCATGTCCGTATGAGCAAAAAGCGTCCGCATTAAAAGAAACAATCGATGCGCCGGAAGACTGTGCCCCGGTCACGCCTTTAATCGCCGGGTGCAGGCGGGCAAGCGGTGCCTTTTGCCCTGTAACCAGGCATCGGATTTCCGGTGCATCCGTGTTCTTATCACACTGCCGCTGCCAGGCTTCCTGTATTTCCGGATCGTCCTGAACATAGTTTTCCCGAATCAGAAATACCAGATTGCCACCCTTGTAAAGTTCCTTGAGACTTTGTTCCAGCGCTTGATTCTGCTCCGCCGCCTTGGGGTCCCAGTTTATAAAAAAGTTCCGCACTGCCTGTGCCGCCTGACCGGGAACATTTTGTAAAATGGCAAGATGCAGCTCCTTTGCAGCGGCAAAGCACTGCATTGCACGCTCCGGTTTTCCTTTTCCGTCAATGCCGAGCATGTAAGCACTGTTATCACACAAAAAATTGGCTGCCACACCACTAGAGCGTTTAACCTGTTCCGGAACTTGCAGCTGACATGGAGCAAGCACTGTTTTTTTACCGCGCTTTTCCTCTTGCTGCAAGGGGTGCAATGCCATCAGTTGGCCGTTTTCATCCAGTTCCAAAGCCCAACTGACTTTTGCGCTTGTCCAACCGGGGCGCGTGATTTTGCCATTGGCCAGCAAATCTTCATAGTATTGTACCAAAGCCTGTAAAATCATCGGTACACCTCGCAGTCTGCCACATTCAACACACCATGTTCCAATTTTGCATGGAAATACATCGGGGTTATGTTCTGCGGGTCAGTGTAGTTAAAGTCATATAGCATGAATCCCAAATCCCGTGTTTCCTCAATGGTCGGGATTGGCCCGCCGGGCCATGCGCGGAATGCGGCAGGAAATTCACGGCACCCAAAATAAGGGGTATGAAAACACTGGCCCCTGGACATGCGCCGGGTAACAATATCCTGGAACTTTCCCGGATTGTCGCTCGGTGCCGCACGGTCAGTCATCTCAAATTCTGCCTCAATCACATAATGAACGTCCTGCAACACCATGGCTGCACGCTGAACGATCTGCTGGGGCGTGGCAAGGTAAAGCTCTTTCCCTGTTCCCTGCATCGCGCTGCGTACATCGGAACAAAGAATTTTGCTTTTTACTTCGTTCCGACGGATGTTGGTAAAGCGGATTGGGTTCATAACATAGATTTTCCGGATTTTCCACCGTAAGCCGGGGTGATAATAGATTGCTTCTACTATGCCGCGTGCCGCGGAAGGGGTGAGGACTTCATATGAAACCCTTTCGACTTTTAGCTCAGGCCTCGAGAGCAAAGCATAATTCCCCCATACTTCCAGCTGGATCATCTGCATCAACTCCTTTGCATTTCTATTTTCAGTTGTTTTTAATTTACATTTTTGCTATAGTTTCAATATACGCTACTTGGCACCAAATGTCAATCCTTTTATCATGTATACTTTTTGTTTGCTTTTCATTCGGTTTTCTTTTATAATAAGTTGCGTCGGCAGCTTATGCCGTGGATAGAAATAGTTGATTTTACTTTAGCGCACAAAAACGGCAGGGCAGGCTCCCTGCCGTTTTTGCTTTATGCAAACCAGGCTGCTCCCGTTTCAGCTTCCATAGCAAGGCCCGTGTTGTTATCGTAAAGGCTTCCGTCCGTTAATTCCCATATGCCTTCACTGATTTGGCAAACCGCCCCGGCATTCTCCAGCGTTTTCAGATGATCCGGGTAAACCGGAACACCATATTGCCCCAGTTGACGGAACAAAGTTTTGCTTACCTCTCCTGCACGCAATCGTGCAAGCAAATGTTCCCCTTTCCCTTGGGGAATGTATACGGTCACGGCAGGTGTTTCAATTAAGCGGAACCTCTCTGCCGCTGTTGCAAAGGGGAAAATGCGCCCTTCCATATCCTGCTCGAACCCTTGCAGAATTTGCTGTTCATCCAGTCTTTTATCTCCTTTTAAGGTACGGTAAAACAGAAAGTATGTTTCGATTGCTTCCAGAGATGCCAGATCTGCATATTTTTTCAGGACGCTTTGCGTTGCGGATACATTCTGTTCCAGCATGCGCGGTACATGCTGCCCTTCCAATGTGAAAATCTGTACCAAGCTCTGCTCCGCCGGGCGTCTTCCCTCTCGATTGCAGCGCCCCGCCGCCTGCAAAATGGAATCCAAACCTGCTTCCTCGCGGTACACAGCCGGGAAATCCACATCAACACCCGCTTCGATCAAAGAAGTTGATATCACACGGCAGGGCAGCCCATCTTTTAAGCGTTCCCGGATTTCCTGCAATAACTGTTTGCGATGGGCTGGGTATAGCAATGTTGTCAGGCAGTAGCTGCCCTCTTTGGGCAGGTTATTGTATAATTCCTGTGCTGCTTTTCTCCGGTTTACAATACACAGCACTTGTTCCTGCGCTGCCAGTTCTGCACCAAGCTGGCTTTGTTCCAACTCTCCGCGCATTTTTAGCGTTGTACGCCGGAATGCCTGATATTGCTCTTTGGGATGTGGGCAAAGTTCCGTCATCTGCAGCCCAGGCGCCAGTTCATCAAACAAGGGCTGCAAAGCTGGTTGTGTGGCCGTGCAAAGCACCGCTGCTGCGCGGTAATGCTGTACCAGCTGCGCGATTGCCGCAACGCAGGGGCGCAAATAAGGAACCGGCAGGTTTTGTGCTTCGTCAAAAATGACCACGCTATTTGCAATGTTATGTAATTTACGGCATTGTGACGCATGGTTGCCGTAAAGTGATTCAAAGAATTGCACGGATGTGGTAACCACCACCGGAGCATCCCAGTTTTCCGCCGCCAATGCTTTGCGGTAGGCTGCCGGCTCATCATCTTCCTTGGCAGAGTAGTCCACCCCTGAATGGTGTTCCAAAACATTTTCTGCTCCTAATATTTCCGAAAACACATCCGCGGTCTGGTCAATAATGGATGTATAAGGGATCACATAAATAACCCGGTCCATATGGTTCTTTACAGCTAGCGAAAGCGCAAATGCCAATGACGCTACCGTTTTTCCCCCGCCTGTAGGAACGGTCAGGGAATAAAGGCCGCGCCGCCCTGTTTGCCCTGCCGTTGTACAGGCTCTCAAAATTGAACTGCGGCGCTGATTCAAGGTTCCCTGGGGATGGCTCCATTTTGCGGTATATTGGTTCAACCTTTTCAGCAGTTCATCCATTGTCTGGCCTTGTCCGCGCGGTTTAGGGCTGCTCATAAAGTTTTCCGTATCCAGATAGTCCGCATCGACCAGGCAGGAATACAACATCCGGGTATAAAATGCCTGTGTAAAACGATTTTCCTTCATCATTTCCGGCTGGGGCGGTATGGACGGCAGTTTAATCTCATTCGTCCATTGGGTATAGGGTTCAACGCTCTTTTTCAATCGCCCAAACATTGTCGCATCCTGCGCGGTATCGCTTCGGCCTCCTCCATCCGGCAGGCCGCTATGGTGTCCCGCAATAGCAAAAGCCAGTGGGATTTGACCATATCGGGCAGCCACCTGTGCACCAGCCGTTGAGTGATCCACTTTCTCTCCACCTTGCAGGCGCTTTTGAAACTTTGTACTATATTTACCAATATCATGCAGTAATCCAAGCCAAGTTCCCTGTTGCTGGGCATCAAAGGCTGCTGCAAATTGCCCACATAGGACTGCCGTTCCCTGCAAATGGTCCGCTACCGTTTGGACGCGGGTTCCGTCTTCACTGATATGAGCCAGCATCTTTTTCTCCTGGTGCATAATCAAACTCCCTTCTGTTTTGCTTTTCTCTATTATAGCAGATAACTCATCCCATAATTCGGACTTTCACTCCAGTTCTGCAATCTTTGTCATACTATCCAAATTTATCCATGTAGAATTGTTAGCTATTCCCATTAGCAGATATTTTTGATAAAATAAGATATTATAGGGTTTATGAATTCACTTTCTTATATTACTTCTTCATCTTACCGAAAAATCATTTACGCAAGGAGTGAAAAGCCATGAAAAGGAAGTTATTCTCATTTTCCGCCAGTGTTATCACCGCAATAATGCTTACCGCTTGTGCTGCAGCGCCAGATAATAAACCTGTTTCCTCCGCTGCTCTTTCCCCGACCAGTGAAGCTGTTGCCACAGCTATACCATCCACTAGCAATGCCAACTGGAAGTTACCGCCGCAATATGATTTTGACGAGATGATTCCTCTCTTTTCCCGCGAAACCCACACTGCCGGTTACGCCGCTGCCCGAAATCTGTACGCTGTGCGCAAGGGCGAACGCTGGAGCCTGTTTAATGCTGCCAACTGTAATGCTTTTCTGGAAGATTTGTCAGAAAGCATCCCGTACCTGTATGGTGAGCAGGAGCTCTCCATTGGGGTAGATGATACATACGATTACCAGAAGCTGAATGCCCTGGAAGAACAGATTAACCAGGAGCTGGTTGCCCAACAAATGCCTTTTACAACCATGCTGGGCGGGCACGGCGGGTATGGCATCCAGTGGATTTTAGGTGACAGCCAGATTTACCGTTCTGCTATTGGTGTCTATACATTTAGTCGCACGCCCATCGAACAGGTGTATGCTCCTGATTTGGTTGGCATCCAGCAAGGCATTTGGGATGATGAATATGCCGGTTATCTTGTTGACAATTCTGCACCTTTTGCCGTTGCGGATAAAAACGGTACAATTTTAACCGATTTCGACTACCAGGATGCCTGCATGGCCGGTGAATCTTTAATCGCGGTAAAGGATGCAGCCGGTAACTGGGGATATTGCGACCAAAGCGGTGCTTTAGTAATCCCCTGCATTTATCAGCCGCAGATGAGTTTGTCCATCATGAACGAAACTGTTGAATATCCTTACGCAGACTTATCCGGCATGGTAGTTGTGAAAACCCAATCCGGACAAAAGCTGGTTCTGGATGTTTACGGCAATGAGATAATTTCCGCTGGGCAATATGAAGATTTAGCCCCCGCGCGCGATGGCTGCGTATGGGCAAAACAGAATGGCCTTTGGGGCTTGCTGCAAGTACAGGATTATACCGAAAACAATGCCAACGTTATTCTGCCGGATGGATGCGTTGCACCAGATGTAACGCTTAGCCGAATTGATAGCCTTTGTACCTACACCACTGCTGACCATGGGCTGGTTATGCGTAAAGGTCCCGGTACAAATTATGAAAAAATGGATAATATCCCCTACGGTATCATCGTATGGGAATGCGGCTATAGCAGCAATGTGCCTGACTGGGTTGTTGTATATTACAGTGGGATTTATGGTTGGGTCAGTGATGAATACTTGGCTACCACTATTTATTCCAGCAGTAAATAATAAATAAAAAAGCAGGTGTTCATGTAGAAACGATATCGTCCTCCACGTGAATACCTGCTTTTTATAGCTTCTTTTATTATATCTGTTCTGTGCCGCTATTTGTCTCTATATGAAATAAATAGCCGCTATATGCATTTGAATGAAGTGTTCTGTTTGTTTGCTTTTTTACCTAAAAGAATCGCGTAGGAGGCTCTCTTAACTAAAGAGCCGACCTCTCACACCACCGTGCGTACCGACCGGTACACGGCGGTTCAACCGTATAAGTGCAAGGACTCGTAGTAGCACCTGAGGATACTAAAATATCCTGCTTCTGCGAGTCTTTCGTTTGCAATGGAACCCTTTAATACAGGACTACCGGCGATACGCCAATAACCCAGTCTGGAATTGCCCCACTGGTACTATTCCAAAATTCTTCGTTTGAGTTTCATTACTCATCGATATAATTTTTATCGAACCACTCGCCTAGCGAGTGGTTTTAGACATACAAAAAAGCACCTTAGCTTACGCTATGGTGCTCTTCCTGGTGACCCGTGCGGGAATCGAACCCACGTTAACGGCGTGAGA
>ULZS01072419.1_pt1 | contig 17440 bp, 18 predicted proteins | sample 1963301 | NCBI WGS metagenome assembly ULZS01 (sample SAMEA4835895, study PRJEB28245) | human gut metagenome | biome: gut microbiome; material: fecal sample | place: Denmark | collected 2008 | reverse complement strand
CAATGATCCACCCGTTCTTGCTCTCCGGGTCTTTCAGATACCCGAAGGGCGGATTGGTGGTCAGCGGTGCGCCGGACATTCCCTTACTCTTGAACACATTGCGTACTTTCTGGCTGGTGTTCTTGGCGTGCCACTCGTTGAATAAGTCCTGCATTGGGACAAGGTCACTGATGCCCTTGGCGGTGTCGATGTTGTCCATAATGGCGATGTAGCGGACGCCGAGACTGTCGAAGCCCTCTTCCAGAAGCTGCCCTACAATAAGGCGGTTACGCCCCAAGCGGGAGTGATCCTTGACGATCAAGGTGCCGATGAGGCCCTTTTCCGCCAGTTCCATAATCTCTGTGAACGCTGGTCTTGCGAAGTTCGTACCCGACCAGCCATCGTCAATGAACACACGGGTGTTCTGAAAGCCATTTTCCTGTGCATACTTCTCAAGAATGGTCTGCTGATTCTTGATAGACCCTGACAGGCCGTCCTGCTCATCGTCGCGGGACAGGCGGCAGTACAGGGCTGTGATTTTATCCGGTTGTTTTGTCATAGCTCTCCTTTCCACAGCTGGATATGGTCGAATTTGTAGGTGAGCCCATTCTACCATATCCGGCCGTAAACTTCAACGCTTTAATGCGATGGTCTTAAATTTCTTTGCTTTTGTCGTCGCTTTTCAGGATGATGCGCTGTACCTTTTCGGTGATGTTCTCCCTTGCGCCCTCGCTGAAAAATGCTCTTACGGCGTAGGTGGTGCCGTCGATCTCCCGAATGAAATTCAGCGGCTGCACATAGGCGCTTCTGCGAAACCACGCTATGCGCTCCTGCTTGGTCATCGTTGCAAGGTGGTCTGTAATGCGGTCAAGCTGTGTATAGATTTCGTTATCGGCTCTTAAAATAAGGGGAAAACTCAAAATGAGTTTTCCCCTTTGGGATATCTGATGGGCTGTCACGCTAACGCGTGACGGCCCTATTGCTTTTATCCGATCAGCCGTCTTTGAAATATCCGTTCGGCATCAGTTTTCGGCAATTGCTGGCAGTATTTTTGAGCGATGCGCTCTTTGAACGGAATGCACAACATACTCAACAATACAATCACCCGAACAAATAATTCATCCTCTTTCAGCTTTCGGCAATAGGTCGGTGAGAAACCAATGCTGCGGCAGCAATGCAAATATGCCTGTGCTATTCCCTGCCCCATGTTTTTTTGTTGGTAATGATATTGCCAGTTAGCATACCACGTGCCCCGTTTTGCTTTCATTTTTTCGAGCATTGTCCGGACAAAAAAGAATTTAAGATATCAACAACAGGCTCATCTGCTATAACGTTTTCTATATTGTCAAGAAAGCCCCTTTTTTCGTCCATCATTTTGCACATATAGAAATCAAGAATCCTATCAAAAAGAAAATCCAGCCCCACCTGCTTAAATATTTTTATTTTTTTCGCCGCCTTCTCATAAGTATTACCCAACAGCAGATTCCGCACCCCGCTGCCCAAAAGATTGTTATATACACTCATGGCTTTAAGAGCATCCCTTATTTCTTTTTTTACGGGAATCCCGTTATGTCTCAAAGTCCGCTCATTCCAAAATGCAAGTGTAATGTTCGTTACCGGTATACTGCCGACAACTCCGACGGTAAATAAATTCTTTTGCTCAGCCGAATCACCTTGCAACAGTCTGCAAACCTTCATAGTTTCATTGAATGAAACAACTATTCCTCTGTTACCTCCAACCGCTTCATTTCTATATATCGTATCGAAAAGTTGTATCAAACCGGAAAGTTCTTTCAATAGGCAGCACAATATTTGATCGTCTATTTCGAGAATAACATTTAGTTCTATCAACCTAACCATAACAAGTGAATATGATACCGCAGCAGAATAATCATCCCCGCAAAAACCATTGCAGAATTGCGAAGCTATTTGCTTATATTCATTTACGAAATTTTCGTATTCTGTTTCATCCAATGATCCGATCAGACTATAATCGAAAATATCTTCAGACATATTGCATACATAATTGTTTGCAAAGATCGGAGACAGCAAGTCGCTTACCATAAACATCTCTCCCAATCAATTATCTGTGAATATATTTTCGCTTGAATTATATTCGATACAATCACTCCCAACCGTAATTATACTTCACCACATCATTAATATTCGCCATGTCGAATAAACGCTTTGATGATTTACCGCTACCTCCGAAAGCCGGACAGGTTGCCACTTGAGTGACCGCTGTGAAAAACTTGTATAACGCATATCACCCCCTGAACTGAGCACCACCAGCCATAACGCCGCTTGTAATGCCGACTTCAAGTGTTCACTCTAGTGGTGGTGTTCTTCCGTAGACTACACATTAAGTTGCTGCATAAGCTGCTCGTTCCTTGCGTGGCATCAATAAGAACAGGAACCATGCACAGACAAGCCGCAGTGTGATGGAGCCACCGTCTGTGTTTGAATATTACCAAGATGTCAATCAAAGCCAAGTGAGCTGCTTATGAAACAAATATCATAAGCAGCTCTGGGCTCAATTACTCACTTTTATTAATGTAAGAAAAAAGAGCAAACTTGTCAGGGGAAGATGTCAGATCGTCCAATTGTGCATAATAATTAATTTCGCAAGTTTCATCATCTTCAATGATGGTTGCCTTTTCAATTTGGAGTCTAAATAATGTGGTAATAATGTCAGTAGAATATTTTCGAGAATACTTCACATTGACATTTAAACACAAATTGCATTCTCTTAAATTAATGCTTTTCCAATAAACAGAGCTTGACAAGATATCAATTTTAAAACCATTGTGATTCTCACAATAATTCTCAACCTCGGAGACAAGAGCATTTAACAACAATTGGTTTGCGATTAATCTAATATGGATTTTCATTAATGCGTTATGATCCCCCGTAAAGACACATTTAGGTGTGCACCATCTCTTGAAAGCCACCCGAGCATATTTTTCCCTTGTCTTGAAAGCTGAACATCCCATTCAAAGGCTTCCCATATTGTTCTCGAAGGGCCTTTCTGCCACACATTATTAAATTTATCCACATATCCCCCATTTGCAGTTCGAGGCAAATTGTTTCCTGCATTCTTTGGAGGAACATATCTCACTTTCCCTTTGGTTGGCAATTGTGCTTTTTTTGCTGCTTTACAAACGTTGTGTACCCAAACAGACGTGTCACCAACATAATAAGTATGGTAATCCTCAACCTCGAAGTTATATGTCGTTTCCGGACTTTCAAGCAGTTCGTGCTGTACCTGCTCGACAACGACATACTCGCCATTGAGCATAACAAGGATATCTCCTGCACGGAGATCAACAGCACTTGTCCAACCATTTTGGGGAACATAGAACGGATGCATAGGTGTGCAGGTGATCTCCTCACCGTTCACCTTTACATGAACCCATTCCTCGGTCTCATTCCGGAAGGTCTGAACAACTTCCTTGAGTGCGGTCTCGCCGGTTTCTTCATCGGTTGCCCATACGTAATCACCGGCCTGAATATCCTCTATCGGCACAAGACCGGCCTTGGTTGCAACCAACGTACCCTCAATGAAGCAGTGAATTAATCCGAGTTTTTGTCCGATGAACTGAGTACCGCCGGCCATAACGCCGCTTGTGATGCCTACTTTAAGTGTCTCCTTAAGAGAAGGATTCCGACCGTAAGCAATCTTTTCGGTTGCGGCATAGGTCGCCGCACTGACAGAGCCTTGAACAAAACCGGCCAACAAAGGTGCCGCGCAAGGCACAGCCGCCGTAAATGCGCCGATGACTGCTCCGCCGGCGGCGGATATTCCGACAGCCTTCCAGTTGATTTTCTGTCCGCTTGCCGCCTGAGAAACAATACTTGAAACCGCTCCTCCTACAGCACCCACCAGTGCGCCAACTGCAATATGCCAGAAATCGCCGCCGTCATCGGTGCGTGCCACGGGGTTATTGTCGCAATACGAAAACAGATTTTTATCGGTAAATGACTGAGGTGAAGCCGCAAGAACACTGCTTGTATCTGCATTCAGGAATCTGCCACAGTTCTGGTTGTAGTAACGACTTCCGAGGTAGTACATACCGAGGTCGGTATCATAGTAATACCCGCGGTAACGGAAGGGGTTATATATGTTGGCTACAAGTTTATCACTGGTGAGAGCGCCGCTTACAAACGAGACGGTTGTCTTGCCCCATGCATCGTAATTATAAGTTGCAACCTTTGAGCCGCTCTGATTGTAGATAGCAACAATGTCTCCCTGAAGATTCTTTTCAAACAGATAATCATTAAAGACACCCGCCGCAAAAGAATGTTCGCGGTATCTGAGCCCTACAGGAGCCTCAGACTCATCATACAGATAGATAAGTGTATACGATTCGATACCGTCAACACAAACGGTTTCTTTTACAATCTGGCTTCCGTTAAGTGTGTATTCGTGACGGATTGTCTCGCCCGTGTCACCATCGACAACTTCTTTGAAGATTCTGTGACCCTTATCATTGTATCCGAAAGTAACAGTTCTGTACTCGCCGTCAAAGTACGATTCAAGCTGACGACCTTCCCATGTGAAGATTTCGTAGCCGCCGACGGACGTGGGATTGCCGATAGAATCATAGACAATGGAGCCATAGCCGGTTATATCGGTCAGCAGATCTTTCCAAGAACTGTCGCCGTAAGTATAGTTGATTGTGCTTTGAACGGTTCCAAGCGTCCCTGTCGTGAAAGCGTATGTTTTTCTCGACAGAATATTGCCGGCATTATCATAAGCATATTCATACGATTTATTCAGCACTCTGTTGTCTTCACGGGTAAGCTGACCAAGATCATCGTATTCATATTGATACTGAACAACACCGGAAGCATCGGTAATTTGAGTTATGTTACCGTTCTCATCGTATGTGTAGTTATAGGTTGCGGTGTTGCTTCCGACTTGTGAAATCAACTGTGCAACCTGAAGCGAACGGTTCGTTCCGCTGCTTGTAAAGTCATATGTCAGCGTATTTGTTACGGTTCCGGAAGAAGTGGTCATCGCCACACTTCTGGAATAAACACGCTCAAGGGCATCATAAGACGGAATAAACCGATATGATACAGGACCCGATGTGAGCGTCATTTCCGACATGTTGTTCTTGTCATTGTAGGTATAGGTATACTTTGTGACAAGGTTTGCCGAAGACGTCGTCAGCGCATAATCGTGACTGTGAGAAATCGTATGAATACGCGACTGCTCGTCATAAGTCGTCACGGTTGATGACAAGTTTGTGTTTCCGGAAGATTCCACGAATCCGGTCATACGGTTCTGATCGTCGTATTTGTACCGTATTACACGATCATTTACGAGATCATTGAACTTGCACATGTTGCCGTTGGCATCGTACTCATAAGAATATGCCTTTGATTCGGTACCGTTTTTAGTATACCATACCTCCGAAGTTCTGTCAAGTTCATCGTATACATATCTCACCACAAGTCCGTTACTATACGTATTGGTGGCAAGTTTACCGTTGCGTGAATTGTAATCGGAGCTTATGAGAGTATATGTTCCTGCCTTAATACTCGTGGTATTGCCGAAAGTATCGTATGCCAAGGTATACGTTGTACTTTCGGTTTTGATTTGCGTGAGTCTGTCCTGCGAGTAAACATACTGCACCGATTCTGCATCGGTAACGGCAGAAGGCGTAGAATTTGTGTATGTGACAGGCTCCACCAGAACCAGGTCTCCGTTGCCTGCGTAAGTATACGCCATACCGGAATTCTGGTCGGGGTTAACAACAAACTTCAGTCTTCCCGTCGCTGACTCATAGAAATAGCGCGTTGTGCGTCCGAGAGAGTCAACCTCCTCGGAAACAGAGCCAAATATTCTGGAACCGGCAGTTACATTGTAGTTTGTGGTTGTAGAAATAATATTCGCAGGGCTCGTGTCCACAAGACTGCTGCCGCTATACTTTACCGTGCGTATAGTCGTATCGGTGATAAGTCCGTAAGAGTTATAAGTATAAGTGGTCTTTACCTGCGGGGTGAGGCTAGGAAGCGTTCCCGTATATTCCCCTGTGTATGTGTAATACACCTCGGAGATAATCCGATCCTTTGCGTCGAAGGTATAATCGGTAACGCCTTTTGTACTGGTGATTTTTCTTGTCAGATTCGTCGATGTATTATTATCCGCGTAGAAATACCACTCCTTGTAGTTGCCGTTATCATACGTTTTGGGCATTCCGCTTTCATAATAAGTATAACTTTCAGCACTACCGTCTCTTACCTCAACAATGGAAATGTTGTCAAAGTATGCTGTTCCCAAAGCGGACTGATAATCGTATACACAGCTTACCTTAATAGTCTTAACGGCACCACCGTCCGCGCAGACATCGAACGTACCGCTGGTAAACTGCCACTGATTGGCGGGGGTGTTTGCAAAATCAAACCAATATGTCTTAGGCTCTGTTTGGTTATAGTATGTCACATCCACTTTAAGCGCGAACTTACTCATGGAGTTGGACATCTGCTTGTTTGCCTTAGCAAAGCCGGAAATCTTGTAAATCTTCGGAGTTGTCAGGTCGGTGGAAGAAGTTGCATTGAAAATTTCCATAGAAGCACTTCTTGCACTGTCAAGGCTGCCGACAATTTTGAGGGAGGTTCCAAAGCGTGCAGCTTCCACATCGGGAACGGCAATCGTAACATTGGCAGTATCGCTCATCGACCAATATTCTGCCGGAGTCAATCTACTGATTCCGGAAGCGTTGAGGCAGCAGTCTTCAAAGTTACCGAATTCGACCATGTTATATGCGCTGACGCCGATACTCTTGGCAAGCATCACATTGTCAACCATAACTGACTGCGTCCCACTACCGGCACCGGTTATCTGAATGATAATCTGATAATTCTCACTGCTCTCAGTAACATCAAAATTCAGGCTGGCAAACGCATAAGCGCCGGATGCTGCGTATTCGTCAACCGGAACAACTTCCGTGAATGTATGATCGGCGGATTTTGCGATAAGTTTTACTGTCGCACCTGAGCAGTTGTTGGTATTGATATTCAGCGAGAGTGTGTAAGCACCCTTAGTGAGTTTTACATATTGTGAAATACTGCTGGTAGATACGTCGGCGGCTGAAATTGTCGCCCCGTATTTACCGGAATACTTTGCTGCGGCCGATCTTTCGACGGTACCTGAAGTATACCAGTAGTTAAGTGCGGTATTATTTTCAAAGCCACCGTTCATCAGATAGTTTGCCGCGCTGTCACTGACATACGAAGAAACACGAATGCTGTTTTTGGACCCGTCCTGTTTATTAAACTGTCCGCTCGAAGCACCGTAGATGGTAGTCCCGTTAACATCCATAGAATAGGCTGTAACAGTTCTGCCTGTGCTGTCAAATATGTAGCGGGTAATAATATCATCACTTGTATTGATAATATCATCAGTTCCACTGGTTCTTACTTCGGTATAATTGTCATAGTAAGAAAGAAGTATCTGCTGTCCCGTGGATGAACCACCAACTTCAGTAATGGATGTAACCTTGCCATTCGTATATGTGTAGTTCACCTCATATCCGGAAAGTTCATCTCTTGCTTGAATCAGGCGACCTGTTGAATCGTAGGAATATGTAGCTGTCGCATCGACTGTTATGTAGGAATTGCTTCCGTTCTGCATAAAATCGGCCCAGTTGTCAACAAGTGTGCTGCCCGTCTGATGTGCATAAACAATTTTGCGCAGATACCCTCCGTTATACGGAGAAATATCTGTTCCGTCATAGGTTGCTGAATAATAGAAAATTGCCGCTTCCTGAGAAGACTCGTTCAAAATTCTATTCACTTTTGCGCTTGAGTTATGTATCAGCTTGAATGATGTAATGGACGAACTGCCATACGGTGATCTTTCTTGATTACAGCCTTGACGAGTGTATGAACGGGATCAAAGAACGTGTCGGAAAAGCCCGCACGGATATTCCATGGACAGAAGATGAGCTTGACCCCGAATTGGTGAATCAGGTCGAAAATTATGCGAACGCCAATCGTCCGGTCATTCTGTCTCTCTTTGAAAAGTATCCCGATGTAAACAGATTCGTTTTCAAGTCACGTCCCGAAGCAGCCGAGTGGATGAGCGGGCTTGTTTGAATTCCGACCTTTACGCCCCCATCTTCCGCAGCCAAACGCCGCATTACAGAGCGTTTGGCTTATTTTTATGACAAAGAAAGATGAGCGCTATCGCCGAGTTCTATAAACCTAACCATAACAAGTGAATATGATACCGCAGCAGAATAATCATCCTCGCAAAAACCATTGCAGAATTGCGAAGCTGTGAATATGCGTTATTGAGTTTTCCCCTTTGATTGCACTCAAAATGCGCAACGCAGTCTTATAATAGCAACCATCACCTTTTGTTTCTTTTCTTATGGTACTCTCGGTGTTCATAAATTTCAATGAAAAAATATATGACAAAAGACAATAATACCTCCACAAGGTATGCCCCTAATGCTTTTTCGGCACACCTCATATTCAAGCAACCTATAATAACCGACACAGCAATTCCTTCGGTAATAATCAAAGATACAAATAAAACAATATGAGTGCAAAAATATATTGTCATTATTGTTGGGTAGTTAATCTGTCTGTTCTCGGACCTCAAATATTTTCTTCGTGAATTTCGCATAATCCAAATCAACCAGTATCTCTGTCTCCAACTGGTTTGCTCTCTGTAAAGCTTGTACTTTCCCTTTGAAAAATAGTTCATTACACACAACTCTATAAATGCCCGAGACACAAAATAGCCAACAACTGACATAACAGTTAAGCGCAATATTGTTTTATTCATTTTAAATAATCGCCAACTCCTCTGAGATTGTATAAAGTGGTGCTATTTCACTGCGACCTTCATTAAGATAAATCCAGCCATCCGTAATAGTTTTTATTCACTTGGTGTATGCAACAAAGATAAAAATTTGACCATATCTCTAATTGAATGTTGGTTTCTGAGTAAATCACGGAAATAGAACGAAATCATGTCATTCGTGTCACGAAGTTCATTGGCATAATGAGCGTTAAAATCCTTTACTGTTTTACTATCTGCAATCAGAAACCCAATGCCTGACTCAAGTTCCTCATCAATCACAACCACCCAATCAAAGCGACTTGATGATAAATAGCTCATAGAAAACAAATCCAATGATTCATAGTCCTCATAGCGCACCGGACAATTAAACTCAAATACTTCTTTGGAATCATTTTGAGCAATAAAAATTTTATCTTGTCCCTTTAAAAACTCCATTAATACGCCAAATTGAGCTTTATTCAAACAAAGATCATTTGTGTTGTAAATCAATGAGGTGTAAACATTTTCCGGGACTTCGAGATCATATATTGAATCAAATCCGGAGCCGCTGAAAGCCCAGCTTAATTTCAAAAGAAATCATCTTTATGCATATAATACGCCTTTTCTCTCCCTCTTTGAATTACCGCTTCCCATTTTGGGCTGAGTTATCAGCAATCAGCGCCATGGGATTAGTCTTGCATATAACTGATATTGTTGGCTTTGCACCACTTAACGGCATCCTGAAACAACCGTTGATATTCAAAAGCATACCAGTTCTTCCACAAACGCATAAAATCAATAAACATTTTAAATATTGTATCCGGTTCGACACCTTTGTTTTTCTCTTTTATCATCCTATACTCTTGAGTTTCCTTGTTTGTGAGAGTTAGCAGATATTCTTCTTCTAATTCTTCAATATCCGTCTTAAATAACGGGATAAACCTCCCGGACTGTTCAATCTCCAAACATGTTGTATAATGAAACTTCGTGATTAGATCCTCGGTAGCATATATTTTATAGTCGCTGATAGAAAACCACCAATATGTTGCATCGGCATCAAATGAACTGGGATAATATCTGCCGTAGCTGACAATAGACTTAATTTTTAGAGTCATAATTTATGCCCATCATATTTGTAATTAATAAGTAAGGCTTCCTCCATACCAAATGTGAAAAGTATGAGTCGAGTCACGATAGCTCCAATACATACCAAAATCGCACACTTCCGGTTTTCCGGATTGTCTAAATACCACGTAAATACAGACTTTGCCGAGTTCAATCCACAACCGGTGAATCCGGTTTTCATGAATGATCTTCCCAATTCTTTATATATGGGCACCTCGGCACCGTTCATCATGCATCGCATACATTATACCTTAATTATGAAGTAATGTCAAGAAGGATCACTGCGTCGAAATGATAACATCGCGCATTATATTTGAAAAAATCGTTTTTCGGAGCTTTACTATTCATTGAATTATCTCCGCAAATGTGGTATAATAAAGCATCAAAATACGGATCTGACAGTGCGAAAACGATAATTCAAGAGGTACAAAGGTATAAATACAATGGACTACACAAACCGTTTTGACGGGAAAGGTGAGATCTATGCCAAGGCAAGACCCAAATATGCAGCAGGTCTTCTCTATCATCTTAAAAACACGCTGAATATACCCGAGGGAAGCGTATTTGCCGACATCGGCTCGGGCACGGGGATATTCACCGGGCAGCTTCTCGGCTGCGGCTACAAGGTTTTTGCGGTCGAGCCGAATGCCGATATGCGCAAAAAAGCCGAAGAAAAGCTTGGGGGAGATCATGATTTTGTCTCCGTAAAAGGCAGCGACAGCAACACGGGTCTGCCCGACGGATCGGTCGATCATATAACCGCGGCACAGGCTTTTCACTGGTTCGACCCCGAAGCGTTCGGAAAAGAATGCAGGCGCATTCTCAAGCCCGGCGGAAAGGTCATTATCGTTTACAATTCACGCGATGAAAAAGCCGCCTGCACCCGTGCGCTTGCCGATCTGCGGCGCAAGTACAATCCCGAATTTCACGGATTTTCAAACGGAATAAGCCACGAAAAGTGCGTTGAATTTTTTGCGGGAAGGTGCGATGTGTTCCGTGCCGACAACACGCAGACCTACGACAGGCAGGGCTATGTCAACCGCGTGCTGTCCTCGTCGTATTCCCTGAAAGAGGGCGACGGCAGGTACGACGAGTATCTGAAGGAGGTCAACGATCTCTTTGACAGGTTCTCGAAGGACGGGCGCATCGCCGTGCCGACCGAGACCGTCGCATATATCGGCGAGGTCTGACACTGCGCGATCTGTAAGGACGACGGTATGATAAGAAAACTGCGCGAGGCGGATATCGCAGCGGTCGCCGGGCTGTGGCTCGACACCAACCTGAAGGCGCACGGCTTTGTTCCAGCGGAATACTGGCGCTCAAATTATGAGCCGGTAAAGGCAATGCTGCCCGAGGCGGAGGTCTATGTGTATGAAAACGCCGGTGAGACAGCGGCGTTTATCGGTATGAACGGCGAATATATCGAAGGCATTTTTGTCTCCGACAAAATGCAGTCACGCGGCATAGGTAAGCTCCTGCTGGATCACGTAAAAGCCAAAAAGGACGTGCTGCGCCTTAACGTATATCAAAAAAACGAGCGTGCGGTGCGGTTTTATAAAAGAGAAGGCTTTGAGATATGTGACGTCGGCACCGATGAAGCCACCGGTGAGAAGGACTACACGATGATATGGCGGCGAACGCAGCCGTGACAGAGCTTTTTTGCGGATCATATGATGCGGTGTTAAAAAACTCAAAATTGAGTTTTTTAACACCGCATTTTTTATCCTCTTTCGGCTCTTATCTTTTCCGTGCAGCGCATCACCGCATACCCGCCGCAGACAAGCAGGATCGTAACGAACCATGACAGCGGAAATGCGCGGTAGAGCACCGGCAGCGTGGGATCCTCACGAAACACGGTGCAGATTCAAACGATACGGAACGCACAGGTGCCGATCATTGTGCCGAGCGCCGGGTAAAGCGCGTGTACGCTGCCGCGCATGGCTCCGGCGGGGATCTCATACAGGCTGCATATCGGCTCGAAAAGCAAAATACACATGATCCGCACTCCGGCGCTTTCTATCACTGCCGCATCGGGCGTGAGCAGCCCGGAGAAAAAGTCGCGGAACAGGACGATGGTAAATATCGGCACGGAGCTGCAAACGGTCGATAGCAGCAGGCAGAGCCGCAGAATTTTTCGGCACCGCTCCTTTTGCCCGGCGGCGTGATTCTGCCCGGTAAAGGTTGTTGCCGTCTGCCCGAAGGCGGTTATCACATAGTATGTAAAATACTCAAAGTTCATGGCAACGGTGCTTCCCGCTATCGCCACCTCGCCGAAGCCGTTGACCGACGCCTGCACAAAAATATTGGCAAAGCAGAACACCGCCCCCTGCACGGCGGACGGCACGCCCGTTTTCAGTATCTCCCACATGTCGCGCAGGCGGGGCTGCGGCTTTTGACGAGCCTGCACACGCACGGCTTTCTTTCGTCAACCGGTGCAGAACGATAAGAGCCGAGAGCATATTCGAGATATCCGTGGCAACGGCGACTCCCGCAACGCCCATGCGGAACACGATGACGAAAAAGAGATTGAGCACGACATTTGCTGCGCCGGAAAGAGCCAGCACAAAGAATGGGTACCGGCTGTCCCCGCGGGCGCGAAGGACTGCAGAGCCGAAATCGTAAAGCAAAAGAAACGGGTAGCCGAACATATAGATGCGCAGATACAGCGTGGCGTCCCGCAGGATATTCTCCGGGGCTTGTATCAACCGCAAAAGCGGCTCGGCAGCAAACTGCCCCGAGATCATTCCGGATATGCCGATTATAACTGCCATCACGACCGACGTTCGGACGGCGAACGGTATCTCTTCCCTGCGGCCCTTACCGATCAGCCCCGCAACAAGTATATTCGCACCGACAGACAGCCCCGAGGACACCGTGACTATCAGCGCGATGATCTCGGTATTGTTGCCCACCGCCGCGAGCGCGTCCTTGTTTCCGAAATAACCGACTACCGCCGTGTCGGCGGCATTGAACAATTGCTGAAGAATACTGCTCAGCGCAATGGGAAGCGTAAACAACAGTATTTTCTTTGTAAGCGGACCGTGAAGCATGTCCGTATCCGCAGTTTTGAAATTCATGTATCTGATCCTCCGATAGGTTATTGAAATATTATACACCGCATGATATAATATAAAAAGCGAATATTACCGATAAAATATATCGAAGAACGGAATGTATAGAAGATGGAAAACCCTCTGCTGAAATATCTCGCCTTTGTCAGGACCGTTGAAAGGGGCAGCTTCACCAAAGCCGCCGAGGATCTTCACTACGCGCAGTCCTCGGTCAGCAAAATGATCGCCGATCTTGAATCCGAGTGGGGCATGACCTTGCTCGAACGCAGCAAAAGCGGCGTTTGCCTCACCTCGGCCGGAGAACAGCTTTTACCGTACCTCCGCAAGGCGCTCTGCGGGTACGACGAGCTTGAAGGGCAGATCCTCCGTATGCAGGGGCTTGAGACAGGCACGGTTCGCATCGGTACCTTTTCAAGCGTTGCGATAAACTGGCTGCCGAATATATTTTCAAAGCTTCGGCGTGACTATCCGGGGATCGGATATGAAATGCTTTTGGGCGATTATGATGAAGTTGAGCGCTGGATCGCCGACGGACGCGTGGATTGCGGCTTTCTTCGGCTCCCCACCGAGGGCAAGTTTGACACGATCCCGCTGACGCAGGATGAATACAAGGTCATTCTGCCGGTCGGGCACCCTCTCGCGGAAAAATAAACGATCGGGGTAAACGATCTTAACGGTCAGCCATTTCTTTTGCTCGAACACGGCGGAAAAACGGAAGTCACCGAGCTTTTGAACGCCTGTCATGTGACACCCGACATCCGGTTCACCACATGGGAGGATTTTGCGATCATGGCCATGGCGGAAAAAGGACTCGGCATCGGCATTCTGCCCGACCTGATACTGCGGCGCGTTCCCTATCGTATCGAAATACGCTCACTTGCCGAGCCTTATTACCGCTCTGTCGGGCTTGCAATGAAAGACAGCGACCATCTGACTCCCGCCGTGCGTAAGTTTATTGAATACCTGCCGTTTCGGGAGGCGAAAGCGGAATAAGGTCACTATTCCGCTAACCAATATGAAGCTGTTGAAATACAAACGCATTTATGGTACAATTAATACAGACAAATCGGATATCGGAAAATAAAATAACAGCAACGGTACGCGATTTTTCCTTCTTGCGCGCCGATGTTAATTCACGTTGCTTGCCGCAACGGCAGTTATGCCGTATAATTGTGCCGACAGCCGGAGAACGGCTGAAAAAAGGAGGCTATCAGTCATGTTGAACGAAAATATCAAAACATTAAGAAAATCAAAAGGACTTTCGCAGGAGGAGCTTGCCGTAAGGCTGAACGTAGTGCGCCAGACCGTTTCAAAGTGGGAACAGGGCTTGTCTGTCCCCGATTCCGATATGCTCATCGCCATATCCGAAGCGCTTGAAACGCCGGTAAGCGCATTGCTCGGAGAAAATATCACTGCGGCGCCCGCCGACGACCTGAGAGCGATCGCCGAAAAGCTTGAGGTGATAAACTCACAGCTTGCGGAAAGAAAAAATGCCCAAAGAAGGGTGCTTCATTGGCTGTTTATTGCCCTCGGCGCCGGCACGGCAGCGATCATTGCCGCGTTTGCGGTCATCGGCGGCTCATACCTCGGGTGGGATCGCACCGACCCCGAAACGGCGATCATTGCGGCAGCTCTTCACGTGTTTGAGTATCTGTTTGTCAGAGCAGCTCCGCTTTTGCTGGCGACAGCCGTCGTCGGAGCCGTGCTGACGCGAAAAAAAGCATAAAACGATAGAGATCACGAGGTAAAAATGGACATCACTTATACCGCCGGGCAGGAAAAATTCAATTACAGAGTTTGCGCCGTAATGATATCCGGCAATAAAATACTTGCCATGCACGATGAACGCTCGCCGTATTTTTACCTTCCCGGCGGCAGAGTGAAAATGGGTGAGACCGCCGAATGCGCAGTTATACGTGAGGTTGAAGAAGAGCTCGGCGTAACACCGAAGATCGTTCGCCCGCTGTGGCTGAATCAGGGCTTTTTTACCGAGGATGTTGACGGGCTCAACTATCATGAGCTGTGCATCTATTTTCTGACGGACATATCCGAGACCGGGTTGCATAATAAAGGCGAACGCTTTACGGTCAATGAAGGAAAGCACGTTCACACATTCGAGTGGCTGCCGTTTGAACGCCTGCGGGATGAATATTTTTATCCGGTATTTTTAAAAGAAAGCATTTTTGATCTGCCGCGGCATTTTGAGCTGAGAACGGAAAACGAACTTACGGATCGATCTTTCCGCAATGTGCAATGAAAATCCGCTTTCATCGCCCGTCGGCTATTGCGCGGCGGGCGATTTTCTGATATAATATGCCTCGGACCGCACGTTCGGCGGCACGTACAGAAAGGACATTTTTTATCATGTCAAAGCCCGTAATGAACGCCAAAACAAAAAAACTGCTTCTCGGCATTGCCGCGCTCGCGGTCATCGCCGTTATCGTTTTCTTCTTCCCGCAGCTGCTGCCATCGGATGACGGCACACTCACGGCGCCTGCGGCATCCGGCAGCACGGCAGCGGCAGCGACGACTGCGCCGGAGGCATCAAAACCGACATCTGCGCCACTGGCAGCATCGGACACCGCAAAAACGCCGGAAACGACTCAGGCTCCCGAAACCGAAAAAAAGCTCGATCGCAACGGCTCTTATACCTCAAAGGAGGACGTTGCGCTATACATTCACCAATACGGCAGGCTGCCCTCGAATTTTATCACCAAGGCGGAAGCCGGGAAGCTCGGTTGGACGGGCGACAGCCTTGAAAAATACGCGCCCGGTAAAAGCATAGGCGGCGACCGCTTCGGCAACTATGAAAGTGCACTGCCGAAAAAAGCGGGGCGCACCTACACCGAATGCGACATCGACACCCGCGGCGCCTCGTCACGCGGCGCAAAACGCATTGTTTTTTCAAACGACGGGCTCATATACTATACCGGAGACCACTATTCGACCTTTGAACTGCTCTACGGCGGCAACAACTGACCTCTCCGCTTGCCATTCACAATTTCACGTTGCTTTTTTAATATTTTTGCGGTATAATAGAAAAAAACTTTCGGCTGCACCGCAAATGCAGGGAGGATCCCGTTTGCTTCGTGACTTTATCCGCAAAAACAGGCAGATATACCTGTTTGCGCTTTTTCCGCTCATATGGCTTGTATACTTTCTGTCGGCTTCGCGGCAATGCGAACGAATGCTTATGCACTGCCCGCTCGACGGTCTCATTCCGTTTCTGCCGGTATTCATAATCCCGTATGTCCTGTGGTATCTTTATGTGCCGACAGCGCTTCTTCTCAACTGTTTTTCCGACCCCGCATATTTCAAGCGCCAATGCGCCTGCTTTTTCGGCGGCGCGGGAGTATGCCTGCTTGTGATAATGCTCTTCCCCACTGCTGTTGATTTTCGCCCCGAGATAAACGGAGGCGGCATTTTCAGCCGTATGTGCGGCATTATATTTTCAATGGACGACGCCGTGTGCGTGTTCCCGAGCCTTCACTGCTACGAGGCGCTGTGCGCTCATCTTACCGCGTTCGCGTCACCCGGCATGAGGGGCAAACGGCGGCTGCGCGCCGCAAGCGCGGTGCTCGTTGTGCTTATATGCCTCTCCACCGTGTTCATCAAGCAGCATTCCGTCATAGACCTGGCGGCAGGCTGCGCCGCGGCGGTCATTGCCGCACTTCCGCTTCTTCTCGCAAAGAAGAAAAGAGGACATCATGATAATAAAACCGTTTAACGCCGCCCACATCGGGCTTTTCGTATTCGCAGCCGCAGCCGTGCTTTTTCTCCGTCTCATTCTCCGCGACAGGAGCGAAAAAGCACGCAAGCTGGTGCTTATCGTTATATGCTGCGTAAATATCGTCTGCTTTTTCGCTTACAAATTCGCGCTCTCGCGCGACGCGGAATTTCTTGCCGTAAGCGGCATTGAAAAATTCAATTGGTTCAACGAACTGCCGATACAGCTCTGCAACATCAATATGTTTCTGATACCTATCGGGCTCATCGCCAAAAAACGCCCGATACTCGGATTTTCGTTTTTTGTCGCACCTCTCGGGGCGGCAATGGCACTGTTCTTTCCCGAAGCGGCGTTCAACGGATATTCGCTTTTTCTGCCGCGAATGCTCGGCTTCTGCCTCACGCATCTCGTGATACTTATCTGCGGGATAAGCCTTGCGGCACTCGGGCTTTACCGCCCGAAGTTTTCGGACTTTCCCGGTATCCTTATCACCTTCATCTGTCTTGCAATAGGCGCGCACTGCGTGAACCTTATCCTGCGCGCAACCGTATGCCCATACGCAAACTACTTCTTTACATACCACGTTGACATCAGCATTCTGAACCTGTTCTGGAGTTGGATCCCCTTGCCGCTGCTCTATCTTCTGCCCGGCATCGCCATACTGCTCGCCTATATGCTGCTCGTATCGCTGCTGTTTTTTACCGCAGATGTGATCCGCGAAAAGAAAAAAGCCGCTGC
>ULZS01031756.1_pt1 | contig 18505 bp, 18 predicted proteins | sample 1963301 | NCBI WGS metagenome assembly ULZS01 (sample SAMEA4835895, study PRJEB28245) | human gut metagenome | biome: gut microbiome; material: fecal sample | place: Denmark | collected 2008 | reverse complement strand
TCTCGTTATTGGTTATTGGCTATATAGGATTTGGGTTAATTACTGGGGTACGAGTTGGGGACATCGTATTGCTCTGTTTATTGTTGCAATGGTCGGTTGTAATTGCTTCTTATTGGGTATTGATATACTCAAAGAAAAGGATCGAAATTATATTATCGCATTGTTTTCTGCATTAGTAGCGCTTGTTGCGCTGATCGTTACATTGGTAAAGTGAGGAGGATAGACTTATGACAGACTGGAAAGAGTGCAAAATAGCCGACTTAGGAACTGTTATTGGCGGAGCAACTCCCTCGACAAAGGATCCCGCCAACTACGAAAATGGAACGATTGCGTGGATAACGCCAAAAGATTTATCAACTTTTACGGGGCGTTATATCAAGCGAGGCGAAAGAAATATTACTGAAATCGGATTGAAAAGTTGTTCTACGCAACTTCTGCCCGCTAATAGCGTGCTGTTTTCTTCACGAGCGCCGATTGGTTACATTGCTATTGCTGCTAATGAGGTTTGTACAAATCAAGGCTTCAAGAATGTTATTCCAAATGACGATACAGACCCTTTGTTCTTATACTATCTCTTGAAATACAACAAAGATAAAATCGAAAGTATGGGAAGCGGAACTACATTCAAAGAAGTTTCGGGAAATACGATGAAAGGTATTTCTGTCAGAGTACCAAAAGATATTTCTGTCCAGAAGCGTATTTCCTCTGTACTTGGAATGATTGATGATAAAATCGAAGAAAATGAACGGATAAATGATAATTTAGCGGCTTAGAGCTGGACGGCAGAGACATCAATCTCACCGGACACGAGCTTAGGCAACAAAGCATCTCTCATCACCGCCAAACGCTTATTTTCAAAGCTGTTTGAAACAATTTGCATTATCATAGGCGCGGTAAGTGAATCAAAGGAATCTAAGGTCGCAGCGTCCGGTAACATGATTTCAAAAGCATCGTAGTCCTTTTTCCCAATATGAATTACCGTCGTAGCTACCTGAGTTTGTTCAATCGCATAAAGCAAGGGCTTAATTGTGAAATAAAGGAACGCTTTCCCCTTCGGACGTTTATTCTCAAACACACATACTCGCTGATTTAGCCATGCTTCGTCGTTGCCCCAAATGTAAGGACGAAATTCACCATCCATGCCAACGACTATATCTCCGGGGCGCAATAAGTAACCCTTTGGATGGACTTCGGTAGTGTATGTTGCAAACTGCTGATCCTTCAAATCGCGGATACGGATGATTGGCTTGCCATTGCCTTCTGTGTTGAACTGTTTGGAGGCAAACGGCGCACCGTATATGATGTTTGCTAACGAATAAATGCTGGTCTGAACCCAAGACTCAGGCATTACACCTCCGAATGGAAGATAGTCCACAAACCATGATTTGTAGATGGCTTGCATTTGCTCAAGTAAATTCCTGTTTGTCTAACTGAATAATCTACATAGCCAAACGCTACTCAGCCGAGCGTTTGGTTTATTTTTATGGAAAGGAAGGATGAACGCTATGATTGCAAATCTAACAAGAGGAGCGAAGACCGCTTCTCTCCACCTACCCGCAGATAGATTTCAGATCGCCGGTGTCCTGTCGTACCTCGGTGTCGACAGGCTTGACGATTACGAACTCCCCTGTGAAGGTCAGGATTCCTCGGGAATCATGGTTTCGCTTGAACCGACCGGAATTGCAGAAAGAAACATCACAGATCTTTGCCGAAACGAGAAAGTCTCCCTCGGAAGACTCAATTCGAACTTTTGCAGTCTCTTCAAATTGCCGTATGAACAGCAACTCGGTGTCATGGATCGGATCGCAAGTCAAAATCCGGTGCATTTCGACGATTTCCGCAAAGCCATCGATACAGCTACCGTTCCCACAGTCAGACAGGAATACTATTTCCCGCTCACCGTGAACCTGTACGCTGGCGATTACGACTTTGATCCCGAAGAATACGACGGTCGCTTTGCTGCTCGCTATGAAAATAAAATCCGTCAGGCACTCCGAGTCTACAACCAGGATGATGGCGAGGATATGGCGGCATATTTTCACGGTAACAACACTATCGCAACAAAACTCCGTTCCGCTACCTGGGATTTCAAAAGGCGAAGCGGCGAGCTGTATGGTTGCGTTACTGTGGAAACGGCAGGTCAGCTGACGGCAGAACAGGAAGCAGATCTGAAAGACTGGATCACGGGACAGAATTCTGACGGTCTGGGCGAAGGCTTTGAGCAACAGGAGATCAATATCGACAGCTATAGTTGCTCGGGCAGAATCTGTGTGAGCTTCTGGCACTCGGGTGACGATTACTTTGTAGACAATGAAGACGAGTTTGCAGAAAGACTTGAACAGGGCTTCACCATGGGAGGTATGTGATGAACATGACCTCCTTTTTTTCATCCTCTGAGGATGCTCGGAGGTGAATCAGACAGACAACCGATATAAACTTCTGTACGGGCTGACATTACGAACACATGGGATTTGCAACATATAAACGTACCGATTTTGACAAGGAAGGCAATCCGTATCCGCTTCTGTACATGAAATTGGTGCGGTAATTTGTGAGGGAGGAGCATTATATGAAGATACCGGAGGCCGGGCTGCCGTCTTTTCCGGCAGCAAAAGAACGGCGGAGCCTGCCCTGCCGCTTACGGACAGATGCACGCAGCGATCAGAGCCCATCTCCGCACGCGTTAATTTCCGGCAAAAGCACACGAGCACACGAAGGAGTTCACACACATGAAACTTGATGAGCTGTACGGCAGGATAACCGAAGCCGTTTCGTCGCTTGACTGCGAAAGCATACGACCCGGCTTCAGACCGTTGAAATTCGCCCTGTATGACGATGAAAAATGCTTTTTTGACGGCGCGTACATCGAAAAGACCGACGCCTTTTGCGCAAACACCTCGATCGACTACAACGGCGAGCAGATCGCGATTTGGAAGGTAGACGGCGAGCCGGACATCCCCGTGCTGACGTCAAAGATCGTACATGAAATGTTTCACGGCTTACAGACACGCGAGAAGTGGAACTGCTGGGCTGACGAGACCGAAGCCCTTTACCGATATAAATATAACGCGGACGCGCTGAGCCTCAGGCTGCGCGAAAACGATCTGCTGCTGCGCCTGCTCGACCGCTTCGACGACGCGGCATATCGCGAGCTGCTTTCGCACCGCAGGCTGCGCAGCGAAAAATATCCGTACGAATTCGACTACGAAAGCAGGATAGAGGAGATCGAAGGCAGCGCGACATACGTTGAGTGGGCGGTGCTCGGGCAGCTCGACGAAAACGCGGCGGCTGCGATGAAGGAGCGTATGCGCGCGGCGGTGACGAAGCCGGAGCGCCTGCTCCCGGTCAGAATATCCTGCTATTACACCGGCGCGCTCATGATAAATGCAATGAAAGCCGCCGGCAGCGATCCGCTCTCATCCGCAAAGCATCCCGCGATCTTTGCGGCGCTGAAAAACGTCCGTCCTTCAGACGGGAACTATCCCGGCATTGACGCCCGACGCCGTACTGCGGCGGATGCCGTCGCCGAATTCGACCGCGAGTCGGAGCGCATTGTCGGGGTCGCTCTCGAGATGAACGAAGTGGCGGTCGAGGGTCCGCTCGAGCTGCTTTGCGTCAACATATACGACGCGCGTTTTTTCAACGGATATATCACCTCAAGATATTTTCTGCTTTATCGGGACACAGGCGGCGAGCATACGGTATACGGCGACTTCGTGCTCGAAATGTCGGACGCAAAAACGATATCCCGCGTTTACAGATGGCGCGCATCCACGGGATTGTAACGGGTGCGGAAGGGCAACCGATCAAAGCATATGTGAGCCTCACTCGCCGGCATCCTCGGCGTTATTTCGTTTTGCCCGCTGCTCAATGATCGCCTTGGCGGCGGCAAACGCCGCGACGGTCGCAGCTCCGAGCAAAATATACACGGGGTGTGCATTTGAGGGGCTCAGCGGCGGCTGCGGCACCTTCAGCGTCGTCGGTCCCATTGCGACCGCAAAGAGCGAGCCCGACATCAGCCCGAGGATCGCGCACACCGTTGCGCCGCGGTGCCGGCTGAGGAGATAGTGTATCCCCCTGAACGAGCAGAAAATGCCCGCAAGCACTCCGACGCCGAACACGAGCAGGAGCGGGAGCACCGAAAGATCAAACGCAAAAAAGCGCTTCATTGCCGTGATGATCGGCACATACAGTCCGAATGCCAGGAGCAGCGTGGAGCCCGAAATGCCTGGCAGCACCATTGCGGATATGGCAAGTGCGCCGCTTACAAAGACATACAGAGCCGACGGGGCATCCAACGCCTCGGTAGGGACCGAAAAATGCAGCAGACTGAGAGCGACTACCGCCGCAGCGCCCGCAAAGAAGAAAAGTATATGCCACGGGCGGCACGCCCCTAGAGTTTTTTCTCCTCTGCCGCAACGAGCGGGATCGACGCGGCGACCAGCCCCAAAAACAAAGAGCTCACCGCGTAGATATGCGTGCTGAACAGCCCGGCAAGCAATGTGACGGACAGTCCCATGCCGCAGATCCATCCGATCCCGAGCCGCAGAAGAAAGAGCAGCGACTGCCTGCGGCGAGCTTTGTCCCTGCCGGTGATATTATATAAAATCATCGTATTCCCCCCGCAAAAAACGCGACCGTGCCGCCCGACACGCCGGGAACGCTGTCCGCAAGCGCCATAAAAAAACCGCAGACAGCCGTTTTTATCGAACCTGTCACTTTGTTCATCTTCATTACAATACATCTCCTTCGGTAACGACCCGAAATTCTTCATTTTGCCGCGCCCTCGCATAGAGTGCCGCGGCGGATGTTCCGACCGATATCAGTATACACGGGCGGTTTAAACAGAAAGCGCGGCAAAATTAAACGGGAGTTAAAAAGCACGGGCGGTTGATGCCGGCGCGTATTTGTGATATAATATCCGCAATATCAAATATCAATTGAAGCGTGAAACGGATAAAAAAACACGGACGCAGAATGGGAGAAGCTTTATAACGAAGCAAAAAAGGTACTGGCGCCGCGCAAGATATCCGAATGGATGGAGGCGGGCGGCGTTGCCGCGGCGATAGAATCGTCGACCGGCAAAATATACACCGGAATATGCGTTGACGGCGCGTGTACGCTCGGTATATGCGCAGAGCGCAATGCGATATTTCATATGCTCACCTGCGGCGAGAGCGAGATACGCCGCGTTATAGCCGTAAACCGGGACGGCAAGGCAATGCCTCCCTGCGGAGCATGCCGCGAGCTGATGACTCAGCTCATGCCCGAAAAATACCGCTCTGTCGAAATAATGCTCGACTGTGAAAAAAAACAGGGTGGCAACGCTCGGCGAGCTGACGCCGGAGTGGTGGTATGACCGGCGAAGAGGGATAACTTATGCTGAGATTTGTTTTGCCGACGGAAAACGACCACGACGCCGTGCTTTCGTTTTATAACGAGGTGGAAAAAAGCGGCGGCGAGTGCATCGGCTTTCGCTATCGAAACGACTATGACCGCTGGCTTTCCGATATGCGGAACCGCCACGCGGGGAAGGATCTGCCGCAGGGCTATGTGCGGGAGGATTTTTATATCTGTTATGACGGCGCCGATGTCGTGGGTGTTTTCAGCCTCAAATTCGAACTGACCGACTATCTTCTGAACTACGGCGGCCATGTCGGATATGCCGTTCGTCCGTCGCGGCGCTGCGAGGGGATCGCCACACGCATACTTGCCGAGGGCATGAACATAGCGCGCCGCTCGGGGTTTGAGAGGCTCCTCTGCATCTGCGACGATGACAATTACGCCTCGGAAAAGGTGATAATAAAAAACGGCGGCGTGCCCGAGAACACGCTTTACGACCCGGACGAAAAGGTCACGGTAAAAAGATATTGGATCGGTCTGTGACCGGGGCAAGATCGACCGGGACCGCATCAAAAATGCCGGGATCACGGCCGGCATATTTCAGGAGCTGTTAAAAACGATGAGTTTTTAACAGCTCTTTTTATATGCTGCGCGGGCAAAAATAAACTGTTGACCTTTTCCATAATGTGTAGTATAATTAACTTGGAAGAATGTAATTACGACTGCGTGACCGATGTCGGGGAAAGGACGGACGAGATGACCGGGGATATCGCAAGAGAAGGGATATACGAAGATTTTTCCGCACGCGCCGACGCCTTTGTCGCGTCGGTAATGGCGGGATACACGCCGGGGCACTTTCGCCGCAGCAAGGTGATACACGACTGCGTGTGGGGCACGGTCATGATCTGCCCTTGGGAGCTTCAGATAATCGACTCGCCGCTCTTTCAGCGCCTGCGCCGCATAAACCAGCTCGGTCTTGCCATGACGACCTATCCCTCGGCACATCACTCGCGCTTTGAGCACACCCTCGGCGTGCTCTCCGTCACGGCAAAGATGATATCGCGCATAAATCAGGACGAAAGCGACGATGTGCTGCCCACCGGGGCTGCAGCCGATATCCGCGCGCGCCGCATACCGCCGCGCGACGTGCGCCTTCTGCGCCTTGCGGCGATACTGCACGACGTCGGTCATTGCTTTTTCTCTCATCTCTCGGAATCCTACTACGGCAGAACGCCGGAAATGGCCCGGCTGATACGCGAAAATCCCGTTTTTTCGGGCGCGCAGCCGCATGAGATATTCGGATTTATAATAATAAACACGCCCACCTTCCGCCGCTTTTTTGCGGAGGAGACCGATTTTCCGCTCGACGGTGAGGACGCCGCCGGGCTGCTCGAAACAGTCGGCAGGATGATAGTGGGCGCTCCGGTCCCGCTGCGCGAGGAGAACGGACGGCTTTTGCGCCCCGCCTACCTCACCGACATGATAAACGGGCGATTTGACGCTGACTCGCTCGATTATCTGCGCCGCGACACCTACGCCACCGGGCTTGCTCTCACCTATCACATCGACCGCGTGCTCTACAAGCTCTGCCTTGCCGACCGAGAGATAACTCTGCCGGACGGCAGACGGATAACCGAGCGGCACCTGACCGTTCCGGTCTCGGGCATATCGACGGTGGAGGAGATGGTGTTTTCAAAGCTCATGCTGACGCGGTATATATACCAGCACCAGAAGGTCATAGCCGTCGAATCGCTCGTCGGCGACGTTGTTGCGGGCATGCGCTACAACGGAAGGCTGCGCCACCCCTGCGACTTTCTGTATTTCTGCGATGCGGACATTCTTGCGCTCGGCATGAACAGCGCCGACCCCGCATTTTCTCTCCCTGCGTCCTCCTTCAGGCTCGACGGCACGACCGACCTGACGACGGGCAAGGTGATACGCCGCATACTTGAGCGCGACCTGCCGAAAAAGGCGATGCTGATAAACCGCGGCGTGCTTTGCGGAGCGGCGGGAAGCGGCAGCGCGGCAAGCAAGGAGGATCTTTCGGACGCCGTGACGAAAATGCTTGCCATGACCGACCTGCGCACGGCTGTGTGCGACCGCGCCGCCGAGACGGCGCGTCGGCTCGGAATGCCGGTGCCCGAGATATACGACATACACATTTCGATACCGAAGCTCAAAATGTCAAAAAATTTCGACGGTGCTACGGTCGTGACCTACGGCGGAGGCTTTGCAAGTATGTCCGACATAGTGGACCTCAACGACTGGGCAGGCGACTTCTCGGCAGACTCGTACAACGCGTATGTGTTTGCGGGGACCGACTATCTCGTTCCCACGGGCATTGCGGCATACCGCGTGCTGACCGAGCGCGGCATACCGCTTGACCGCGAAAAGGTGTTTGCGGGGCTGAAATCCGCCGCCGACATCGAGGCTGCGGCAAAAAAGCTTGCCGGAATGGGCTGATACGCGCCGCGCACACGATATCCGTTATTTATTTAAGGAAGAAATCAAAAAAAGAGGACGTCTGAGTTGTCTAAATTATCATGGAAGGGCGGGGCGATGCTTTCCCCTTTGCCCGTTGTAATGGTCACCTGCGGCGGCGACCGCATAGGAGCCGACGGTGCCGCGATGCCGTCGGGCTTTGCGCCCAACGCCGTGACCGTGGCATGGTGCGGGATCGCCTGCACACAGCCGCCGGTCGTTTATATCTCGCTGCGTCCGTCGCGGCATTCGTACAGGATAATCGAAGAGACCGGAGAATTTACGATAAACCTCGTCACCTCGGCAATGGTGCGCTCCGCGGACAGCTGCGGAGTGTATTCGGGCAGGGACGCGGACAAAATAAAAAAGTTCTCGCTCGCCACCGAGCCGTCGGCAACGGGAAAGGTCGGCTGTCCGTCTCTTTCCGCATCGCCGCTGACGCTTGACTGCCGCGTGATACGCAAGATCCCTCTCGGCACGCATGATATGTTTCTTGCCGACGTTCTCGGCGTGGGTGTCGATCCCGCGATAGTTGACGGGAACGGCAAGCTGCACCTTGACCGTGCGCACCTTGCGGCATATTCGCACGGCGAATATTTCGAGCTTGGCAGAAAGCTCGGCGACTTCGGCTTTTCGGTGCGCAGAAAAACTCGCGGCAAAGCCACGCAAAAGGGCGGAGGCGTAAAAAAATGAAGCTTCAAAGGATCATTTCCGCGTTTTTGCTGTCTGCGGCGCTGCTTTTGCTGCTCGCGTCGTGCGGCATAGGCGGAACGCTTCTCACAGAGCTGCCCCTCGGCGACGGCAGGACGGTAGAGGCATACGGCGGCGAGGTATACGGCGTGAAGAATCTCGTCGTCAGGAACGCCGACGGCAGCGAGGCGCAGCGCCTTCACTGTACGAACAGGGTGACGCGCCCGTTCCATAAGGACGACGGGCTGGATTACGGCGTTTCGGTCGTTGACATAGACGCCGACGGGCTGCCGGACATCATATCAATGTCGGAGCGCACCTTCGACGGCGACACCTACAACTGCTTTCGTGCCGACGGCAGCAGCGGCTTTTACCTTGACAAAACGCTGTCGGCGATACGCGGCATACACTTCGGCGATAACGGCGAGGTATCGTCGCTGACACGCGTGCGCACCGACCTGCCCTCGTCGCCCAACGAACCGAAAAAATATATATTCGCCGTAACGATAACCTACCTTGCGCCGGACACCGGAAAGAACGGCAGATATACCGTCGTGCGCGAGGAGGCGCTGACATATTACTCGGAGACCGAAATATACTGCTATGCGGTGTCCGAGCCGGACGAAAGTGGAGACATGGAAACGACAAGCGAAAAATGGATACTGCCCGACAAGCTCGCCGAGGCGGGACTTGACGGATTCGGCAAAGAATACGGCTATTGAGAAAGGAAAAACCTATATGGAAAACACCGAAAAAAGAACACGCACGGCAATTATCATCGGCGCGGGGCCTGCGGGACTTACCGCCGCCTACCGTCTGCTTAAGGATACCGACATAAAGCCGGTAATACTCGAGGCATCCCCTTACATCGGCGGTATCTCGCGCACCGCCGTGGTGGACGGCAACCGCATGGACATAGGCGGGCACCGCTTTTTCTCCAAAAACGCCGAGGTCAACGAGCTCTGGCAGGAGCTTATGCCGCTTCAGGGCAAGCCGTCGTATGACGACAAAAAGCTCGGCGTCGAAAAGCCGCTTGCCGAGGGCGGTCCCGACCCCGAGACCACCGACCGCGTGATGCTGCTGCGCAACCGCATATCGCGCATATTCTTCCTCCGCAAATTCTTTGATTATCCCATCTCTCTCAAGCCCGAGACCTTCAAGAACATGGGCTTTAAAAACACCATGCGCTCCGGCTTCGGCTATATCGGCTCGGCAATACACAAAAAACCCGAGGATTCGCTTGAAAACTTCTATATAAACCGTTTCGGCAGACCCCTCTACGAAATGTTTTTTGAGGATTACACCACAAAGCTCTGGGGCCGTCACCCGTCGCAGATATCCGCCGACTGGGGCGCTCAGCGCGTAAAAGGGCTCTCACTCATGAAAGCGGTCTGGAACGTGCTCTCAAAGCCCTTCCGCCCGAAGGACAAGGTCGAGACCTCGCTCATCGAGCAGTATTACTACCCGAAATACGGTCCCGGTCAGCTCTGGGAGACGCTCGCCGACGAAATAAAGGAGCTCGGCGGCGAAATAATAATGAACACCAAGGTCAGCGGCATAAAGCTTGACGGGAACAGAGTCGTGAGCGTTACGACCGCCGACGGCAGAGAATTCGGCGGCGACTGCTTCATGTCCACCATGCCCGTCAAGGATCTTGTCGCCGGAATGGGCGACGCGGTCCCCGCCGACGTGCGCCGCATTGCCGAGGGGCTGCCCTACCGCGATTTTATTACCGTGGGGCTTCTCGTTGACAAACTCAAGCTGGTCAACAAGACCAAGCACAAAACGCTCACCGGCGACGTGCCCGACTGCTGGATCTATATCCAGGAGCGCGACGTCAAGCTCGGCAGGCTTCAGCTCTTCAACAACTGGTCGCCCTACATGGTCGCCGACCCCGAGCACACGATGTGGATAGGTCTTGAGTATTTCTGCAATGAGGGCGACGAGATGTGGAATATGTCGGACGAGGACTTTATAAAGTTTGCGATAGACGAGCTCGTCAAGATCGACGTCATCGACCGCGCGAGCGTAAAGGACGCGCGGCGCATACGCGTAAAGAAGGCATATCCCGCGTATTTTGACACCTACGCCGAATTCGACACGGTAAAGGATTACCTCTCGGGCATCGACAATCTCTGGTGCCTCGGGCGCAACGGTCAGCACCGTTACAACAATATGGATCACTCGATGCTGACGGCAATGGAAGCCGTGCGTGCCATCGCCGCCGGCAGCAATGACAAGACCGCCGTATGGGGCGTGAACACCGAAAAGGAATACCACGAGGAAAAGTCTGCCGAGGGCGCAAAAGCCTGACCGCGGTAAAAAGGAGTGCAGGACATGAAAAGTCTCTCAGACCTCCGCCGCACACGGGCGGGGAGGACGGCGCTTGCCGTTATCTCAGCTCTCCCCGTCGCCGCGGCGCTCGCACTTGTGATATACTACATTCTCGGCCCGGGAGAGGGTTATTTCCACTCGGACTGCACCGATTCTATCGTTTGGGCAAACGCAACGGTCGAGTCGGGCAAGATATTCGACCCGGATTTCAAATACGCCGCGCTGCTGCCCTTTTCCGCATCGGCGTGGATGGTGCCGCTCATCCGGATATTCGGCTACGGCATGACGGCGCACAACACCGCAATGATAATTTTTGCCGTGATATTTGCCGCGTCGGTATGGTTCTGCTTCCGCTCCTTCGGCATGGGGCGCGGCTTTTGCGGGATAGCGACATTTGCCGTTCTAATGCTGCTCTCGTCCTCGGACAAGCTGCGCGAGATCATGTGGGGGCATGTCATTTATTACAGCATAGGACTTTGCGTGCTGTTTTTTGCGCTCGGCATTGCCGCGCGTCTGCTTGACGGCGGCACCTCACGCCGCCGGTATGTTCTGCTCATCGTGCTGCTGGCGCTCCTCTCTGCGGGCGCGGCGACAGACGGGATGCAGATAATAGCCATTGCGATATTGCCGACGGCTGCGGCTCTCATTGCCGAGCGCATATTCTGCGGCAAGGATAAGCTCGTATCCGAGGCATCGGTACCATCTCTGTCGGCTCTCATTGCGGTCGTGGGCGGCACGGCTGTCGGAATGCTTTTGCTGGAGCTGATGAAAAACGGCGTCTCCGCCGGATATGCCGACGCATATTCGGGCTGGTCGTCGCCGACCGAGTGGGTCGGCAATGCGCAGCTCTTCTTCCGCCACTTTATGACCCTCATGGGGCTCAATGTGGTCGAAAGAGACTCGCTTTTTGCCGTGGCATCGTTCGGCAACATGATACGCATCGGCATAAGCCTTGTGATACTTGCCGCGCCCCTGGTGATGCTCGTTCTCTACCGCAGGCTCTCTACGGTCGGCGCATGCCTTTGCGTGTGGGCGCACCTTGTGCTTTCGGCGGTAATAATTTTCGGCTTTATCTGCGGCAAGCTGTCGGCGGCGAACTGGAGACTCACTCCCATAGCCGGCTCTGCCGTGCTCGTGACGCTCGTGGGTGCTTACGAGCTTTGGCTTGCGGGGCGCAGGGCGCTGTCGGCACCTGCCGGCAATGCCGATGGTGCAGCCGGGACGGATAAAACCGGTGAAACGGACGCAGCAGCCTCGGGTCGCGTTGCAGCCCGCGCGGGCGCGCTTCTTACGGCGTTCGTTATGCTTGCGTCGCTCCTGCCCGCGGCGACGATCGCCGCAATGCCCACCGACTACGGCAGCGACAACAATCTGCACCGCATAATCGACTTCTGCCGCGCACACGAGCTTGAATACGGATACGCTACCTTCTGGAACGGCCCCGCAGTCACGGTGCTTTCGGATTCGGATGTCACCGTGCGCCAGATAAACGTTGACCGTGTAAAGGGAATATACCCGTATTACTATCAATCCGACCTCGACTGGTACGCCGACACCTCGCACGACAGGTATTTTGTCATCCTCACGGCGTCGGAGGCTGCCACTGCCGCTTCATCGCAGACATGGCAGGATCTGTGCTCGACATATCTCACCGAGTGCTATGACGGCTCTGACAGAGACGACGAGGGAAACCCGACCGAGGGTATTCCCGGCTTTCGCATCTATGTTTTCTCCGAAAACATCCTTGCCTCCACCGACTGGAAGGAATATTACGGCGTAAAATAAACACCCGAAAGGCGGATCGGATAAATGAATCCTTCAAACATCAAAAAAGGCCTTGCGCGCTTTTTCGGCGCGCCGTATGATCCCCGACGCCTCTCCCACAAATTCGCGGCGCTCGTGTCTGTGCTGCTCTGCCTTGCGGCGGTGCCGGTGTTCTTTAACTGCTTTGCGGACGCCAAGGATCCCATCGCATATCCGCTCGAGGACGGCGTAAACTCCTACAACCCGTATGTGCAGCAGTTTGACGCCTTCGAAAAGGGTCAGCTTGAGATCGACTTTCCCGTAAGCCCGCGCCTTACCGCGCTCGAAAACCCGTACGATTACACCGCGCGACACAACTCGGGCGCCTACTTTCTCTGGGACCGCGCGATGTACGGCGGAAAATACTATTCGTATTTCGGCATCGCTCCGGTGATCGCCGTTTATTATCCCTACTATCTCGCAACGGGAGCCCTGCCCGGCGACTCGTTTACGCTGGGAGTTTTTCTGTTTATCACCGCGCTGTTTCTGCCGCTCGCCCTGTTCGGCTGGGCAGAGGCTTTCGGGCAGCGCACGCCGCTTATTTTGCTGATGTTTGCCGTGCCGTCGCTTTTTGCGGGCAGCGGCATACTGCTGACGCTGCGCGGGCTCAGGCACTTTTATTTCTTTTCCGTCGCCGCGGGCACGGCATTTCTTTCCGCGTTTCTTTTCTTCGCGTTTGCGGCATATAACGCACGCGCGGGATGGCGCCGCTGTCTTCTGCTCATCGCGGCGGGGATATCCTATTCTCTCGTTTTTCTCTCGCGCCCGAACATTGCGCTGCTTGCGGCGTTCCCCATAGTACCCGGGCTGTGGTTCATGATAATACGCAGGCGCGATGAAAACGGCAGCCTTCGCCGTGCGCGTCGCATTATCGCGGAGCTTGCCTCTCTCGGTGCGCCCGTGATTGCCGCCGCCGGCTTTACGATGTGCTTCAACGCGGCACGCTTTTCCGGTCCGTTCGACTTCGGCGCAAGCTATCAGCTTACGGTCGCCGATGTTTCGACCTATCGTATGCGGCTCACCGACCTGCCGCTTGCGATATACAATTATTTTCTGGCGCTGCCGGGCACATCCGATATCTATCCCTACATAACATTTACCGACCTTGCGGCGGTCCCCGCCGGCCACTACGTTTACACCGGCTCGAATATCGGGCTTGCGGCATTCCCGCTTACGCTCGTAGGCACGCTCGCGCTGCTCTTTGTAAGAGGCAGGAATGCGCGGCGGCACGCCTTTGTCGGTTCGACGCTCTTCGGGCTCATCTTCACGGCATGGTTCGATTTCTGCATGGGCGGCGTCGTATACCGCTACACTGTCGATCTCATGCTTGTTGCCGCGATGCTGTCGGCCATAACGCTTCTGTCCCTTTATAACCGCGCGGCGGCATCGGAGCGGCTCCCGAAATGGGCAAAGTGTGCGTCATACGCCGTGCTGCTGCTTTTTTTTGCCGCAGCGTTCGTCTCGGCGCTGCGCATATCGCTGATAAACGGCGAAAATATCCCCGAAATAAGACCCGAGGTGCTTGCGGTGCTCGAAAAGCTGCTGCCGTTTGCAAGCCCCGCAAAATAAAAAACAAAAAGATCCGAATGAGGTAAAAAATCATATGAATACGGACAGTCAACGCCAACAAAAGTACATAATATAAGTGTCGGGCGACTGTCCGCGCGGCTTTTTGCCGCCGCTGCCGTCCGGCTACGGAAAGGACGGCAACAAATGAAAGAAATCTTCATTTTCACCGAAACTCTCAGGACTCTGATCGAAGAAAAAAAGTATCAGAGCCTGCGCGACGTGCTGCTCACGGTGCAGCCCGTCGATCTTGCCGCGGCACTGGCGGAAATGCCGCCGCAGGATCTCTCTCTGCTCTTCCGCCTGCTGCCGAAGGACGAGGCGGCGGATACGTTCGTCGAAATGGACGCCGACAGTCGAGAGGAGCTGATACGCGGCTTTTCGGACAGCGAGCTGCGCGACATACTCAACGAGCTTTATCTCGACGACACGGTCGATCTCATCGAAGAGGTGCCCGCGCTGCTTGTGGGAAGGATACTCGAGCAGTCGAGCCCCGAATCACGGCGGCTGATAAACGAGCTGCTGCGCTATCCCGACGACTCGGCGGGCAGCATTATGACGACCGAATATGTCGGGCTTCACGCCGCAATGACCGTCGGCGAGGCGATAGAGCATATCCGACGCGTCGGTATCGACAGCGAAAACATCAACGTCTGCTATGTGACCGACCGCGGCAGGCGGCTTATCGGGATAGTGACGATACGCACGCTGATACTTGCCGAGCCGGGGGCCTCCGTCGGCTCAGTGATGAACGAAAACATCATATCGGTCAGAACGCTCGACGACAAGGAGGATGTTGCAAACGTATTCACGAAATACGGCAGCATAGTGCTGCCGGTCGTTGACAGTGAGGAAAGGCTCGTCGGCATCGTTACCGTTGACGACGTGATGAACGTCATACGCGACGAAGCGACCGAGGATATAGACAAAATAGGCGCGGTCACGCCGTCGGACAAGCCGTATATGAAGCTCTCGGTCCTTGAGATATTCAAAAACCGCATTCCGTGGCTTCTCGTGCTCACCGTTTCGGCTGCCTTTACAGGCTCGATAATCACGCATTTTCAGGACGCGCTGTCGTCTTATCTCGTTCTCGTTGCTGCAATACCGATGCTGATGGACACTGGCGGCAACTGCGGCAGCCAGTCGTCGGTCACGGTGATACGTGGGATATCCCTCGGCGAGATCGCATTCGGCGATATCTTCCGTGTTATGTGGAAGGAGGCACGCGTGTCCGTGCTCTGCGGCGTAACGCTTGCGGCGCTGAACTTTGCAAAGCTCATGCTCATAAACCGCGTCGGCTTCGGCGTGGCAGCGGTGATCTGCCTGACGCTCATCGTCACGGTCTTTGCCGCCAAACTCGTCGGCTGCACGCTGCCGCTGATAGCAAAAAAAGCGGAACTTGACCCGGCGGTGATGGCAAGTCCCTTTATCACCACCATCGTCGATGCGCTCTCGCTCTTCATTTATTTCAGAATGGCGGGCACGATACTCGGCATATAACGTACAGCGGTGCAAAAGCCGGTCGGCTTCTGCACCGCCGCATTATATGTAACGGCATCCTCAAAAATACAGCCCGGACAAACTGCATAAAGCAGTCGGAAGTCTTGACAGCGCAGGTCCTATATGATATAATGATTATGTATATTGCCGATGCGCGGACACACAGCGCCGAACGGCGGAAGGAGCTTGAATTTGCCGATGGCAGTTAAGGTCACGGGAGACGGAACAGCCGGCGCTCACGGTACGCGCCGCGCTTTCGAAGCACCTTCGGTCCGCATAGTCGATGCCGACGAATTTATGCCCTGCGTGCTCGGCATGCTTGCCGACGGTGCGCGGGTGCCTCTGCTCGTGAGCGGCAACAGCATGGCGCCGTTTCTGCGAGACGGGCGCGACACCGTTATCATCTCGGCGCTGCATCGTGAAAGACGGCTGCACCGCGGCGACATTGCGTTTTTCACACGTCCCGACGGCAGCTATGTCATGCACCGCGTCATACGCACCGACGGCGCCGGCGTTTATTTTATCGGCGACGCGCAGTCGGTCACCGAGGGTCCCGTGCCGCGCGAGCGCGTGGTCGCGGCGGTCGATACTGTGATACGCCGTGGCAGGACCGTGCGGCGCTCATCGGCGACATGGCGTTTTTTTTCCGCCGTGCGCACGCTGAGACCGCTGATAATGCCGCCCTACCGCCTATACTGCCGGCTTCGGTGCTTTTTCGTAAATTCCGATACCCGACGTCACGTGACGCCGAAAGAAGGGAAATAACAGATAATGAACGAAACGATCGATATCAAATCTATTGTGCTTCTGCTTTTGCGCCGCATATGGATACTCATTCTTGCGTTTCTGCTTTGCTTTATCTTTACATACTGTATGTTTGAGAGACCCAAGGTCCCCGTATACTCGGCGACCGCAATGATGTACGTCTCAAACACGTCGCGCGAGAACTCGTCGTCGCCCTTCTCGTCGAGCAACCAGGCGAACGCGCTCGCGCTGATAAACACCTGCAGCGTCATTGTAAAGTCAAACTCGGCTATGGCAAAGATAATGGACGAGCTTGACACCATAGACGGCACCGCGGACGGCGTATACGTCAGCGCGGCATCGGGGACAAAATACACCGCCGCAGCCGTTGCGGGCATGGTAAGCCTCAGTTCGGTCAACAACACCGAGGTCATGGCTGTAAGAGTGACCTGCCGCTCGTCGGCGGATGCCGTTACCATCGCCGACGCGATAGTTGACGTTGTACCCGTGATAATCGAGGACACCATACGCAGCGGATATGCCAAAAAGGTAGACGCGGCGTCACCCTCGGGCATGGGCAATCTTCCGTCCTTCAAAAAGCCGATGATCTACGGTCTTGTCGCGGCGGCGGCAGCGGCGGCGGTGATCATACTCATCAACTCACTCGACACACGCATACGCAGCAAGGAAGATATCATTTCGGTATACAACGTTCCCGTTATAGGAGAGATACCCGACTTTGCCGGAAAGAACAACGAAAGGTATTACGCGCGCTATGAGTATCATAAAAAATAAAAAAAGCGGCGCGGGGCGCTCGGGCGGCTCGCTGCTCATCGGTCAGGACACACCGTTCGTCGTGACCGAGGCATACAAAACACTGCGCACGAATATTCTGTTCACGGCGGCGGCGCTCGATCCCGAAACGCCGCACAAAAACACGCTTGTGATATCAAGCCCCGTGCCGAATGAGGGCAAATCGACCACCGCAGCCAATCTCGGCATCGTGTTTGCGCAAACGAATTCGAAAATACTTCTCATCGACGCCGACATGCGCAAGGCGGTGCAGCATCAGAAATTCCGCATTGACAACAACTGCGGGCTTTCAAACTGCCTTGTCAACCTCGACAGACTGACCGAAGCCATACATTACAATGTGAGAAAGGGACTTGACCTGCTCACGGCAGGTCCCACTCCGCCCAACCCCTCCGAGCTGCTCAGCTCTCCCGCAATGAAAAAGCTGCTTGACATCGTGTGCAAGGTATACGATTATGTGATAATCGACACACCGCCCATCACGGTGGTGTCGGATGCGCTGACATTTGCGGGCAACACCGCCGGGCTTCTCATGGTGGTGCGTCCGGATGTGTGCCGACAGGCAGACCTGCGCCGCAGCTTTGACAGCATAGAGCTTGCCGGGATACACGTGCTCGGCGTGGTAATGTCGGATGTGCGCCAAAGCGGAGGCGGCTATTACAGCGGATACCGTAAATACGGCAGGTACGGCAGATACGGAAAATACGGATACAGCCGTTACGGTTACGGTCCGCAGCCCGGTGACACAAAGCCGGAGGACGATATAAAATGAGCGCCGCCGAGCACATCACGGATAAGGATATACGCTTTTCGGAGCTTGAAGAAAAATGCCGCGCCTGCCGCGGGTGCTCGCTTGCCGAAACGAGGACGAACTGCGTTTTCGGCGTCGGTGACCGCGACGCAAGGCTGATGTTTGTAGGCGAGGCGCCCGGCGAACAGGAGGACCTTCAGGGCATCCCGTTCGTGGGACGCGCGGGCCAGCTTCTCGACCGCTATCTTTTTGCCGTCGATATAAAGCGCGAGGATGTTTATATAGCAAACATTCTGAAATGCCGCCCGCCGCACAACCGCGACCCGCTGCCTGCCGAAGAGGACGCCTGCATAGGCTTTCTGCGCGAGCAGGTGAGGCTGATACGCCCGCGCGTGATAGTATGCCTCGGCAGGATAGCCGCAATGAGACTGATAAGCCCCGATTTCAAGATAACCCGCGACCACGGAACGTGGTACGAGC
>ULZS01054345.1_pt1 | contig 19538 bp, 14 predicted proteins | sample 1963301 | NCBI WGS metagenome assembly ULZS01 (sample SAMEA4835895, study PRJEB28245) | human gut metagenome | biome: gut microbiome; material: fecal sample | place: Denmark | collected 2008 | reverse complement strand
CGGAATGACGGACTGGAACCCGCCATCGTCGGCATACGTCGGTGTATGCGGTCGGCGCGTTGGGCAAACCCATGCCGCACCGGCCGGAGGCTGAGGGGGCCGTTCGACCGGAAAACTCAATGGCCGTAGGATTCCCGGATGCGGGCGTCGGGCCCGGTGGCAATCCGGACTGGAACCCTCATACGAAAAACGGGCTGCCGTGGTCCGCTGGGAACCGCGGCAGCCCGCCATGTGATTCGTTGGAATCGGAAAGCCTTACTTGTTGAGGACCTTCTTCATCAGGTCGGAGGAGGCCTTGGCGAGTGCGAACTGGCCGAAGCCCGGGTCGATGGAGGCGAGGTTGGCGTTGATGATCTGGTTGAAGGTGTCGTTCTTCATGGTGTTTCCTTTCGGACGGCCGCCTGTCTTCTTGCTCTTGTCTTCTTCTGCGTCGCGCGGCTCGTCGCTTCGTTGTTTTCTTGTCTCTGTATCTTCTGTTGTTTTTCTGTTGTGCCTTCACTATAGGCAGGAAAGTATGCGTACGTCATGCCGCAATCGCCATTTCTATTGTAGACTCATCGGTTCATCTTAAAGAAAGAATAAAAAACGGTCATATATTCTGTTGCGCAGCCTGCCGCAGCGTAGTTTTGGGTAGATGAAGTGCGATTGTTCTGCCCATTCCGACGGAAAAGTTCATGTTTGCGTCGGAATGGGCGGATGAATTGCGATTGTTCTGCTGGTTTCGATGCAAATGGTAGCTTTATCGTCGTTTCGAGCAGAAAAGTCAACGGTTTTCTGTTGATTTCAACGCTGGCAGCCCGGTTTGCGTCGTTTCAAGCAGAAGAAGTGCGGCTCGTCTGCCGGTCTCAACGCGAACGGCAGACTTTGCGTCGTTTTGAATGGAAAGACCAATGGATTTCTGTCGGTCTCGACGTGGACGGACTCGGCCTTTTTCTGCACCAGTGGGGATTGACCTTCCGTCGGCATCCGGAGCGAAGGCCTATCGCTTCGAACGCTTGCCTACAAGAACCATGGAACAGCCTGCCGACACGCACAGGTTCACTCCGCAGGTCACCGCCGGCAATAGCCGTATGACCGGCTGGTCATAGAAATCGAGGACATCGGGATCCATGAATCCTGAGTACGCCTCGAAAAGCGGATATGGCACGAGTGCCAGTGTCGAACTCGCAAAGAACAATATCCAGATAACGGAGAGGCACAGGATGAAGGCTCTTCGACCTTCTGGACGGATGGTTTTCGAGAATGCGAAAAGAGTCCATGAAAGCACGGTGATTAAAGCTCCGGCGACATACAGCAGACTCGGAATCTCGTCATACATGATTTCGCCTCCTCTCGATTCGGTTGCAGACGATTCGATCTATCGGCAGTATGGGCTGATTATAAGGCGGCGTTGTTTTTTTACGTCAAGAGGTTTTGGCCGCTCATGGCCGATTTGACGTTTCGCCGGAATCGCAAGGCAATGATGCTGCACGGATCTGGCGAGTCTTCGATACCTGCGCATGCCAAGCGAGGGACGATCCATGGGGTGGCAGGGTCGAGGGATCTTCGCAATGCCGTTCTCGCCGCTCGCGAAAACGGTTCGTCATGATTCCGTTCGGCTACAACGCGGACCGAGCGAGCCTGCATTGGAACAACTGGAGCTACTGAAACGGCAAGACCTCCGAAACCGCGATTGCCGACGGCGACGAGGATTCGCCGAAGAAGGAGAAGTATCGGTCAAGGTGGCCGCGGTGAACCTGAAAGCAGTCTAGATTATCCCGATCCACATATTGTCCATTGTGTCCATTTGCCGCATGATGAAAACGGATGGAGGTGGTTGCGATGACCATGATGATGGGTGGCAAAGTCCATAGGACGAGGTCTAAGGCACGGCGCTCTGCTGGCGGAGTTCCCGGAGCGTTCCTGCAAGGGGTGGACGGCACGCGTATCCCGTTGACGCCGGACGACTACAGGCGCGTTAGGGAGTTTCTGCTTGCGGAGCCGGAACGGGCGGTGGCGGATGACGAGCGTATCACGACTGGCGAGGCGGCGCGTATTCTTGGGGTCTCCCAACGCACGCTCACACGCATGCTGGACGGCGGTGAATGGGCCATGCGTTTTGGCATATCGCCTCCCAACGCACGCTCACACGCATGCTGGACGCGGGCATGATTCCGTACACCCGCATGGGGGAGCGCAGTTACCGTTTCCTGAGGCTTTCGGATGTGACCGACTACAAGCGCAGGCGCGACGAGGCCACATCCAAGGCGTTGGATGAGATGCGTTCCATCGCCGATGAGGACGGCGCGTACGACATCGACTATTCGGATTACCTGTCCCGGTTCGATAAGTAGAGTGCCCTTATGATTGCGCTGCTTGACGCCAACCTGTTCGTACCTACGTGGATCATCGACCCACTGCTTAGCTTGGCCGAGGCTGGTCTGTGCGAGCCAGCATGGTCTGCGAGGGTCATGGACGAGGCACGCTTGGCCATCATGGAAGTGCGGCATGTGCCCGACGTCCGGGCCCGCGGTTTTCTTGACGCGATCTGCAGGGCCTTTCCGATGGCCATGGCGGAGGATTGGGAGCGGTTTGAACCGGACGTGAATTTGTCGGACCCCAACGACGGGCATGTGGTCGCGGCCGCCCGTCGGGCCGGTGCGGAAACCATCGTTACATTCAACCTCAAGGATTTCCCCGCAGACGAACTTTCCAGGTACGGACTGCACGCTCAATCGCCGGATGTTTTCCTTACCTCCGTGTTCGATGCACATCCAGAAGAAGCGATGGACGCCATGTGCAGACTGGTCAGCTCCAAACGCCATCCGCCGCGTACCATGAGCGAAGAAATCGAGCATTTGCGCGTCTTGCGCCTTCCGCTGTTCGCACGGAGATTGTCCGAAACGGTAGGCTAATCCCCGTCATCTGCAACACTGCGAATCATACGGTAGGCGCAATCAATGCACAATCTGTGAATAATCGCTAATCCATTGGCTCAACACAACCTATTGCCGCCTTGCACCGTGGAATCAAGCAAATCACGAAGAAAAGGCCGTCCGCACGGCAAGATTTCGGTCGTAGGCGATGGATTCGGACGAGCCGTATCCGAGAGGGTGCCAGTACGAATAAGTGGACTCGGACCGGTCATGTCTAGGGGGTCGGAATAGCCCCCTAGACATAGTCCTTTTTGCTCCCCCACCTGGACTCGAACCAAGACAAAGGGTTCCAAAGACCCGTGTGCTGCCATTACACCATGGGGGAACGGCGATAAAACCCGAGGTTTTCCGCCAAGTGTCTATTATGCCATATGCGGCCATCACCTGATACCGCGTGTCGGACGCTTTCGCAGGTGATGGCCGCTTCCTCCGGATTCAGTTCAATGCCTTGACTAGCCAACCATGCGTACCGTTGTCGAAAAGCTCGCTGGTGATGTGGTAGCCAAGATGTTCATACATCGCGAAATTCTTATCTTCGGAGTGTACGGCGGCAACATGTCCACCGGCCTTCCGGATGAGACGTTCCGCCTCGGCCAGCACCGTCTTGCCGATACCATGGCCACGTTCGTCGGCGACCACGGCCAAACGACCAATCACCCAACGTCCGGGTTGATCGGCATGGTCGAGATCAGGGTAGAGACGGCATGTCGCCACGGCGCGGCCGTTTCCAAAAGCCAGCAGATGCTTGGCTCGGCCCGGCTCATCCCATTCGTCGAATTCCGGACGATAATCCTTCTCCACGACGAACACCGCCGTGCGGATGCCGTGCGCCTCGTCCGTCATCATGTCGTATTCGCGGATCTCCATATGATCCGACACTACAGTCGGGCGGGAAGAGAGACGAATGGAAGTTATGTGGCGTCGTGTTCGACGATGGCACTGTTGTCGAACGCACGCCGAACAACGCACGCCAAACGCACGTAGGCGGCGGATGTATGACAGCCAGCGCACGTGATAGGGTACACCCGTGAACGAAAAAGAGAAGGACTCCGACACACGCATATACGCTTTGGACGGGCTCAGAGGACTCGCGGCCCTGGCAGTGGTCGCATACCATTACACGGGAGGCACCCTCCGCCAACTATTGCCAGGCGCCCAATTCGTCACCCTATTCTTCATTCTCAGTGGACTTGTACTTTCCATCGTTCCGCTACGCGTCGGAATCGACACATACAACTGGCCTCGTTACCAGCTGCGTCGCATCGCCAGACTCGCCATCCCCACCTGCACGGCGATCGGAATCTGCTGCATCGTCTCCACAATCGCCATGCACATGGGGTGGAAAGCGGAAGAATACGCAAACGCGTTCAGCACATCCTCGCCATCAGCCTGGCTACACAATCTGCTCACCCAACTCGACATGCTTTCAATGACCACCGCCGGCACCAGAGTGGACGCTTCCACATTGGCAATGGTCGACCTGCCATCATGGAGCATGTGCTGGGAACTGCTTTTCAGCCTCGCCCTGCCCGTATACGTCATCATCGCCACCGACATGCGATTCGTGGCACCCATTGCGCTCGCATGCGTGCTGTTGTCGGAGTGGACGCAGTGGCCGCCGTTGCGTCACATGGCCATGTTCGCGCTTGGCGTCGCGTTGGCGAAACGGCTTACGGACAACGGGCGCGAGACGATGCGCGACGTCGTTGCCGTACCGCTCGCCCTGTGTGGCATCGTCTTGGTTTGCCAAAGCGGTTTCGGTTTGCTGCCTGGTATTGTCGCCCAACCTTTGGCCGTGTGCGGATGCCTGATATTGGTGGTGGTCGCACTTACCTGCAACGTGGTATCCGACCTGCTTTCCACGCCACCTGTCCGTTGGCTGGGGCGCATTTCATTCAGCCTGTATCTGACCCATCTTCCCGTCCGCGACTGGATTGTGCCGTACATTCCCGTGCAGGGTCTATTGCGCCCGGTGGTTTTGTTTGCATTGTGCCTTCTGGTGGCGGAGGCGTTCTATCTTGCCGTGGAACGGCCTGCTACCAGACTGTCAAGGAGGCTGGGAAAGGCGAAAAGGGAAGCCTGATGTATTCCGCTTGCGCATGGTGCTTTAGGCGGAATCGCCGGTTTGCATGAATGTCGATTGAGCGACCGGTATACGCTTCCTGCGAGGACATGTTCGGCATGTTCCGCGGCAAGGCGTGCATTCGGAAACTGATCCGCGGAAACATGTCCGGCCACGGCAAGTCAGTCGCCATCACTTTGGAACATGGCATCCACGGAAGCGCGTACCTGCCCGGTGTCCTGTCGTGGCCCGTCAAATACCATCAGGGAGATGGAGTTGGTACGTAGTTCACTCAGCGAGCTCAGCAACGGACGCACCGCCGCGGTGCTGCCCAAAGCGACCGTGCGCCCGTCATCATCAAACGGAACAGGACATCCTACATGTTTATGAGTATCAACAGCTATCAGAATCTCTTCGACCGTCTTGAGGATAAGTTCGATGCTTGCCTCGCCGACGCCCGCATAGCCGAGAACGATGGACGCCGCAACAGGCATGGACTCTGATCCGACGCAGACGGTATTCGTGGCATGTCAATTGAATTATGATTCCCTTAGTTTCAGATTCGAAGGAATCGTCTGGAGCGATTTCCATGACGGTTCGGTCGGCATTCCCGCCTTCGTGCTCGAAGGACAGAACGTCCACATCAAAGCAACAGTGGACAAATACAATCCCGACAACGGCATTTTCAAACTGGACCTCGTCGAAATGACCGAACGCTGACAAATCAGGCATTGTGCCGCAGCGGTTGGCAAACAGCAATGCTCTTCGGAATTCTCCGCAGAGCATTGCGCGTTTTCCGAAGACGCGATTACGACGCAAACACGACGCGATTACGACGCGATTCGCTCTCCAATGTGCGATAGTGCGCGATAGTGCGCGAAACGATATGCCCGAGTGCGCGATAACGCGCGCTCGCTAACAAACAGAGCTTCGCTGCCAATCTACTTCTGAACGACGCCGCCGCCGTCTTCCTTGACGATTGTGCTGTGCCGGATTCAAGAGGCGCAGTGCGATGAAACGCTTCCCAAAGACATGCCGCATAAGCGCGGAACGTAGCCGGCAAAGTATATGCTGAAATATTCTTGCGATTAAAACAGGAGGACGCATGGCCGGTTCGTTTGGCATGGAAACGCCGCAAGGGGAGCACAGATACCGTCTCTCCTTCACCGTCGGCGGACTACTCGCAACCCAAGGCCGCACCCTCGCCGAAATGTACCTCAAACACGTCTCCGACAATGGAGGCCAACCCGATCCGAACAGGGAAATCGGAGAAGCGATCACCATGATCCGCGCACAGGCCATCGAGGAGAACGTGCTCGCCATCCGCACGGTTACAGCAAGCAAACGCATCGTCGCGGAGACCCTCAAACGCCTGAGCGTCCTCACGTCCGAGGAGCTTGCGTATCTGAGCGGCGCGGACGCGCCGACATCCGATCGTGAGACGCTCATGTGGATCGCGATGTGCCGGTATTACGCCATCGTTGGCGAATTCGCGCATGATGTCCTCAAAGCCCATTGTCTGACCGGCCGCATCTCCCTTGATTTCGAGGACTACGCTCGATTCATGGCGGACAGGGCCACCTGGCATCCGGAAATCGACCAGCTCAGCGAACTCACCGCGAAGAAGCTGCGCGGGAACCTGTTCAAGGCGATGAGCGAGGCGCATCTGCTACGTACGGACGCCGGCGGAACGCGAAAAAACCACAACACGATTCTGAGCTGCACCCCTAGCCGCGTGTTGGCGGATATGCTTAAGAAGAGGCCGGATTCGTTCGCGTATCTTCCTATGCGTGAAACATCGCTGTGACCGGTCGCCGACGTTACGGACATGGGGTGGAGGAGAGAGCATGACCGGTTCCATCGACGGTGTCGATTCGGAGAACGGGCACCGCGACATCGATGCCGAATTCGCGCGTTTGCGGGAGATCATGGCGTCCCGACGTTTCCGTACCAGCAGCGGTCTCGCCGGCGAACAGCCCTACTATATCTATGACTATCCCGCGGAACAGGAGCTCGAGGTCGCCGACCACATCAGGCTCCTGAAAACCCAGCTTGAGACCATGACTCCGGCCGACGGCGGCTACGCGCCCCAGGTGCTTGCGATCGATTTGTACGACGTGGCGTTGGAGATCATCGATGAGAGGAAGCTGCTCGACCGCGTGCTCGGCATCGAGGAAAGCCGCCACACGATCGTCTCGGCGGACACGAGGACGGACAAGTTCCTCAGCCTGCTCGACACCATGATTGCGGGGGACACGAGCAAGCTTCCTGATTTCATCCGGGACCGCTACGAACAAGCCAAGGCGGAAGGCAAGGCCGACATCATATTCGTCACCGGGGCGGGCAAGGTGTACCCATACATCCGCGCGCACGCGTTGCTCAACTCGCTGCAGGGGCGCATCGACGACCTCGAGCACCCATTAGTGCTGTTCTACCCCGGCACGTTCACGAGAAGCGCGGTCGCCGGCTCCACCATGTCGCTGTTCGGCCGTCTGCCAGGAGACAACTACTACCGTGCGAGAAGCCTGCGCGAGATGAGCGCCCGGGAATGACGGACCATCCAACAGCAGGCGAGATACAGATTTTCGAGGAGGGAAAGCAATCATGAGCGGGCAAAACGGAGTCAGTTTCAAGGAACTGTTCAACAAGGACATCGAGCAGAGCGTCAACGGCGTGATCAAGGCCAACGACGAGAAGGAACTCGACACCGAGGTCAGCGAATACGTGCTCACCGACGAGATCCGCAGGAACCTTGACAAGTTCCTCGACTCGTACAACGATCCGTCGAACCACGAGCAGAACGGGGCATGGATCTCCGGCTTCTTCGGATCCGGTAAATCGCACCTGCTGAAGATGCTCTCCCACATCCTCGGAAACGTGCCCGCGCAGCTCGTGGACAAGGGCGACGGCACGAAACCCACCATGGGCCGGGAGCAGATCGTCCGCACGTTCGTCTCGAAAGCGGAGGAACAGGACGATCTGATGCTCGCGGGACAGCTGGAAAGGACCCTGTCCATTCCAGCCACGTCAATCCTGTTCAACATCGACCAGAAGGCCGACAAGTCGAACGCCGACGATGCGCTGCTGTACGCGTTCGTCCGAGTGTTCGACGAAGCCCGAGGCTATTTCGGCAAAAGCCCCTACGTCGCCAAATTCGAGCGGGACCTCGACCGCAACGGGCTTCTCGACGAGTTCAAAAGGCATTTCGAACAAGCCTCCGGCGAAACCTGGGACTCCAGCCGGGACGCATCGATCCTGTGGGACACCGAAATCAGCGAGGCGTATGCCGCGGCGACCGGCAAGCCGGTACAGGACAGCATCATGAAACGCTACGAGGACACGTACACGATGACGGTCGGCGATTTCGCCGACGACGTGAACGAATGGCTGTCCCACCAGGAGCCGAACCACCGCATCCTGTTCCTCGTGGACGAGGTCGGACAGTTCATCGGAGAGAAAAGGGAACTCATGCTGTCCCTGCAGTCCATCGCCGAGGACCTCGCCGTCAAGACCAACGGCCGCGCGTGGGTGGTGGTCACCTCGCAGGAGGACATGGACTCCATCGTCGGCGACCGCACCAGGCAGCAGAGCTACGACTTCTCGAAGATCCAGGGACGTTTCTCCATCAGGCTCAAACTCAACAGCGCCGACGTGGTGGAGGTCATCCAGAAACGTCTGCTCACCAAGAAACCCGAATACGGGACTCTGATGGACGATTTGTGGAACGAGCAGGGGAACAACCTGCGCACCATGTTCGAGTTCACGGGCGAGACGAAACGGTTCTCCGTCAACGGCAGGATGTTCGACAAGAACGATTTCATAGCCTCCTACCCGTTCGTGAACTACGAGTTCGGCCTGTTCCAGGACACGTTGCGCGAGATGAGCCGTTTCGGCATGTTCGACGGACGCCACTCCTCCGTGGGCGAACGTTCCATGCTGTCCACCGTCAGCAGCGCCCTGCGCGACAGCAAGGATGAGACGGTCGGCGCGCTGGTGCCGTTCGACAGACTGTACGACGGCATCGCCGACGCCATCCAATCCACTTCGAACTACCGCATCAAGGACGCCGAGAAACGACTGACCTCGGACGTGCGCGACCTGGGCGTTCGTCTGCTGAAGGTCCTGCTGCTCGTCAAGCACGTCGACGGATTCCCAGCGACGGTGCACAACCTGCGCATCCTGCTGACCGACCGATTCGGCATGGACGTGATCGCGTTCGAAGCCGACATCAAAAAAGCCCTGGACGCGCTGGAGCACGACATGTACGTGCAGCGCGTCGGCGATACCTACAACTACCTGACCAACGAGGAACAGGACATCGAGCAGGAGATCAAGAACACGGACGTCGACCCCAGCAAGGAGATCGAACTGTTCAAGGACATCCTGCTCAACGACGTGCTCGGAGGCAAGACCGCCGTCATGTACGGCCCGCAGAAGGCGCCATTCCAATACGGTCTGAAAATCGACCAAGTACCGCAGGGCAAGCAGCAGCCGATCTGGCTGGACGTGGTCACATCGGCCAACGAGCAGGAACGGAAAGACGCAGTCCGGAAGGATTGGGGAAACCGCGATACCATCACGCTGGTGCTGGATACACGTGACGGTCGGCTTGCGGACGACATACGCAACTACACGAAGACCGACACCTATTTGCTGCGCACCGACCGCAAGAGCCAATCCGAGGTACGCCAGCAGATCATCTCGCGTAAGGTGACAGCCAACGAGAAGCTTCGCGATGATTTGCGCGAACGCGTCAAGAAGGCCGCGGCCGATGGCGTGTTCTATTACAACGGCGAGCCTGTGGAGGTCAAATCCACCGAAGTGCGCGCCCACGTGGCTGAAGGACTTAACGTGCTGATCGGCCGGTACTACCCCGATTTCAAGTTGCTCGGCGGAGTGTCCTATACGGAAGCCGACCTCGCACGCATCATCATGGACGCCTCACAAAACAGAGAATCCACTCTGGACGGGACCAACGGCACGGCGAACATGATCGAGGCGCCCGCCGACGACGTATACAGCTACATCAGCCGTAAAAAAGACAGTAAGCGCGCCATTAATCTTGACGACATTCTGGAACAGTACGACAAGAGCCCCCATGGCTGGCCATACGCCGCGATTCTGGCCTGCGTCGGACACCTGTTCGGCACCGAACGCATCACCTTGAGTCTTGACGGCAAGCCTATACAGCGCACGGAAGCCGCCAGCCTGCTGCGCGAGACGAAACGGCATAGTGGAATCCTGGTTGACCTGCCGCGTAGATTCGATGCGAGGAAAGTCTCCGCGCTTCGTGGTTTCGCAAAGGATTTTCTCAACATCTCAGCCGGAGAGCAACCGACCTCGGCTTCGGACCTGGCTCAGCTTGTATGCGACCGGCTGAAGAACTACGCCGACGAGCTGACCCGACTCCGTACGAACAACGCGAAGCTCGATTTCACGGCGCAGCTTGACGAACCCATCGAAAAGATCAGGTTCGCCGCCGGCATGGCCACGGATTGGCTCCTCGGCGATTTCACCGGAGAGGACACGGAGAACGGCTCCGAGGAACTGCTCGACCTCAAGGAGGAAGTGATCGATCCAATCGTGTCCTTCCTCAACGGCTCCCAATTGCAGGTGTTGGAGACATCGCGGCAATGGCTGAAGGACAATGAGGCGAACATCGCCTCCTGCGCCTCGCAATCCGTGGCGGAAGCATACCGGGAGGCGAAACGACTCGCAGACGATTCGAACATCTTCCGCGGATCCAAGGCCAGCACGCTCAAAAAAACCGTGGACACGCTTCGCAGCCAGATGGACTCCATAGTCCAAACGGAACGTGAGAAAGCCCTCGGAAAGGCCAAGGGAATCAGAGCCAGGATCGAAGCATCCGACGAATACCGGGATGCGACCGCGCAGGCCCAGGCGGAGGCCTTGGCCACGATGGATCGGATCGAGGAACGTGTCCGCACCGCATCGTTGATCCTCGCCATGGGCAGAATCACGGATGAACTGGACTCCGACACCTATCCTCGGCTGATCAACATGCTTGCCGGTTCGAAGCCCAAACCGAAGCCTGCCGTGGAATCAACCACTCCGACAGGAGAGACCACGGAAGCGCATGCTCCCGAACCACAGCAGACGTCCGCGCCCGTGCGCATGGCGGTGTCCCTGAGCAAAATCGAGCCGCCTCACATCAAGGACTCGCTGGAAACCGCCGACGATGTAGACGATTTCCTCGACGCGTACCGTCGTGAGCTTATGGCCGCCATCGAAAACGGAAAGAAGATCCTGCTATGAACACGTCGAAGCTGCAGAAATTCGCCACGGACGCGCGACGCCAATTGGTGAACGCGGTCGGAGCGCGCCTCGACGCCGTATTGGCACCGGATTCCGCCGCACGCGTGGACCAGCCTGCCGCGTTCGAGTATTTGGAGAATGAGATCCGCCATGCCGGCGGCGGCGAGCAGGGACGAAGGCATGTGGTGGAACGGTACGCGTACCGGTGGTTCAACCGCATCATCGCATTCCGTTACATGGACGTGCATGGATTCACCAGAACGCCGGTGGTGTCCCCGGCGGATATGACCAGCACGAACGCGCTTCCCGAGGTGCTCGCCGCCGCGAAACGTGGCGAATACGATGAAAACACGGTGTTCGAACAGCGAGTGAACCAACGTGCCAAGGACGAGATCGAAGGCCTGTTCAACGGATCCATCCAGGCGGACGACCCGCAGGGACGCGCGTACGGACTGCTGTTGCAGTCGGAATGCAGGTATTGGAGCGGCATCCTGCCGTCCATGTTCGACAGGATCGGCGGCAATCAAGGCAAGATCGACGAGATGCTCATGCCCGCAGACCTGCTCGCCGACGGTTCCGTGGTCCGCAACGCGGTCGAGGCCATGACCCCGGAGGATTGCGGCGCGGACGACCCATCCGGCAACGTGGAGATCATCGGCTGGCTGTACCAGTACTACATCTCTGAACGCAAAACCGAGGTGATGGACGGGTTCAAGAAGAACCATAAGGCCGGTGCCGATGAAATCCCCGCCGCCACCCAGCTGTTCACCCCCGACTGGATCGTGCGCTACCTCGTGCAGAACACGGTCGGCAGACTCTGGATGCAATCCCATCCCGACAGCCAACTGTACAGGAACTGGGAATACTACATCCAACCTTCCGATAAGGATTCCGCGGGCAATGAGGATATCCTCAAAATCCGGACCCCGGAGGATCTGACCGTCTGCGATCCGGCATGCGGTTCCGGCCACATGCTCACATACGCGTTCGATCTGCTGTACGAGATCTATGAGGAAGAAGGCTACGCGCCGGGCGATATTCCCGGCCTAATCCTCGAACACAACCTGTACGGCATGGAAATCGACGAGCGCGCGGCGGACCTCGCCTCGTTCGCGTTGACCATGAAGGCCCGTTCCCGTTCGCGCAGGTTCTTCCGCAAACGCGTGGAACCGCATATCCAACGCATCGCTCCCATCCGCTTCACGGATGACGAGGTCACGGAACTGAACCGTTCTTGCGAAGCGGATTTGGACGCCGCGGTATGGAACACGTTCGAGAAGGCGGACGTGTACGGTTCGCTCATCCAGCCGCCAACCGAGCTTGCCAGGCTTGCCGACAGCATGCTTGAGAATTGGAGCGAGGTAACCCCGTTCGACCTGTTGCTGGAGGATCGCGTCAAGGACGTGTTCGACCAAGCCGTCTGCCTGTCGCGCAGATACGCGGCGGTGGTGGCGAACCCGCCATACATGGGCGCGAAGAACATGAGCGACGAGCTCAAAAAGTTCGTGCAGGACCATTACAAGGACGGCAAAGCCGACCTCTTCGCGGCATTCATCTACCGACTACTTGACATGGTTCCCGAACACGGCCAACTTGGCTTCATGACCCCGTACGTGTGGATGTTCATATCATCCTACGAGCAGATGCGCCACCATATCATCCAGAAGGAACATGTCAGTTCGCTGATTCAACTGGAATATTCCGGTTTCGAAGGCGCCACCGTGCCGATCTGCACTTTCACCTTGGAGAAGGGCTTCAATGGCAGGAAAAGTTCGTTCGTCAGGCTTAGTGATTTCGTTGGAGCGAAACAACAAGGCCCACGCGCATTGGAAATCATCGATGCGCATAATAATGAGCAATCCGCGTATTCGGACATGCGCAAGCACTTCTTCGAAGTGGACCAGCGTGAATTCGCGCAAATCCCCGGCTCGCCAATCGTCTACTGGGCGAATGAGTCAATTATTCATGCTTTCTCAGAATTTAATTCAATGGCTGTTTTTTCTCCTTGTAAAGGATTAGTTACAACTGACAACAATAGATATCTCCGTTTTTGGTTCGAGGTTTCGAACGAGAATATAAAAACTGGAATAAAGACCCAAGATGAAATATTAGAAATACGGAAACGTTGGTTCCCCTTAAATAAAGGCGGAGATTATCGAAAATGGTATGGGAATAATGAATACATTATTAATTGGTTTAATAATGGCGCAGAAATTAAGAAGGCGATAATAGAGAAATACCATGGAGGTAGCTACACTAAAGAGATAAGAAATGAAGCAAGATATTTCGAAGATAGCATAACATGGAGTGCTCTTACATGTGGTAGCCCAAGCTTTCGAGACTCGACTCACGGAGCTATTTTCGATTCTGCTGGTTCTTCAATGTTTCCAAGCGCTAAAGATAGAACAGTAGTTTTGGGAATTCTTAATTCTTCCACAATCAATAGCATGTTGCAGATGATTAATCCGACGTTGAATTATGGAGCAGGATCAGTGTCGGATTTGCCTGTTTGTTCATTTGACGCAGAAAATAATTCGCAAATAACTCAAGATTGTATCGCTGTTTCAAAGACTGATTGGGATTCTTTTGAGGCGTCGTGGGATTTCCAGAAGTCCGCATTGCTTGATGGCGATCAGGGCGCACGGCCGGGTGATTCGCTTGGGGAAGCGGTATCGCACCTGCGCGGGTATTGGACTCGCGTGTCCGAGGAACAGCGCCAGCGTGAGATCCGTAACAACGAATTGGTGGCGGACGCATACGGCGTGCGTGATGATGTTCCGTGCGATGTTCCGTTGGAACGTGTGTCGCTGAAGCGTAATGTCGCATTTGCATATCCGAAAGACACTCCGGACATGCGTGACGAGAAGTTCGCCCAAGATGTGATCAAGGAGCTCATCTCGTATGCGGTGGGTTGCATGTTCGGCAGATACTCGCTTGACAAGCCGGGGCTGATTCTCGCCTCGCAGGGCGAGACGCTCGACGACTATCACGCGCAGATTCCGAATCCGTCGTTCGAACCGGACGAGGACAACGTGATCCCGATGGTGGAGACGGACTGCTTCGAGGACGACATCGTCATCCGGTTCCGCCGCTTCCTTGCGGTCGCGTTCGGAGAGGACCATCTGAAGGAGAACCTCGCATACATCGAGCGCGTGCTCGGCAAGGATCTGCGTTCGTATTTCGTGAACGACTTCTACGACGACCATGTGAAGATGTATTCGAATAGACCCATCTACTGGCAGTATTCCAGTCAGCCCAGCAAGAAGGGTTCGTTCAAGGCACTCATTTACCTGCACAGGTACACGCCGACCACCACGAACGTGGTGTTGAACTATCTGCGTGACTATGTCGGCAGAATTTCGGACATCGCCGACGGTCTGGAACAATCCGACCGCACAAAGGACCAGAAAATGGTGGCGAAGCTGCGCAAGGCTGTCGTCGAATGCAAGGACTACGAGGACCAGACCCTGTATCCATTGGCTACGCGCAACCTCGAGATGGACCTGGACGACGGTGTGCTCGTCAACTACCTGCGCATGGGCAAAGCCCTGCGCACCATCACCTCCATCGAAAAGAAACGCAAAGACGTCTCCACCTGGACCTGGCCCACCCACCCATTAAAGGAGAATTGTTGATGGCGGCAAGCGAAAAGAGACCACCAGTGTTTGTTGAACATGAAGGTACAGATAAGCGTTGGCTTGCTCTTTGTCGTGAAGCTTGTACTGCCGCCGGTATGCTTGAAGTGGGTATCAAGGCATTGTCTCATGCCGATTTTAATAGGCAGGATTTGTACTATGCAGGATTTTTCAATGTCACCATTGCTATGGAGAGAATCTGCAAATTAGTGTTAGATTCTCAAAGATTCTATGAGAAAGGCGAATTCTTAAAAGGTGGTGAGCTATCCAAACTTGGACATTCGCTTACAAATTTGTATAGGAAAGTTCAAAATATTGAAGAATCTTTCTCAGAAGGAATTTCTTCAAGAAGAGTTGACATTCCCTTGGATGAGCTAGAAGATATTCTGAATTTTCTTACTGATTTCGCGAAAAAAGATAGATATTATAATTTGGAATCTCTTACCAAAAATGGTGGTGCTGATCCAATTAAAAGATGGAGAAAGCTCGTAACGCAACATCATCCAATGCCCGCACTGACAGAGGAGCAAAGGGACGAGATGCGGAAAGCGGACATGTGCGGAGAAGAAGGCGTGTATTTTGACATGCTTTTTCCTAGCGTAAATGGGAATAATATAGAGCGCCCCTCAGAATACTTACGGGAAAAATGGGAAGACCGGCATGTTCAAATCGAGGGCGTATCGGTTTTGTATTCACTTTTCCGATATCTGTCAAAGGTTCTGGGTCATTTTTCAGGAGCTTGGCCGGTACAAGTTCGTGACGCAGAGGAAAAGCTCGATAAACAATCTGCGGGCCAAACTCTCATGATGGAGAAGATGAAAATACGAGAGGGCAGCTTACAGTTACCCTGGTATTCGGATTTTTTCGATTTTTTCGAACATGATGCTTCTTGGTTGAAGAACAAGCTTATGCGAGAATCTTGAAATGTTGATTGCAATCCGAACCGAGAAGAAGGATTGATAATGCCGTATAAGTTGAAAACATTGTTGAACGGTGAATCAAAGAATGTGGAGTACAAGCTGCTGCCTCCTTCCAAGAGCATCAACTACACCAAGACCGCGGTGGCGTTCGCCAATGGACAGGGCGGATGCTTAGTATTCAGCATCGAAGACCAGACGCTGCGTGTGGCTGGCATCGCCGAAGACAGGGTGTTCACTGTGATGGACGCCATTTCCGATGCCATCGTTGACAGTTGCGAGCCGTTGATCGTCCCCGACATCACCATGCATGACGTGGACGGCAAGACCGTTATCGTGGCCGAGATAGCTCCTGGTCTGCAGCGTCCTTACTTCATCAAGTCACTTGGACGGGAGCGAGGAACGTTCGTGCGTGTGGCGGGCACCACGCGCCAGGCGGACCAGCCCACTATCCGGGAACTTACCATCGAGGGCAGCAACCGTAGCTTCGACCAGGTGCGTTGCCTCGGCCTGTCCGTGACGGACGAGGATATCGCGACTCTATGCGCGAAACTGACCGAGACCGCGAAAACCAATGCCGAAAATCCTGCGGCAGTCAAAACGGTCACAGAGAAGCAACTGCTGCAATGGGGCGTGCTATGCGAGCAGGACGGGAAGCTTGAGCCGACGAACGCATACGCGATCCTGACCGGCAGCGGCGTGGTCCGATCAGTGGTGCAGTGTGGCGTGTTCAAAGGTTCCACGAAGGCCGTGTTCGTGGACCGCCGCGAATTCACGGGCACTCCTCAGGAGCTTATAGAAGCGTCGTACCAGTACGTGCTGCGCAACATCCATATGGGCGCGCGGTTCAAAGGCGTGTACAGGCAGGACGTGTACGAGATCCCGCCCGAAGCCATTCGTGAGCTGATCGTCAACGCGGTGGTGCATCGCAGCTATATCGACCATTCCAGTATCCAGATCGCCATTTATGACGATCGTCTCGAAATCACCTCTCCGGGACGTCTTCCCATGGGGCAGACCATCGAACGCATGAAGCAGGGGTATTCGAAAATCCGCAACGAGGCCTTGGCATTGGCATTCGAGTACATGGGCTATATCGAGCATTGGGGCAGTGGCATTCTGCGTGTAATGCAGCAAGTGCGTGATGCGGGATTGCCGGAACCGGAGTTTCTCGGTGGAGACACGGACCTGCGTATCAATATCTATCGTACGAATGTAAATTTGTCTTCTGATGACGCGATTACGACGCGATTACGACGCGATTCGTCTTCTGATGACGCGATTGCAGAGAAAGAATTCGCAAATGAGCAGGACTCTAGAAAGCTGATTCTTGATGAGATTCGGAATAGGGAATGGATAACCACTGCGGATGCCGTGCGCATACTAGGCATTCAAAAGAGACAAGTTCAGAGAATGCTGAAGGACCTCATAGATGAGGGGTTCGTCGCACGCTTGGGATCAGGTCCCAGCACCCGCTACGTTGCGCTAAGCAAAAAGGAAGAGACGCATGAGTGAGAACAATCAGGTGGTAAAACTGCTCGCCGAGCGTTTCAACCGTGCCGGCGAACATGGCCGTATCGTGTTCTGGCGTGATGTCAAAGGAGAGTTCGAGGACAGTCTGGAAACATTCGTGGGGGGGAACGCTTCTGACGAGACATTGCGCGGGGTTGAGCTTCTGAAACCAGAACATGAGCCGTTCAATGCCCGGTACCGTATGTTCCGCGAGGCGCCGGAACGGAAGTTCCTCGTGTACATGACCGGCGAGGCTCCGGCCCTTGAAGACGACTGGCTGCTGGACCTAGAACTGGCGTACGGTCCGATATTCAGCGCGGACAAGCTCACCATGGTGCTCGTCGGGCAACTGCCCGAGCCCGACGCGGGAGTCCGCGGCGAGTGGGTGGACGTGATGAGAAGGACCCCGAAGTTCTTCGACAACGCCGACCGTGTGGACCGTTTCGCGAAGCGGCTCACCCCGCGCGACAATGCGGAGGTCTTCCAGGCCAAAATGGTCGCCACGCTGCTCAGGCTGAAGGACGACCGGCACAGCATGCAGAGCATATGGGCCGAACTGCTCACGGAGTACGCGGACGGCGACGAATCCGGCATCGACGAGATCGAAAAGATGGGACTGGGGGAGTTCCACTGGTCCGGCACGCGCAAAATCTACCATTTCGACGTCGAGACCGATGGCGAGCCGACCTTGAGGGATTTCGTGCTGTGGCTGTTCCAGTTGGCATGGAACGGCTTCGCCGGCGAATCGGGTACCGCGCCCTACGCCGGCATCAGACGCGACTGGGAGGATTGGTACGGCAACGTGGACATGAGACGCGTGCTGCGCGACCTGTCCATAGACGTGGTGGACGATTTGCGTCTCAACACCAGCATCATGGATATGGGCGTCGATGAGCTTGCCGGCAAGAATCTGTTCCGAGAAGTCGATAACACGCTGGTCTCCAGGCTGTTTGAGCGGTTGGGATACGATTCCATCACGGATGACGAGATACAGAGGATCGTCGCCGCCCGCAGGGGCGGACTGTGGTACGAGGAATACGAGCCCCTGTACGCGTGCATCGCCGCGGCCAGCAGACTCCGCGCCACTCTGAACGAGTGCAGCGGATTGCTGATTTCCGTCGATTCGCCCGAACGGGGAATCGAACTGTACGCCAGCGAACTGTACAAGGCCGACCGCGCATACCGCGAGTACGTGACCGCGTGGAGGCGCGCCCATCCCGAAGCAAGGTCCGTGGACACGGACCTGCAGGAGTCGTACCGGTCGTACCAGCATGCTCTGGGCCAGGCGTGGCAGATGCAGGTGGACAAGCTGGAACGTTGGAGCTTCAAGGGCGTGGACGCGCAATCGGACTTCTACGAGCGTGAGATCAGTCCGGTGGTCGGGGCCAAAAAGAAGATCGCCGTGATCGTTTCCGACGCGCTGCGCTATGAGGCCGCGCAGGAGCTTGCGGAACGGATTAATCGGGAAAACCGTTTCAGCACGGACTTGAAAAAGCAGTACGGCGTGCTGCCCTCATACACGCAGCTCGGCATGGCCGCGCTCCTGCCGCACGATCCGTCTTCCGCGCATGATTCGCTCGCCTTCGGCAAGGACCATTACGGCGTGCTGGTCGACGGCCGCAGCGCGACCGGCACCGAGAACCGCGACGCGATACTTGGCGATGTCGGAGGCAAGGCAATCCAGGCCGGCGAGCTGCTGAAGATGAAGTCCATCGACGTGAAGGCGCTGTACAGGTCGTGCAATGTGCTGTACGTGTACCACAACGTCATCGACGCGCACGGCGACTCCGACAAGACCGAGGATGAGGTGTTCGACTCGTGCGAGACCGCGTTCCGCGAGCTGACCGATGTGGTCAAGAAGCTCGCCGGCGGCAACGTGAACAACATGATCATCACCTCGGACCACGGCTTCCTGTACCAGGGCTTCGATCTGGACGATTCCGAATGGCTCAGCACGCAGCCGCAGGGAGACGAGGTATGGGTCAAGAAGAGGCGTTTCACCATCGGCTCGCGGCTCGCGCCGGATCGCGCGTTCATCACGTTCACCGCCGCACAGGCGGGATTGGATGATCCGGACGGCGAGGGCGTAACCATCCAGATCCCGAATTCCATCATGCGTCTACGCAAGCAGGGGACCGGCTCGCATTACGAGCATGGCGGCTCCGCGCTGCCGGAGATCGTCGTGCCGGTCCTGCACGTCAGCAAGGGCCGTTCCGCCGCC
>ULZS01035183.1_pt1 | contig 20048 bp, 15 predicted proteins | sample 1963301 | NCBI WGS metagenome assembly ULZS01 (sample SAMEA4835895, study PRJEB28245) | human gut metagenome | biome: gut microbiome; material: fecal sample | place: Denmark | collected 2008 | reverse complement strand
AAGCCGGTCCTGGCCAGTATGGACGGTGCCGGCAATGCGGCGGTTGCCGCGGCGGGCGGGTTAAGCTCCCCTGCCTGTGATGCCGCTGCCCTGGCAGACAACCTGCTGGCACTGACCCGCATGGACGCCGCCCAGCGCGCCGCCATGGGCCAGAGCGCCAAAGAATATTATCTTGCGCATTACCGCCGCAGCGAGCTGCTGCGCAAACTGGAACATTTTATTTTGGAAGGCCGCGTTTGATGCCAAACCGGCCGTTCCCCTGATGTGAGGTGCCCTTTTGAATCACCCAGCCAAAATTCTTGTTATCATTCCCTGTTATAATGAGGAAGCCAACATCGTCAGCACCGTGGAACGCCTGCGTGCCACCTGCCCGCAGGTTGACTTTTTGATCATCAACGATTGTTCCACCGACCGCTCGGCTGAATTGCTGGCGGAGCATGGCTACCCGTTTTTGGATCTGCCGGTCAACCTTGGCATTGGCGGCGGCGTGCAGTGCGGTTATCGTTATGCCCGCGCCAATGGTTATGATGTTGCTGTACAGATGGACGGTGACGGCCAGCACGACCCTGCTTATCTGATGCAGGTCGTTCAGCCGGTATTGGACGGTAAGCTGGATATGTGCATCGGCAGCCGCTTTATCAAGTGCGAAGGCTTCCAGACAAGCTTTATGCGCCGGGTCGGCATCCGCTTTTTAAGCTGGCTCATCCATATTCTCTGTGGTCAGCGCATTCTGGATGTCACCAGTGGTTTCCGTGCCACCGGTCCCCAGCTAACCGCCTATTTTGCGGAGCATTATGCTTCGGATTATCCGGAGCCGGAAGCCATTCTGGCTGCCACGCTGGCCGGGTTCCGCGTAGGCGAAGCCCCGGTCGTCATGAAAGAACGTCAGGGCGGCGTTTCCAGCATTCGCAGTTTTAAAAGCGCATATTACATGATCAAGGTTTCCCTGTCTTTGATCATTGACCGCCTTTCTATCAAGAAAATCCACCAGCCGAAAAGCAAATAAGGAGGCACAACGCCCATGACGGCACATTTCCAGTTTTTTATGATTTTGGGTGCGGCCATCCTGCTGCTGATTATTTTTGCGCTGCTGAAAAAGGGCCAAATGAGCGTAAAATACAGCCTTCTCTGGCTGGCACTGGCCGTGGTTCTTGTCATCTTTGCGGTATTCCCCTATGTTGTTTACGTCCTGCGTGATCTGCTGGATGTACAAATGCCGGTCAACCTGGTATTTATGCTCATGTTCTGCTTTGTGCTGCTGGTGCTGCTCAGTTTAAGCATCGGCGTCAGCCAGCTTGCGGATAAGTGCAAGCGCCTTACCCAGGAAAACGCTATCCTGGAAAAGCGCGTGCGGGATTTGGAGAAAAAACTCAGCGGCAAATAATCCCGCCAAAGGAGTTTGAGGATGGAACTGACAACACTGCTATTTCTTGGTTTTTTTGCGGCAGTGGCGCTTTTGAACTATACCCTGCCCCGTGTTCTGCGCCCTTACTGTCTGCTGGCTGCCAGCTACCTGTTTTACTGTTGGGGGGCCAACGACCGCCTGCTGGTACCGGTTTTGGTTGCGGCAACACTGGTCACATGGGGCTGCGGGCTGGTGATCGGCAAATGCCGGATAGGTCCCGTGCGGGTGATTTTCCTGCTTTTGGCGGTGTTCACCTGTGTGGGGCTTTTGTTCTATTACAAATACTGGAACCTGTTAGCGGCAGATATCCTGAGCGGCACGGTATTGCAGCCCCGCACGGATATGGTTACCCCGCTGGGCCTGGGCTACTTTACCCTTGCTGCGCTCAGCTACACCATTGATGTATACAAGCGCCGCTGCAAGGTTGAGCTGAACCCGCTGCATTATGCGCTGTTCGTTAGCTTTTTTCCCACCATGACCACCGGCCCCATTGAGCGGTACCCCCATTTTCGGCCACAGATCCACAAATCCCGCCGGTTCAGCTACACCCGCTGTGCGGGCGGTGCGTTCCGCATGCTGTGGGGCTACACCAAAAAGATGGTCCTGGCGGACAACATGAACCTGTACATCAAGATGGTGTACGATACCCCCGCTGAGATGAATGGCCCCAACCTGGTGGCCGCCACTCTGCTGTTCAGCCTGCGGCTCTACCTGGATTTTTCCGGCTGTTGCGATATCGCCATCGGTGCTGCCCGCATTTTGGGGTATGACCTGCTGGAAAACTTTCACAGCCCGTTCGAGGCTACCAGCTTTGCCGGGTTGTGGCAGCGCTGGCACATGAGCCTGACTGGCTGGCTGCGGGATTATATCTACATTCCTCTTGGCGGCAGCCGCTGCAATGTGGTGCGCCATATGCTGAACACGCTGATCGTGTTTGCCGTCAGCGGCCTATGGCACGGGGCTGACCTGCGCTATCTGGAATGGGGCATTGCCTGCGGCGTGATTTCAGTCATTGCCCAGCTGAGCAAAGCTCCACGCAAAGTGCTGTGGCGCTATAACCCGCTGTACCGCGAGCCTGCCGTGCAAACATTCCTCCAGCGCTGCATCACCTACCTGCTGTTCAGTTTTACAATGGTGTTTTTTGCTTCCGCCATTTACAACGCTGCCCCCGGCGAGGTATTCGCCGGAATACTGCAGGGCTGGCAGGGCGGCTTTGCGGCTGGATGGGAAAGCGTTACCAATCTGGTCACCAGCAGCGGCATTGACGGCCGCCTGCCGGTGGTGTTGACCTGCGGTACCGCCATTGTGCTGGCCATGGAGCACAACGGCAACAATGTTGCCCGCTGGATCCGCAAGCAGTGCTTTGTGCTGCGTTGGACGGTCTATTATGCCGCTGCGGTATCCATCTTGTTCTTTGCCGCGTTCGGGCAGTCGGCGTTCATTTACCAGCAATTTTAACGGGGGAGGGAGAACAATTATGCCAACACAGACCCCTGCTTCCGCCCCGCGCGGCACCCAAAAGGTCAGCCGCAGTGCTGTTGCCGCCCCGGCCCGCAAGCCCACCACAAAGCAAAAAAAATCCGCTCCCTCACCGCGCAGACGCTCCAAAAAGCCAAATATCTTCGTTCGCTTTTTGCATGGTTTGGTCCGCCGGTTATACTTTGGCAGCAAAACGTTGTTCAAGTTTGCCCTGTTCATTCCCATTCTGGTTTTCATGGTCTGGTTCAGCTATACGGTAGACCGCAGCGGCCTGTTCCAGGGTGAGCTTGCCCCCCGCCGCATTGTGGACTTGATGCTGCAGGGCTATGATGTGAGCAACTTTGAGCAGATGAACGAAATTGAGCGCGAGGTTGTCCAGCTGTTTGCACAGGATGTTCCGGACACCCCGGAAGTGATCGGCATTGGCTCCAGCCGCGTATTACAGTTCACACGGGAACTTGTCGGAACCGACAGTTTTTTCAACATGGGCGTTACCGGCGCGGATGTGCGCGATAACATGACCAGCTATTATAAGATGGTCTGTTACGGCAAAGCGCCCAAGGTGCTGATTTGGAGCGTGGATCCCTGGGTGCTGTATGGGGACGAAGCCGCCTTTGACAAGCGCGCCGATGTGGAGCTGTACAACGAATTTTTGACTAAGGTTCTCGGTGTTGAAACCGACTATGAGGAAGAGGACCGCGTGGCGCTGTGGAAAGCGCTGGTGGAACCGGCTTATTTTCAGGGCAACGTAGACTATTACTTAAAGAACCGCGGCCAGAGCGTTGTGACGGATGACGATGGCAACCCCATTGACTTTAACCCGGTGGACGGCGACCCTTACGAGCAGCCCACCACCATCAAGCGCTCTGACGGCAGTGTGCTGTATGACCCCGCATTCCGGGATGCCAACCCCGACCAGGTGCGCGCCCTTGCCGCCGAAGCCTGCCCCACGTTCAACAGCGTACATATGGAAGGGTTCGACTCGCTTTCCCCCAAGCAGGAAGAAGCGTTTGACAAGTTTATCCAGTATGCGCAAAACCAGGGCACCACGGTGATTTTGGCCCTCTCCCCCTGGCACCCGTACCTGTATGACTTTCTGCTGACGGAAACCGACCAGCACCAGGGCTTTTTTGAAACCGAAAACTGGATCCGCCAGTATGCGCATGACTACAATATTCCGCTGTACGGCAGTTATGACCCCACCTGCATTAAGGGGTTGGATGAGACCGACTTTTTCGATGGCCTGCACTGCAAGGGCTGCGGCATCGCCAAGTTCTTCCCCGGTGTGCCGCAGGTGTTGCAGGATGTTGAAAACAACACCCTGCCCGACCCCCTCAGCGTGACCCCGCGCACCACCCTGCCAGTGGATGGTGAGGAGAATGTTGAAAACGTCGGGTAAGCGCTTTGCTTCTTTTGGCAGGCTGTTCCCTGCTTGATTTTCGCCTTTTGCTTACGACTTATGGCAACACCGCACAATTCCCGCCTGACGGCTTAAGCACCGCTCCGGCGGCTGCGGCACGGCATCTGCGTTGCCAAAATGCTCGATAATACACAAAGTATTATCTGCGCTTTTGGCTTAGCCGCTGCCGTGCCTCGCTCGCCGTATCGGCACTTAGAATTGTGCGGTATTGCCTTATAAAACCAGCCGCCTGCTTTGTGCATTTGCACGGCAGGCGGCTGGTTTTTACGTTCGTTTATTATTAAGGGCAACACCGCAATATACCCAAATTGCGGGGCCGCTTTTTTCAAAATTCTGCCTGCATTGTTTGGCTGCCGGTTCCGCGCAGCTGCATTATTTTTCCCATGGGCTGCGGATAATTTCGCCGCTGTCCACTTTCATGCAGCGCTCCACGGTTGCCCCGGCTTTGATGGTTGCACGGGGGGCGGCATGCACACCGTCTTCCAGCACGGCGTTATGGTCCACAATGGCACCGGCATTGATGATGCACCCTGCCCCCACTTTGGTTCCTGCGCCCACAAAGGCAAATGGCAGCACCACGGTCCCTGCCCCCAGGGCTGCGCTGCTGCATACTTCTGCCGCCGGGTGTTCAAACACCGGTGTCTGGTAGCCCGCAGCCACCAGCTTTTGCAGCCATTGCAGCCGCAGCTCATTGTTGCCAAGGCCCACAAAAGCCGCGGTGCAGCGTTCCCTGATGGTGGGATCCAGGTAATCTGCCAGCTTGCCCGCAGCGTCCGGTGCCTGGTCATCCAGGTACAAAATACGGGAATAGCCGCCGGCTTCCGCCAGCATTTCTCCCAGCTGTGTGCCAAAGCCCCCCTTGCCAAGCACAAGGGCTGTGTGGAACAATTTCATTGCGATACCCCTTTCCCATCCTGCCTTATGGCAGTATTTTCTGGTATGGTTATTATAGCACAAAAATCCTTATCAAAAAAGTCATACTTCACCCCGTTTTTCTCCATCAACTTTGACAAAAAGCCCTATCTTATTTTAAACACAATAGGAAGTGCGCCAAAAAAAGTTTTGGCTCTTGCTTTTTTGCGCTGCACGCTTTACACTTTAATTACAGAGATTTTCCGTACGGGTGTTTTGTGTGTTATTCTGTACACAGCCCGCCGGGGGATCCAGCCATACATTAAAGGATGGAGGGCGACTTTGTGCATTACACGAATCTTTTCGGACCATTCCCGGTCGGTTTGCGCAGCTGTGTTCTTCATGCGGTGTATTATAAGCATAATAGCCTTGTATAAGCGCAGTGTACCCGTGTACACCGCGCTCTTATTTTTTGAAGGAGGATCTGTAACATGCCGAACCGTAAAAAGGTTGCCATCATCATGGGGTCTGACAGTGACTGGCCGGTTGTAAAAAGTGCCTGCGGGGTGCTGAAAGATTTCGATGTACCGTTTGAGGCGCACATTCTTTCCGCCCACCGTACGCCGGAAGCCGCCGCTGCCTTTGCCAAATCTGCCCGCGCCAATGGTTACGGTGTTATCCTGTGCGCTGCCGGTATGGCGGCCCACCTGGCAGGTGCCTTTGCCGCCAACACCACTTTGCCGGTGGTTGGCATCCCGATGAAGGGCGGTGCCATGGACGGTCTGGATGCTCTGCTTGCTACCGTGCAGATGCCTTCCGGCTTCCCGGTTGCCACGGTTGCCCTGAACGGTGCCAAGAACGCCGCTTACCTGGCCGTTGCCATCCTGGCTGTTGCCGATGATGAGCTTGCCGCTAAGCTGGATCAGTTCCGTGCCGACACCGCCGCCGCCATTGCCAAAAAGGACGCCGCCATCGCTGCCGAAGCCGCAGCTATGTAACTTCAAATCCCGGTTTATTTGCTGTTGTTTTATTCCTTTTTATAAAAAGGATTCCATAAATCAATTCATGAAAGAATATAAAGGAGCGCATTACAATGAACGTTGAAATTAAAGAACAGATGTACGAAGGCAAAGCTAAGCAGGTATTCGCAACTTCTGACCCCGAAATCGTTATGGTTCATTACAAGGACGATGCCACCGCCGGCGACGGCGAAAAGAAGGGCACCATCCGCGATAAGGGCATTGTCAACAACAAGCTGTCCAACGCTCTGATGCAGAAGCTGGAAAAAGAAGGCATCCCCACCCATTATGTTGAGGAGCTGAACGACCGCGATACCCTGGTCAAGAAGGTTCAGATCGTTCCTCTGGAAGTCATCATCCGCAATGTTGCCGCCGGCCACTTCAGCCTGCGCATGGGCGTGCCCGAGGGCAAGGTGTTCAAGACCCCCATCCTGGAGTACAGCTACAAGAACGACGACCTGCATGACCCGTTCATCAACCATTATTACGCCTTGGCCCTTGACCTTGCCACCCAGGAAGAGCTGGACACCATTGCCAAGTACGCCTTCAAGGTCAACGAAGTGCTGAAGAAGATCATGCTGGATGCCAACATCCGCCTGATTGACTTCAAACTGGAGTTTGGCCGCCTGTCTGACGGCACCATCATTCTGGCTGACGAGATCAGCCCGGATACCTGCCGCTTCTGGGATGCCACCACCGGTGCCCACCTGGATAAAGACCTGTTCCGCCGCAGCCTTGGCGGTGAGGCCGATGCCTACCAGGAAGTTATGAAGCGCCTGCTGGGCTGATTGAACCAAGCTTAGTCCAGCCAATGTTCAGGGTGTACTGGAACCGCCGTTCGCTCTTCCGGTGCACCCTGCCATCGTTTGAAACAGGAAACGGAGAACTGAATGAAGGAGCTTTGTCCCGCCGAAGCACTGCATGAAGAATGCGGCGTGTTCGGTATCTATGATTCTACCGGCAAAACCAACATGGTCAGCGCCGTGTACAGCGCGTTGTATGCCCTGCAGCACCGCGGCCAGGAAAGCTGCGGCATTGCCCTGAACGTGGACGGTGTGCTGACCGGCTACCGCGATCTTGGCCTGGTCAGCGAGGTATTTACCCCGCGCGTGCTGGCTGACCTGCCGCAGAATGCCAAGATGGCCACCGGCCATGTGCGCTATGCCACCAGCGGCCAGCGCACCCGCGCCAACGCCCAGCCCATGGTTCTGCACCACTGCAAGGGCACTATGGCCATCTGCCACAACGGCAACCTGACCAATGCCCCCCAGCTGCGCCACAAGCTGGAAATGAACGGTTCGATCTTCCACGGCACTTCGGACACCGAGGTCATCGGCTATCTGCTGACCCAGAACCGCCTGATCAGCCCGGATATTGAAACAGCTGTCTGCCGCACGATGGAGCAGATCGTGGGTGCTTACAGCCTGGTCATTATGACCCACACCAAACTGATCGCCGCGCGCGATCCTAATGGCTTCCGCCCTCTCTGCATTGGCCAGCTGCCGGATGGCTCCGGCTGGGCTTTTGCTTCGGAATCCTGCGCGCTGGATGCCGTAGGCGCCCGCTTTGTGCGCGATGTACTGCCCGGCGAGATCGTGGTGGCAGACTACACCGGCCTGCGCACCATCCGCACCCACTGCGGCACCGCGCCGCACACGATGTGCGTGTTTGAGTACATTTATTTTGCCCGCCCCGATTCCATCATCGAGGGCACCTGCGTGCATGACGCCCGCCTGCAGGCCGGGCGCTTTCTGGCACAGGAGCATCCGGTGGAAGCCGATGTCGTCATCGGTGCGCCGGATTCCGGCCTGGATGCCGCCCTTGGCTATGCGCAGGAAAGCGGTATTCCCTATGGCGTGGGCTTTATTAAAAACAAATATGTGGGCCGCACCTTCATCCAGGGCTCCCAGGCCCAGCGTGAAAGCAGTGTGCGCATCAAATTGAACGCAATTTCCTCCACCGTTGCGGGCAAGCGCGTTGTGCTTGTGGATGACTCCATCGTGCGCGGCACCACCAGCGCCCGCACCATCAAGCTGCTGCGCGACGCCGGTGCCAAGGAAGTACACTACCGCATTTCGGCCCCGCCGTTTGCCCACCCCTGCTATTTCGGCACCGACATCCCGGACGAAAAAGACCTGATTGCCACCGGCCATACGGTGGAGGAGATCCGCCAGATCGTGGGGGCCGATTCCCTGGGCTACCTGAGCATTGAACATGTGACCCAGCTGGCCATCCACAGCAAGTGCGGGTTCTGCACCGGCTGCTTTACCGGCCATTACCCGGTGCCCGCCCCCAACGAGACGATGGACATTGTATACGATAAACCCCTGAGCCAGTCCCAGACCAAAAAACGCCTGTAAGCTGATAAGGAGAGAAACATAATGGAAAAAAGCTATTCTGCAAGCTACGCTGCCGCTGGTGTGGATATTACCGCCGGTTACAAGGCAGTTGACCTGATGAAGCAGCACGTTGCCCGCACCATGAACGAGCACTGCATTGGCGGCCTGGGCGGCTTTGGCGGCCTGTTTGAGCTGGACTGCACCGATATGCCCCACCCCGTGCTGATTTCCGGCACAGACGGCGTTGGTACCAAGCTGCGCATTGCCCAGTACATGAACAAACATGACACCGTTGGCATTGATTGCGTTGCCATGTGCGTGAACGATGTCATCTGCGCCGGTGCCAAGCCGCTGGTGTTCCTGGATTACATCGCCTGCGGCAAAAACGTGCCGGAGCGCATTGCCGAGCTGGTTGCCGGTGTAGCCGAAGGCTGCGTGCAGGCTGGCTGTGCCCTGGTTGGCGGTGAGACCGCCGAGATGCCCGGTTTTTACCCGGAGGACGAGTACGACCTGGCCGGCTTTACCGTTGGCGCTGTGGACAAGAGCAAGATCCTGGACAACTCCACCATGCAGCCCGGCGATGTGATCATCGCCCTGCCTTCCACCGGCGTACACTCCAACGGGTTCTCCCTAGTGCGCAAGATCTTTGACCTGGAGAACAACCCCGATGTGCTGAAAAAGACCTTTGACGGCATGGGCAAGACCCTGGGCGAAGCCCTGCTGGCCCCCACCAAGATTTATGTCAAGCCTGTGCTGGCCGTGATGAAGGAAGTTACCGTCAAGGGCGTTTCCCACATTACCGGCGGCGGCTTTTACGAGAACATTCCCCGCAGCCTGAAAGCCGGCTGCTGCGCTGTGATCAAGAAGAGCGATGTGCGCACCCCCGTGCTGTTTGATGTGCTGGCTAAAGAGGGCAACATTCCGGAGCGCGATATGTTCAACACCTTCAACATGGGCGTTGGTATGATTTTGACCGTGGCTGCCGAGGATGCCGACAAGGCCATTGAGATCCTGAAAGCCAACGGCGAGGATGCTTACCGCCTTGGTGTGATTGGCGAAGGCAGCGGGGTGCAGCTGGTATGATGAAGATTGCTGTGCTGGTTTCCGGCGGCGGCACCAACCTGCAGGCCATCCTGGAAAGCGAACGCCGCGGGGAGAACCCCAACGGTAAGGTTACCCTGGTGGTTGCCAGTAAACCTGGTGTGTATGCGTTGGAACGCGCTGCAAACTTCGGCGTGGAAACCGCCGTGGTGCGCCGCAAGGATTACGCCACCAGCGAGGAGTTTGACACTGCCCTGCTGAGTGTGCTGAAAGACCATGGCATTGAGCTGGTGGTTCTGGCAGGATTTTTGAGCGTGCTGGGCCCCAGCGTGATTGCCGCTTACCCCAACCGCATCCTGAACATCCACCCCAGCCTGATTCCCAGCTTTTGCGGCCCCGGCTACTATGGCCTGAAAGTGCATGAGGAAGCGCTGAAGCGCGGCGTGAAAGTGACCGGCGCTACCGTCCACTTTGTCAACGAAGTGTGTGACGGCGGGCCCATCCTGCTGCAAAAAGCCGTGGAAGTGCAGCCCGGCGATACCCCCGAAGTGCTGCAGAAGCGCGTGATGGTGGAAGCCGAATGGAAGTTGCTGCCCCAGGCCATTGCCATGGTGTGCAATGGCGAAGCCTGACCGAACAAGGAGGATTCCCGCATGAAAAAGAATCTTTATACTTATCTGGCCGGTAACGAATATCCCGGCCGCGGCATCTGCATCGGCCGTTCGCCGGACGGCACCAAGGCCATGATTGCTTACTGGATCATGGGCCGCAGTGCCAACAGCCGCAACCGCGTGTTTGACGCCATCCCCGGCGGCATCCGCACGGTAGCCGCAGACCCCGCCAAGCTGGAAGATCCCCACCTGATCATCTATAACCCGGTTCTGACCCTGAACGATACCACCATTGTGACCAACGGTGACCAGACGGATACCATTTACCGCTACATGCGGGATAACCTGTTCCCTGGTTACGGCTTTGAAGCAGCCCTTGCCACCCGCACTTTTGAGGACGATGCCCCCAACTTTACCCCCCGCATTTCCGGCGTTGTGGATATGCGTCGCGGCGGCTACAAGCTGAGCATCCTGAAAAGCTGCGATGGCAACCCCGCCAGCGTGCAGCGCCAGACCTTTGACTATCCGCAGCCCGTTGCAGGCGAAGGCCAGCTGATTACCACCTACCAGAAAAACGGCTCCCCCATCCCCAGCTTTGCCGGTGAGCCGCTGCGCGTGACACTGGACCAGAACGATGCCGACGAATTTGCCGGAAAGTTGTGGGAAGCCCTGAACGAAGATAATAAGGTCAGCCTGTTTGTGCGTGCCATCACGCTGGAAACCGGCGATTATGAAGATGTGATCCTGAACAAATACAACACGGTGGAGGGCTGAACTTATGAACGAATTTCAGCTGAAATACGGCACCAACCCCAACCAGAAGCCTGCCCGCATTTTTATGGCAGACGGTTCTGATCTTCCCGTTACCATTTTGAATGGCAAGCCGGGCTACATCAACTTTCTGGATGCGTTCAACAGCTACCAGCTGGTGCGCGACCTGAAAAAAGCCCTGGGCCAGCCTGCTGCTGCCAGCTTTAAGCATGTTTCCCCCGCCGGTGCCGCCATTGGCCTGCCACTGGACGAAACGCTGAGAAAGATGTATCATATTAGTGCAGAGGCTGAGCTTTCTCCCCTGGCCTGCGCTTATGCCCGCGCCCGCGGTGCGGACCGCATGTCCAGCTTTGGTGACTGGATCGCCCTGTCTGATGTGTGCGACCTTGCCACCGCAAAGCTGATCCAGCACGAAGTTTCGGACGGCATCATTGCCCCCGGCTATGACGCCGACGCCTTGGAAGTGCTGAAATCCAAAAAGAAAGGCAACTACAACATCGTTGCCATTGATCCGGATTATATCCCCGCTCCGCTGGAGCGCCGCACCGTATTCGGTGTCACCTTTGAGCAGGGCCGCCAGGATCTGGAGATCAGCGTGGATACCATGCTGCAAAACTTTGTAACCGAGAACAAGACGGTGACCGATGCCCAGAAGCGCGATCTGATCATGAGCCTGATCGTGCTGAAATACACCCAGTCCAACTCCGTCTGCTATGTGCAGGACGGCCAGACCATCGGTGTGGGCGCAGGCCAGCAAAGCCGCATCCACTGCACCCGCCTGGCAGGCCAGAAAGCCGACAACTGGCAGCTGCGCCATATGCCCAAGGTTCTGGACCTGCCGTTCCGCGAGGATATCTCCAAGCCCAACCGCGATAACGCGATTGATGTTTACATCGGCGATACCCCGGAGGATGTGATTGGGGATGACGTTTGGGCCGAAACCTTTACTGTGCAGCCTGCCCCGTTGACTGCCGAGGAAAAGAAAGCCTGGCTGAGCAAGGTAACGAATGTTGCCCTGGGCAGTGATGCATTCTTCCCCTTTGGGGACAACATTGAGCGCGCCCGCCGCAGCGGTGTGACCGCCATTGTGCAGCCGGGTGGCTCCATCCGCGATGATCAGGTTATTGCCACCTGCAACAAGTACGGCATTGCCATGGCGTTCTGTGGTATCCGGCTGTTCCACCACTAAGCAAAAACGAAGTTTTGCTAAATAATAAATAATAAAGAATAATTAAGAATGAAGGTGTGCCGCAAGCGGCACGGTTTTGGATATTAGAGTTCTAATATTTTTTAAGCGGTGCGCAGCAACGCGGTCCACCTTCATTATTCTTTATTCATTATTCTTTTTTCATTTCAAGCTAAGGAGTTTGCCATGAAAATTCTGGTTGTTGGCGGCGGCGGGCGTGAACACGCCATTATCCGCGCGCTGAAAAAAAGCCCCGACTGCGGCGATATCTGGTGTGCCCCTGGCAACGGCGGCATTGGTTACGATGCCACCTGCAAAAACATCCCTGCAACGGATGTAGACGCCATGGTCGCCTTTGCCAAGGCAGAAGCCTTTGATTATGTTGTTGTTGCACAGGACGATCCCCTTGCCCTTGGCATGGTGGATGCTTTGGCCAAGGTGGGTATCCCTGCTTTTGGCCCGGATGCCGCTGCCGCCCGCATTGAAGCCAGCAAGGTGTTCAGCAAGGACCTGATGAAAAAATACAGCATTCCCACCGCCGGCTATGAAACCTTTGACGACCCCGCCAAGGTGATGGATTACATCCGCAGCAAGGGCAAGTACCCGGTTGTTATCAAGGCGGATGGCCTGGCGCTGGGCAAAGGCGTGCTGATCTGCCAGAATGAGCAGGAAGCCGCCGATGGCGTAAAGGAAATCATGCTGGACAAAAAGTTCGGCGCTTCCGGCAACCATGTTGTGGTAGAAGAATTTTTGACCGGGCCGGAAGTCAGCGTGCTGTCCTTCTGTGATGGCAAAACCGTCAAGCCGATGGTTTCCAGCATGGACCACAAGCGCGCTTTGGACCATGACGAGGGCCTGAACACCGGCGGCATGGGCACCGTTGCCCCCAACCCCTGCTACACCCCCGCCATTGCCGCCGAGTGCATGGAGAAGATTTTCCTGCCTACGGTTGCCGCCATGCAGGCAGAGGGTTGCCCCTTTAAGGGCTGCCTGTACTTTGGCCTGATGCTGACCCCGGACGGCCCCAAGGTGATTGAATACAACTGCCGCTTTGGCGACCCCGAAACCCAGGTAGTACTGCCCCTGCTGGAAAGCGACCTGCTGACCGTGATGCAGGCCTGCACCAACGGCACGCTGGACAAGACCGAGGTCAAGTTCAGCGATGGCGCTGCCGCCTGTGTGGTGCTGGCTTCCGGCGGATACCCCGTTGCCTATGAAAAGGGCAAGGAGATCACCGGCCTGGAGAATGGCCAGGTGCCCGGTGCTGCCGATGTGACCGTGTACCATGCCGGTACCGCCATCAAGGATGGCAAGCTGGTTACCAACGGCGGCCGCGTGCTGGGTGTAACGGCAACCGCCGCCACCCTGCCCGAAGCCCTGAAAAAGGCTTACGCCGCTGCTGACTGCATCCATTTTGACAAACTGCACCGCCGCAGTGATATTGGTGCCCGTGCCCTTGCGGCAATGAAAGCACAGGAGGGTTAAACAAGAATGGTTTACCGCATTTATGTAGAAAAAAAGCCCGGCTTTGACGGCGAAGCCCAGGGCCTGAAGCATGAACTGGTTGAGCTGGTTGGCATTAAGGGCCTGAAAGCTCTGCGCCTGTTGAACCGCTATGATGTGGAAGGTATTGACCGCGACCTGTTTGAGAAAGCCATCCCCACCGTGTTCAGCGAACCGCCAGTCGATGTGACCTATACCGAGCTGCCCACCGCCAAGACGGTGTTTGCTGTGGAGTATCTGCCCGGCCAGTTTGACCAGCGTGCAGATTCTGCTTCCGAGTGTATCCAGCTGCTGAGCCAGGGCGAGCGTCCGTCTGTGCGCAGTGCCCGCATCTACCTGCTGGACGGCGAGCTGAGCGCAGAGGATCTGGAAGCCATCAAGAAGTACGTCATCAACCCGGTGGAAGCCCGCGAGGCCAGCCTGGACACCCGCGATACCCTGAAAATGGAATTTGCCGTGCCCACCGCTGTGGAAACCCTGAACGGCTTCTGCGCTTTGGATGACGCTGCGTTGGAAAATTTCCGCAATGAGAAGGGCCTGGCCATGGACCACGCCGACATTGTGTTCTGCCAGAACTACTTCAAATCTGAACAGCGCGACCCGACCATTACCGAAATCCGCCTGATTGATACCTACTGGTCTGACCACTGCCGTCACACCACCTTCGGCACCATCCTGAACGATGTCAAGATTGACGACGAAGTTGTGCAGGCTGCATTTGACCGTTACATGGCCCTGCGTGCCGAGACCGGCCGCGATAAAAAGAACCGCACCCTGATGGACCTGGCCACCATCGGCGCCAAGGCCCTGAAACAGCGCGGCATCCTGCAGAACCTGGACGAGAGCGAAGAGATCAATGCCTGCACCGTCAAAATCAAGTGCGATGTGGACGGCGAATTGCAGGATTGGCTGTTCCTCTTCAAGAACGAGACCCACAACCACCCCACCGAGATTGAGCCGTTCGGCGGCGCTGCTACCTGCATCGGCGGTGCCATCCGTGACCCGCTGTCCGGCCGCAGCTATGTTTACCAGGCCATGCGCGTGACCGGCGCAGGCGACCCGCTCAAGCCGGTTGCCGAAACCATGCCCGGCAAGCTGCCCCAGCGCAAGCTGGTTACCACTGCTGCTGCCGGTTATTCCAGCTATGGCAACCAGATCGGCCTTGCCACCGGCCAGGTTGCTGAACTGTACCACCCCGGCTATGTGGCAAAGCGTATGGAGATCGGCGCTGTTGTGGGTGCTACCCCGGCCAGCCATGTCCGCCGCGAAGAGCCCCAGCCCGGTGATGTGATCATCCTGCTGGGCGGCCGCACCGGCCGTGACGGCATTGGCGGCGCTACCGGCTCCAGCAAGGCCCACAAGCTGACCAGCCTGGAAACCTGCGGTGCTGAGGTGCAGAAGGGCAACGCCCCCATTGAGCGTAAGCTGCAGCGCCTGTTCCGCCGCGAGGACGCCTGCTGCATGATCAAGCGCTGCAACGACTTTGGCGCAGGCGGCGTTTCCGTTGCCATCGGCGAGCTGGCCGACGGCCTGAACATTGACCTGAACAAAGTTACCAAGAAGTACGAGGGCCTGGACGGCACCGAGCTGGCTATCAGCGAAAGCCAGGAGCGCATGGCTGTTGCCGTTGCCGCTGAGGATGCCGAAAAGTTCATTGCCCTTGCCAATGAGGAAAACCTGGAAGCCACCGTGGTTGCTACCGTTACCGAGGAAAAGCGGATGCGCGAGAACTGGAACGGCGTTGCCATCGTGGACCTTTCCCGCGAGTTCCTGAACTCCAACGGTGCCGAGCGCCATGCCGATGTGCATGTTCTGCCCGGCACGGTATGGCAGCCCCAGTGGGCCGGTTCCACCTTTGCCGAAAAGCTGGAAAACCTGGTTGGCGACCTGAACGTTTGCAGCCAGAAAGGCCTGGGCGAGCGGTTTGACTCCACCATCGGCGCTTCCACCGTGCTGATGCCTTACGGCGGTAAATACCAGCTGACCCCCACCATGGCCATGGCTGCCAAACTGCCGGTGGATGGCGAAACCACCACCTGCTCCGGCATGGCCTGGGGCTTTAACCCCTATCTGACTGAAGCGGACCCCTACCGCGGCGCTTACATGGCCGTTGTGGAAAGCGTGACCAAACTAGTTTGCGCCGGTTTCCGCCACAAGGATATGTACCTGACTTTCCAGGAATATTTTGAGCACCTGAACACTGCCCCCGAACGCTGGGGCAAGCCGCTGGCCGCCCTGCTTGGCGCGCTGGATGCCCAGATGGGCCTTGGCATTGCTTCCATCGGCGGCAAGGACAGTATGTCCGGCAGCTTTGAAGGCCTGGATGTTCCCCCCACGCTGGTCAGCTTTGCCACCGCCATTGGCAACACCGCCAACGTCATGAGCCCTGAGTTCAAGAAAGCCAACAGCTCTGTTGTCATCCTGAAGCCGCAGTACAAGGACGGCATGCCGGAGATCGGCAGCCTGCTTTCCATCTACAAGATCGTGGAGCAGATGATCGACGAAGGCAAGGTGCTGGCCGCAGCAACGCCGGGTTACGGCGGCGTTGCCGAAGCACTGTTCAAGATGTGCGTCGGCAACCACGTAGGCCTGTCCCTGAGCCGCGATATCAACCTGGACGACCTGTTCAAGCCCTGCTATGGCGCAGTTATTCTGGAGCTTCTGGATGCTTCTGCCGGTGAATTCCTCGGTTCCACCACCGTGGATTACGCCATCAACGTCAACGGCGAAAACATCGACCTGCAGCACCTGCAGGATGTATGGGAAGCAAAGCTGCAGCCTGTCTTCCCCTACCTCAAGGCTGGCGAGGAAGTTAAATCCCTGGAATACAAGGTCAACTGCTTCCAGCGCGTTGCCCCGGCTGTGCGCCTGGCCACCCCGCGCGTTATCATCCCTGTGTTCCCCGGCACCAACTGCGAATACGACACTGCACGCGCATTCCGCCGCGCCGGTGGCGACCCGCACATTCTGGTGTTGAAGAACCTGACCCCCGCCGACGTTGCCGCCAGCTGCGAAGCCCTGGTGAAAGAGATTGACCAGAGCCAGATTCTGATGCTGCCGGGCGGTTTTTCCGGCGGCGATGAGCCGGACGGCTCCGCCAAGTTCATTGCGGCGTTCTTCCGCAACCCCGCTGTGGCCGATGCCGTCAACCGTCTGCTGAACCAGCGTGACGGCCTGGCACTCGGCATCTGCAACGGCTTCCAGGCATTGATTAAGCTGGGCCTTGTGCCTTATGGCGAGATCCGCCCGATTACCGAGAACGACCCGACCCTAACCTTTAACACCATCCACCGCCACCAGAGCATGCTGGTGCGCACCCGCGTAGCTTCCAACAAGAGCCCCTGGCTGAGCGAATGCAATGTGGATGATGAACACCTGATCGCCATCAGCCACGGCGAAGGCCGCTTTGTCTGCAATGACGGCCTGCTGCAGCAGCTGATCAACAACGGCCAGGTTGCCACCCAGTATGTTGACCTGAACTGCGTGCCCACCATGGATATGCGCTACAACCCCAACGGGTCTGTGCTGGCCATTGAGGGCATTACCAGCCCGGACGGCCGCGTGTTCGGCAAGATGGGCCATTCTGAGCGCAGCGGCGACAGCCTGTACAAAAACGTTACTGGCGACAAGTACCAGCCGATTTTTGAAGGCGGCGTGAACTACTTCAAACTGTAAGACATGCTGTAAGAAAGGAAACCCGACCAATGGCACATGATCGTTATATTTCTCCGTTTTCCACCCGTTATGCTTCCGATGAGATGCAGTATACTTTCTCGGACGATAACAAGTTCCGCACCTGGCGCAGGCTGTGGATTGCGCTGGCCAAGGCTGAGCAGAAGCAGGGCCTGGACATTACCGATGAACAGATTGCCGAGCTGGAAGCCCACAAGGATGACATCAATTACGAGGAAGCCACTGCCCGCGAAAAGCTGGTGCGCCACGATGTCATGAGCCATGTTTACGCTTACGGCCTGCAGTGCCCCAAGGCAAAGGGTATCATCCACCTGGGTGCTACCAGCTGCTATGTTGGCGATAACACCGATGTTATCATCATGCGCGAAGGCCTGCAGCTGGTGCGCAAAAAGCTGATCGGCGTGCTGGCCAACCTGGCCGATTTTGCCGAGCAGTACAAGGATATGCCCTGCCTGGCTTACACCCACTGCCAGCCCGCCCAGCTGACCACCGTTGGCAAGCGCGCTACCCTGTGGATGAACGAGTTCTACATGGACCTGCAGGAGATTGACCACCAGATCAGCCAGCTGGCCCTGCGCGGCGTTAAGGGTACCACCGGCACCCAGGCCAGCTTTATTGAGCTGTTCAACGGCGATTCTGCCAAGGTCAAGGCAGTGGAAGCCGATGTGTGCGCCCAGATGGGCTTTGACAAGGCTGTGCCCGTCTGCGGCCAGACCTACAGCCGCAAGGTGGACTACAATGTGCTTTCCGCCATTGCCGGTCTTGCCCAGAGCGCCATGAAGATGGCCACCGACATCCGCCTGCTGGCCAACTTTAAGGAGATGGAGGAGCCGTTTGAAAAGAACCAGATCGGTTCTTCCGCCATGCCGTACAAGCGCAACCCCATGCGCTGCGAACGCATCTGCGCGCTTTCCCGCTACTTGATGGTGGATGTGCTGAACCCCGCCATCACCGCCGGCACCCAGTGGTTTGAGCGCACGCTGGACGATTCCGCCAACAAGCGCATCGCCATGGCTGAGGGCTTTTTGGCCGCTGATGCCATCCTGAACATTCTGCTGAATGTTTCGGACGGGCTGGTGGTTTACCCCAAGGTTGTCCGCAGCCGCGTGATGGCTGAGCTGCCGTTCATGGCCAGCGAGAACATCATGATGAAAGCCGTCAAGAAAGGCGGCGACCGCCAGGAGCTGCACGAGCGCCTGCGCGAGCACGCCGTGGCTGCTGCCGCTGTGGTCAAGCAGGAGGGCAAGCCCAATGATATGATTGCCCGCGTGGAAGCTGACCCTGCATTCGGTCTGACCCGCGAAGAGATCGAGGCCGAGCTGAGCCCCGAAGATTTCACCGGCCGCGCCCCGCAGCAGGTGGAAGAGTTCCTGGCCGAAGTTATCCGTCCCGTGCTGGACGCCAACAAAGAGGATCTTGGCCAGCATGTGGAGCTGAATGTTTGATTTATTTGGGCTTGAGGAATTATAAGATTACGATAGCATCCTGATTGGATGAATAAGCGAAAGGCTGCTTCTTCGGTTGAAGGAGCAGCCTTTTTTGAGTTTTAGGGGGATTATATTCCATCATACATCACGGCGGGATGAGGGCATTCCGCCCTACCGCACCGTAAATGATTCATGCTTCAAATCTCCCCCGCCGCCACATCGCCGGATTCTATGCATTGGGCAAGAGCGGTCTCATAGGGGATATTCCGCTGGATCATGGTCACATTATAGGTGGCAAAATTGTAGCCGTTTGCTTCGCAGGCGGCTTTTATTTTTTGCAGGGCAGGCTGGAAATCCGCGCGCTGGGGCTGCGATGTGGTTTCAATCGTGACCCACAGTTTGGCCGGTATATGCTGCAAAATGTCTTTTTCAAACGGGGCGTCCAATGGCAGCCACTGCTGGTATTCCATGCCCAGATCAGAGATATTTTTCCCTGATTCATACGGCAGAATCACCATCACGCATTGCTGCTTTTCATCGTAGGGAATATCGTATTCCGGCAGGGCATCGACCAGGGCCGGTGCCAGGTCAGCCCGCGCTTCCTCGTCCATACGCCATGCAGTGTTGAGCCGGGCATCCACATACTGGGTGTGGTCAACGGTAGGAGTATCGCTGGTAAAGAGCCAGAAACTCGTTTCCACATAGAACCGGGTATCCCGGCTTTGCTGGGATTGCACGCTTACTGTATAGCAGAATCCCCGCATCGAACCTGCGTTTTCTGCCGTAAAAGTCTGGTCCGGGTAAAGTTTTTCCGCAAACTGTATGGCCCGGTGCATGGCCCAGCGCTCGCTGATGGGGTCGCCGTTGATGCAGTCAAAGGCCAGCAGCACCAAAGCAATCAGCACCGCCGCCAGAATGCCTGCCATCTTCCGCTTACTTTTCACTTTCATGTTTTTTCTCTCCTTTCCCGCTGGCATAGTTCAGCAGCCAGCCAATCAGGCAGCCAACGCCGCACAGCCCCAGCATAAAAACGCTGTACACAATTAGGGTGACCGGGTACTCCATCAGGGTGGCCCCATACTGCCAATAACGCACGAATGTCCGCAGCAGCGCGCAAAGGGCAATGCCCTCCCCCACTGCCATCAGCAGCTTCCACATCTGGGGGTCCTGATACACGGCCGCAGCACACACAAACGGGAAAATCAGGATGATCCAGTTGGAATGTTCGCCGTAACTTGTCAGCACCCCAAAGCCCATGCCCAGCGCTGCAAACATCAGCAGGCCGGTATTGTATTTGTGGCG
>ULZS01088014.1_pt1 | contig 20503 bp, 14 predicted proteins | sample 1963301 | NCBI WGS metagenome assembly ULZS01 (sample SAMEA4835895, study PRJEB28245) | human gut metagenome | biome: gut microbiome; material: fecal sample | place: Denmark | collected 2008 | reverse complement strand
GCGTTCCCAGCGGTGCGCCGGAGGGCGGGTACGGGCGCAGGTACGGCGGTAGCAGTTCCGCTTCTTCTTCATTCATAGTGCAATTCCCCACAGCCGGTTCAGGCATACGCACGAAATCGGCTTTCCGTGAATTCGATTGGGTACGGCGACTGTCCGCTCAGTCACGAGAATTAAACTGCTGATTTGCCCGCACGCGGCGTAGCGGGTCAGCTGCATCACAATGCGCTTGCGGTCAGGCTGCCCGCGCTTGATTTCGATGCCGATGCCGCCGGGGCAAAGCAAGTCGATGCGGCAGCGCGGGGCGAGCGGGACTTCGTGCGCACAGGGGATTTCCGCCTCCGCAAGGGATGCCCGCACGAGGTCGTGCAGGTCGTATTCGCCTTGCTGGATGGGGGCGCGGATGCCGCGCAATGCGTGGAGGATTTCTGCGAGAGAATCCGCCGCCGTGTTTGTTGATGTATCCATTAGTAGAGACCCGCCATCGCCTGTGTCAGCTGCCCCATTGCCGACGCAACTTCCGCCGTTGTCGGGGCGGGGAGGGAGATGACGTATTCCAGATTTGTGATGGCGGACTGAATCGCGGAGTAGCGCTGCGCATCGTTTACAATGTCCATGCTTTGCAATTGCGCGTAGGCTTGCGAAAGCAGAATCTTCGCATCAGGAATCAGCGTGTTCTCCACCATCGTGTTTGAGCCGGAGCTGGATGCGCTCGTGTGGTACGGGCAGGTGCCGCTTGCGCCCAAGACCGCGTAGCTGCCGAGGTACTCAATCAGCACATCTTCATATTCCGTGCCGATGAAGGACGCCAGTGGGTGTCCCGACGGAATCGTCAGCACGCCGCGCGTGACCGTGTCCGGGCAATAGGGGGAGGCGAGCAAGCCGCTGACGGAGCAGATCGTCTGCGTCGTGTGCATCTGGCAGGAAACCGTCGGTTCTGTGCCGGCTTTCCAGTAGTCCGTCACGACCCCGTAGCCCATCGCGTCGCTGCGGCAAGCGTCGGTGGCAAGCTGCCCCGATACCGCGCACGTCGTCACCTTCACCAAGCCGTAGTCGCTGGCGCTGCCCTCCAGAATGTCGCGGTTGGACAGCCCCTGATGAATCTTGCTCATGTAGCTCTGCCACAGCGGGGCGGCGGAGCGGGAGCCGGTGGATTTCGACGACAGCGCCTTGTAGTTGTCATGCCCAACCCACAGGGCGGAGGAGTAGTAGCCCGTCATGCCAGCGAAGAAAACGCCCTTCTGGTCGGAGTTCGTGCCGGTTTTGCCCGCGACGGTCTGCCCCTTGATTTTCGCGTTTGTGCCCGTGCCGGAGGAAACCGCCTGCTTGAGCATGTCCACGACCATGTACGCCGTGGATTCGCTGAACACGCGGTGACGCTCCTGCTGCTGGTGGCCGTCCCAGATGACCTTGCCCGTGCTGTCGGAAATGCCGAGGACGGAGATGGGCTGCTGATACACGCCGCCGTTCGCCAGCACGCCGAAGGCAACCGCCATCTGCATGGGCGTGATGCCGCTGGAGCCGAGGGACAAGCCGAACGGCGTTGCGTCAATGTGCGCATCGTCAATGCCCATCGCGTGCAGGAAGGCAACGGAATTGTCCACGCCCACGAGGGTCATCAGCGCCTGCGCGGCGGCGGTGTTGTGGCTGTTGACGAGCGCCTTGCGCAGCGTCTCCGGGCCGGCGTAGGAGCTGCCGCCGTAGTTGCGCGGCCACGAATCCTGCCCGTTTGCCCCGCGCCAGCCGGAAATCGGCAGCGGCATGTTCATCACGATGCTCGCGGGGGATGCGCCAAGCTCAATCGCGGGGGCGTACACGGCAATCGGCTTGATGGACGAGCCGACGGGCATGGTCATATCCACCGCGCGGTTGAAGGTTTTCATCGCCGTCGGGCGCGTGCGGCTGCCGACGATGGCTTTGATTTCGCCCGTGTGGTAGTCCACAACGACGGCGGCGGCCTGCGGCTCAACCGTTTCGTCGTATGTGCCGTCGGAATTGCGCGTGCGGTAGACCTTGTCCGCCGGGTCGCGCAGGGAAGGGTAGTTCGTCCAGTTTTCCAGCGTATCCTCGACGGTGGACTGAATGGAGGTGTCGATGGCGAGCTGGACGTGGTAGCCGCCGGTGCGCAGCTTGTTTTCCATGGCGTTGCGGTTGGCGGAGGTGTCCTCAAGGTTGTTCAGCTGCAGCAGAATGTCGATGACCTCATCCACCGCGTATTCGACGTAGTGCGCGTAGGCGTACATGCCGGTAGCCGTGTTCGGGTCTTTCTCCAGCACATGCGCGGTCGTCGGGTCAAGCGCCTCCTGATACTGCTCATAGGTGATGTACTGGTTTTCGTACATGCAGCGCAGGACGTAGTTGGTGCGGTCGTTGGTGATGGCGGGGTAATCCACGCCTTCCTTCTGCCGCGTGTAGAAATTCCGACGCGGATTGTAGTAGTAGGGCGAGTTGCATGTGCCCGCCAGCATGGCGCATTCGCGGAGCGTCAGTTCGCCCAGCGATTTGCCGAAATACCCCTGCGCGGCGGTGTACACGCCGTAGTAGTTTTCGCCGAGGTAGATGGTGTTCAGGTAGCTTTCGAGAATCTGATCCTTTGTGTAGCGCGTTTCCAGCTGCATGGCGAGGTACGCTTCCTGAATTTTGCGCTTGTAGCTCTGCTCGGAGGAAAGGAGCGTATTCTTAATCAGCTGCTGGGTGATGGTCGAGCCGCCCTGCGTGGAGGAGGAGGACAGGTTCGACACGAACGCGCCGATAATGCGCTTGATGTCCACGCCGTTGTGCGTGTAGAAGCGCGCGTCCTCCACGGCGATAAAAGCGTGCTGGAGGTATGTCGGCATGGCCTGAATCGACACGATGACGCGGTTCTCCGAGCCTTTGTATTCGGTGATGAGGTTGCCGTTGGCGTCGTAGATGAAGGAGGTCTGCGCCTGATCGTCAATCGCGGCGAGGTCAAGCGTCGGGGCAGTTTCCATGTACCCTTTCGCAATGCCGACCACCGCGCCGACTGCCGCCAGCCCTGCCACCAGCACCAGCACCGCGAAAATGCGGATGACGTTGACGGCAATCGACAGCACGAAGTTCGGCTTCTTCATCTCCGGCTTGAAAATGGAGTGCTTGTAGACCTTTTCCTCCTCCGGCAGCGCTTCGCTATCATCCGCCGAAGCGTTCCAGAAGTCCTCGTGCGCGAACATGTCCGCCTGCCCCGCAACTTCCACGGGGGCGTCGTCGTCCGCCCAGTTCGGGTCGTACTTGTCAGGATCATCGCCCTGCAGGTCGTCGGGATGACCGTCCTGATAGGCAAAATCGTCGTTTTCCGGCACAAAGTCCGGGAAATCGTTGCGTTTCTTCACTGCTTCAGCCCCTTTGCGCCGTCAGCGGCATGATGCGCGCCCCGGCGGAATATGAAAACGTGGATGCCAATCCACAAGAGCATACAAAATTACATCCTATATTATAGCACATATTCGCGCATCCTGCAATGGCAGGCGACGAAAGGAGGATGCACCATGCCCCAGACAAACAACGAATCAGAAGCGAAAATTCCTGCAAAGCGGCGAAAATCTCCCCGGCGGCGGTGGAAACGCGCACTGCTGCTGCTTGTGCTGATGACGCTGCTGATTCTCCGCGTCGAGCGCAACGTGACCGACGTCGTGCTGACGCTCTCGCAGGCGACGGCGCGGTCGCTGGCGATTCAGGCGCTCAACGAGGCAGCGTCTGAGATGCTCGGACTCGGCGTGCATTACGCCGACCTGATGACCGTCGAGAAGGACGATCAAGGGCAAGTGCGCCTGATTCAGGCGAATACCCCGGAGATGAACCGTCTGGCGGCGCAGGCGTCCCTGCTTGCGCAGGAAAGATTGACCGCCATGGGGCAGAAAACCGTCGTTGTGCCGCTGGGCAGTGCCATCGGGCTGACGCTGCTGGCGGGCGCGGGGCCGGGCATCGCCGTGCAGATTCTGCCTGTCGGCTCGGTGCAGGCGGCGTTCAGCACTGATTTCACCACTGCCGGCATCAACCAGACACGCCACCGCATTTCCCTCGTCCTGACTGCGAACGTGCAAATCGTCATTCCGACCGGCGCGAAAAACGTGCAGGCCAGCACGCAGATGGCGATGGCAGAAAGCATCATCGTCGGGCAAGTGCCGGATTCCTTCGCCGAGGGCGGCAGCGACAACAGCATCATCGACCTTGCGCCGTGAGGGGGAATGGGGTATAATAGAACGGAAATCCCGCTGATTTCAGCAGAAAGAAGCATTACCATGCGCGTTCTCGACATTGACCTCGACTTTTTCCTCGCTGATTGCTGCCCTCTTGCCGAATTAGGACACCGCCCGTCCCTCCCCGGACATGAGCCGTGGGAAGCATCCGCCGTCCGCGCATTCCTCGAAAACCAGTGTGGCTTGTCAAAAAAACATCCCACGCCCGGCAAAATCTTCGAGACGCATGACCAAGCCCTCACGTTCTGGGAGGAGCAAATCGCCGCCGGACGCCTGACCGCCCCCTTCGATGTCACCCACGTTGACGCCCACAGCGACCTCGGCATCGGCTATCCCGGCCCGAACTTCGTGCTGTTCAACGTCCTGTCCATGCCCGTCCCAAAGCGGCTGGACTACGCCGCCTTCTATGCCCAGAAGAAGCTCGATGAGGCGAATTACCTGCTGTTCGCGCTGGCGATGCGGCGGATTTCGTCGCTGGATAACGTGCGCAATCCGCGTTCGCGGGCGGATATTCCGCAAGTGCTGCTTGACGCGGACGGCAACATCCATCTCAATTCGCTGACCGCGCAGATGTTCGCCGCGAAAAACGGCGCAGAGCCGACCGTGCCCTTCCGCGTGTACGACGACTACCGCGATTTCCGCGCGGCGGGGGCGTATGATTTCGTGACGCTCGCGATTTCGCCGCGGTACGCGCCGAAGGAGGCGGATGGGCTGGTGGAGGTCGTGGGGGAGTATATTCGTCACATCTAATGCGCTGCAAAAAAATGGCGACGTGACTTGACAAAACAAAAAGCACATGCTATATTACAAATGAAGATACTGGCATGAAAAACGAACGATACAGAAAGGCGTGAATCCCATGGGGCAGACAGCGCGGCAATCGTAATCCTACTGTGACAGATAAAGGAGAAGCGAATGAAAAAGTTTCTGTCGCTGATGCTCTGCGCCGCTCTGCCCCTGTGCGCTTTTGCCGCCCACGCGGAAAATGCAGAACTGAACATTGCCACCAATCAGTATTATGCCTTGATGGAACGCATGGAGCAGTTTGAACAGGAAAGCGGCATCAGCATCACCTGCGAAAAGTCCGTAGACATCATGGACACGATTTCGACCGCCTACGTTATCAAGAATCCCGACATTGATTTGTTTGCTTTCACTGCTTACGACGGCTTATATACCCTCAAAAACATGAAATACTACGCGCCGCTAACCGGCAGCGCGATTTTGCAGGGCGCTTTCCAGCATGTCTATCCCGCTCTGCGCCCCGTCTGCACGGATGACGATACGCTGATGGGCTGGATAATAGATGCTTCCCCGATGGGCATGATGGTCTTGACGGAATATCTGGACGAATGGGGAATGAAGTCGCCCGAAACCTTCGACGAACTGCTGGATGTGTGCAACGAAATTCTGGAAGAAGAGCTTCTGCCGGAAGAGACAGGGCTTCTGATGCAGAAATACACCCAGTCGGGCATGATGGACTTGTTCATGAAGTATTACATCATGACCTCCCTGCAGGAGGGACGCAGGCTGGACTTTACGGACGAAACGTTTCTGCATTACGTCCAGCGCATCAAGGACGAACTGCCCGCGGAAGAAGAGCCGCGCATGGCATTTGAAAATATTTTCATGATTCCGGGTGCTTCGTCCGCCCCGTCGCAGATGATTCAATTCGTGCCGCGCATTTTCCCGGAGCAGAACAGCGCGGTTGAAACGTATGTGACCATTGCTGTGGTGAACCCCTACGGCAAGAATCAGGCTGCCGCGATTCAGTTCTTGGAGTACTGCGCGACGCATCTGACAGATGGAAGTTACTTTATCTATGACAACCTGACCGAGCCGATTGAAAATCCGTCGATGGTGGCGCAGCTGGATGAACTTGCGGAAAAAATCGCACTGCTGGAACAGAAAGCAGATAAAGAGCGCGCCGACGAGGACACCCTGCGCGACTTGCAGGAGCAGTACGCAAACATGGAGCAGTGGCGTTACTTCTCTTCGGCGGGGGACATTGCGTACTATCAGGAGATGGCGAAATCGCTGTATGTGTCCGAGGGTTCGCCGCTGACGTATGATGACGCGCTTCAGGTGTTGGTGCAGCGCTATCTGAACGGCGCGTTTGATGCGGAGACGTTCGCGAAGGAATGCCAGAATCATGTGGAAATGATTTACGCGGAAATCGGCGAATAATCAATAGAACCAAAAAACCTCGCGGCATCACCTGTCGCGAGGTTTTCATGTGCAAGCAATGTGGATAACTCAAATCCCCGTCGCGGATTTCGCGGACGTGGCGATATTCTCCGCGTGGTCGCCGATACGTTCGAGGTTTGTCAGCATATCCAGATAAATCATGCCGTTCTTCGCGGAACACTTGTGGTTCTTCAAGCGATCCATGTGGTGACTGCGGAGGGCTTCGGTCGTCGTGTCGATTTCGTCCTCCACGCCCTCCACTTCGCCCAGCAGCGTGTCGTCCGTTACCTGCGCCTTGAACATGTCCAGCGACCGCTGCATCTGCGCGCGCACAAGGTTCGACAGGCTTTCCAGCTCCTGCACCGCCTTGGGCGAGAATTTCACCTCGTCCTGATTCTTCAGCTGCGCCGATTCCATGATGTTCTGGCTGTGGTCGCCAATGCGCTCCATGTCGTTGACGACGTGGAACATCGAGCCGACCAGCTTCGTGTCCTTCTCGGACAGGTCAAGCCCCTTCACTTCCACCAGCGAATCGGTGATTTCGCGGTTCAGGTAGTCCAGCACGTCCTCGTTCCGCGCCAGCTCTTCGGACTTCTTCGCGTCCCACTCGTTGAAGCACTCCATCGCGCGCTGGAAGTTGCCCATCGCGATGCCGCCCATGCGCTGCACTTCGTTGAACAGCTGCGCCACGGCAATCGGCGGCGTTTTGAGCATACGCGCGTCAAAGTAGAGCAGCTTCATTTCCTCGGCGGTCGAGCCGTCGCCCTTGATCAGCAGGCATGCCAGCTTCTCCAGCCAGCTTGCGGCGGGCAGCAGCAGCGCCGTCGTCGTGACGTTGAAGAGAATGTGGACGATGGCGATTTGCAGCTTGAGGTTGCCGGGGGAGAGCATCTCGACCCAGCTTGCCAGCGGCAGGCAGCAGGCGATGATGACGAAAATTACCGTGCCGATGACGTTGAAGAGCAGGTGCACCGTCGCCGCGCGCTTGGCGGTGGAGTTTGTGCCCGCGCATGCCAGCAGCGCCGTGACGCAAGTGCCGATATTCTGCCCGAAGAGGATGAAGATGGCGCCATCCAGCCCAATCAGCCCCTGCGCGACGAGCGTTTGCAGGATGCCGATGCTGGCGGCGGAGGATTGCAGGACGGCGGTGATGCCCGCGCCGATCAGCACGCCCAGAATCGGGTTGTTGATGGACGCCATCGCCTTCTGAAAACCCTCCCACGTCCGCAGCGGCTCCATCGCGCCGGACATGGTGTTCATGCCGATGAACAGGATGCCCAAGCCCATCGTGATGGTGCCGAACTGCTTGGCGGTTCTGTACTTGTCGGGAAGATTCGAGAGAATCAGCCCCAGAAACGTGAAGATGGCGGCAAAGTCAATCTGCACCGACAGCAGCAGCGACGTGACCGTTGTGCCGATGTTTGCGCCCATAATCACGCCGACCGCCTGCGTCAGGGACATCAGCCCCGCGTTGACGAAACCGACGACCATGACCGTCGTTGCGGAGGAGGACTGCACCACCGCCGTGATGGTGATGCCCGCGAGCATGGCGAGGAAGCGGTTGCCCGTGACCATGCCCAGCAGCTTTTTCAGCCGTGTACCCGCCGCTTTTTCCAGCGCTTCGCCCATCAGCTGCATTCCGAACAGGAACAGCCCCAGTCCGCCGAACAGGGATAAGACATTCATAATCGTCATGATGGTTCGTTTCCTCCGAGCGTGCCGCAATGCAGCAGAATTCCGCCTGTGCGGGGAAAAATCGCATACATACCTACTTTACCACACTTTGCGCTTGTTTTCAACTGAATTTTACAGATTCATAGAGATTTTAGGCGGCGTTCAGCGGGGGAAAACAAAAAGCCGCCCCGAAAGGCGGCGAATGTCAAATTCGCAGCGGATGCCGCTTGGCAAATCAACATCTTGCGCGGAATCATCCCTGCGCCTGACGCACCATATGGTAAAACGTCCCTTCGCCGCTGAGCGTCACCCGCTTCACCGGCTCGCCCACCACCCGGAATCCCGCCTTCTCGTAGCAGCGAACGGCGCGCGTGTTCCACGTCCGCACTTCCAGATACATCGGCTTGCCCGGATACAGCCGCTGGGATAAATCCCACGCCAGCGCCGTCATCTGCGTGCCGTACCCCTGCCCGCAGTGGTCGGGATGCGCCCCGATGCCGAAAAACACCTCGCTGCCCTCATCGGACAGGTTCACAAAGCCCACCAGCGTTTCGCCATCGTAAAAGGAATAGAAATTGTTTGCCGGATTCGCAAAACCGTATCCGTGCTTCTTCTGCTCGGCATACGGCGGATTGTTGTACATCGCGTATTCGCCGGGGTAGTGCCACGCGCAGATGGCTTCCTTCTCGGCTTCGGTGGTCGGATGATATGTCAGCATGGGCGTTTTCCTCCTTGGGGATATTTCCGATTTCATGATAATCCAGCTTGCGGAAAAATGCAAGGGAAGAAGCATCAAAAAGGTTCTTCACGGAATCTTGGGAAGAGTAGCTTGGGGGCGCGTCTGCGGACGCGCAAAGTTACTGGCAGGGACGCTTCGCTGCCTGCACCTTTGTTGGCGATTTCCTTGGAGTTGGTCGGACGAGGAACGGTTGGGGCGTTGCCCCAAACCCCACCAGAGGCGCCGCCTCTGGACTCCGCAAGGGGCAGACGAAAAGGGACGAAGTCCCCCCCTTGCCCCCTTTGCGCGATTGAGTTGAGTTCTCTTCCTTACTCCTTCCGCGTGGAGCTTTTTTGGTGTTTTGCTGCCAGCAAAAACCGGGGATGCCGCCAAGCACCCCCGGTCAAAATCCTCGATTATTGCAGCACAATGCCTTCCGCTTCCAGCTCCGCGCGGGTGCAGAGCCGCAGCGTCACAAAGTTCTGCTGGCAGATGATGTAGCTGCCGCCTTCACGCGTGTCCTTGTTCTCCAGCGTCACGATGCCCTGCGCGATGCAGTCGTGGTCGGCGCAGCTGGCGTCGGTCATCTCGATGCTCGTCTCCGTGACGTGGATGATGTTCACGCACACGCCGTGAATCAGCCGGTAGTACCCGTCCTCCAGCAGCGGAATCGGCTCGTACGTCTTTGTGCCGACCGTCACAAGCAGGAACGCGACGGCTTCCGACGGGTCGCGAACCGCGCTTGCCATCGGGGAGGGCGCAATGCCGGGGTCAGTGCCGCGCGTCGCCGGGTTCAGCTTCGCGAAGCTCAGCGATTCGTTCGATGCCGCCAGAATCGCCTGCGCGTCGGCGAGGGTTTCCTGCGTCGTCGTCAATTCCGCCTCTGTCGCGGCAAGGGTTGCCTTTGTGGCTTCCAGCTCCGTCGTGGCGGTGGTCAGGGTGTCCTTCGTCGCGGTGAGTTCGGCTTCCTTTGCGGTCAGGGTGTCCTTCGTCGTCGTGAGTTCGGCTTCCTTTGCGGTCAGGGTGTCCTTCGTCGCGGTGAGTTCGGCTTCCTTCGCGGTCAGGGTGTCCTTCGTCGCGGCGAGTTCGGATTCCTTCGCGGTCAGGGTGTCCTTCGTCGCGGTGAGTTCGGCTTCCTTCGCGGTCAGGGTGTCCTTCGTCGTCGTGAGCTCGGCTTCGGTGGCGGTCAGCGCCGTCTTGGTGTCGGACAATTCCGTCGTGGCGGCGGCAAGGGTGTCCTTCGTCGCGGTCAGCTCGGTTTCAGTGGCGGACAGGCTGGTTTTTGTGTCGGACAGCTCCGTCTGCGCGGCAGTCAGCGTGTTCTGCGTCACCGCCAGTTCGGCTTCCGTCGCGGCGAGCGCTTCCTTCGTGTTCTCCAGTTCATATTCCTTCGCCGGCAGGGATGCCTTCAAGGTGTCCAGTTCGTTCTGCGTGGTGGACAGCGTGTCCTTCACTGCCGCCAGTTTGGTCTGGGTGATCATCAGCGTGTCCTTCGTGGATGCCAGCGTGGTGTCGCGGCTGCTCAGGGCAGTCTGCGTTTCGGCGAGGGTGGCTTCGGTGGATGCGAGGGTGTCCTTTGTGGCGGACAGTTCAGTTTCGCGGTCAACAAGCGTGCCCTGCGTTTCGGCGAGGGTGGCTTCTGTGGACGCGAGGGTGTCCTTCGTCGCGGACAGTTCGGTTTCGCGGTCAGCAAGCGTACCCTGCGTTTCGGCGAGGGTAGCTTCGGTGGACGCAAGGGTGTCCTTTGTGGCGGACAGCTCGGTTTCGCGGTCAGCAAGCGTACCCTGCGTTTCGGCGAGGGTGGCTTCGGTGGACGCGAGGGTGTCCTTCGTGGCGGACAGTTCGGTTTCGCGGTCAGCAAGCGTGCCCTGCGTTTCGGTGAGGGTGGCTTCGGTGGACGCGAGGGTGGTCTGGGTATCCGTCAAGGCGGCGGCGGTCGTGTCCAGCGTGGTCTGCGTGTCCGCGAGGGTCGCTTCGGTGGATGCGAGGGTGTCCTTCGCGGCGGACAGGCTGTTTTCGGTGTCCGCCAAGGTGGATTGGGTGGAGGACAGCGCGCTCTGCGTGTCCGTCAGCTGATTCCGGGTGTCCGTCAGCGAATTGTGGCTGACGATGAGACCGGCACCAAGTGCGATGGAAGAGACTGCCAGCACGATGGCGGCAATCATCCAGATGATGGTCTTTTTCCGGGCGGCAATGGGGCTCATAGCAATCCTCCTAACAAACGACGAAAATGGGCAGAAACCTTCCGTTTTTTCCAGTTTACCACCATCGGGGGAAGTTGTCAATCTCGAATTTCGCGGAAGCACAAAAAACGCCCCTCCGCCGACAAAAGCAGAGGGGGCAGGGGAAGGAAGATTATTGGTTCTTCACGGAAAGTTGGGGGGCAAACAAGGACTTAGGCGAAGCCCCAAAAAGCTGCACGCGGAAGGAGCATGAAAGCGCGACCAACTCAATCGCGCGGAGGGGTCAAGGGGCAATGCCCCTTGCAGGGTCAAGGGACAGCGTCCCTTGTGGGGTTTGGGGCAACGCCCCAACTGTTTCGCGTCAAACCTACTCAAAGGAAGTCGCCAACAAAGGTGCAGGCAGCGAAGCGTCCCTGCCAGTAACTTTGCGCGTCCGCAGACGCGCCCCCAAGCTGCTCTTCCCCCAAGATTCCGTGAAGAACCGAAAAAACCTCCGAAACACAGCCGCGTTTCGGAGGAAGAAAGATGCATATATAGAGGAAGTTACTTCTTCAGTTCAATCCCTTGACCCTTCAGCCGCGCAACCACGCCGTCAACAACCGCCTGCACTTCGTCGCGGGTGAGCGTGCGCTCCGGGTGCGAGAAGGAGAGGCGAATCGTGATGGTTTTGCCGGTGATGTCGCTGTATGTGCCCAGCACGGTCACCTTCTGCACCAGCGGGGAGTTCTCCGCCTTCACCGCGTCCAGAATCGGCTGGCAGCGATTGACCACGAAGGTCAAATCCTGCTCCATGCCGGGGAAGCGGGACGGCTCACGGTAGACGATGGGCGCGGGCGCGATGGACGCGAGCGCTTCCGTGTCGATTTCGGCAAACACAATTGCCGCCTTCTTGTCGATGTTCTTGCCGACAACCGGGTGCGCCACGCCGATTTCGCCGAGGTCAACGCCGTCCAGCACGATGGCGTTCAGGTTCTTCGGATGCTCATAGGAGTGGGTCGCGGTCATTGCGTGGAAGGACAAATCCTTGTGCAGGATGTCGCTCACGGCGACGCACAGCATGTCGCGCAGGCGGAAATACAGCGTTTCCACGTTATCGACCTTGCTGAAGAGCGTCACGCACAGCTTCTTGTGCTCCTTCGCCAGCTTGTTCTCGTCCACGCCATCGACGATGTGACCAATCTCGAAGATGCCGAACGACGGCGCATAGCCCGTGTTGCCCTTCACCTGGCACAGCTGGGTGGGAATCATGGAGCGGCGCAGCGTCTCAATGTTGGGGTTGGAGGCGTTGAGCAGCTTCACGTTGTCCTCGACGGCAATGCCGAGCTTCTTGTAGTCGTCGGCGTACTGCCAGATGTAGGAATGCACCTCGTGCAGCGAATAGCGCTTGACGAGAATGTCCTTCAATTTGTCCTCCACCGTCTTTTCGGTGGACATGCGAACCGGGTAGAGCGGGGATTCCGCCGTGTGCAGGTCGAAGTTGTCGTAGCCGTAAATGCGGGTGATTTCCTCGATGATGTCCGCCTTGATGGTTACGTCCTTCGTCGCGCGCCAGGAGGGGACGTCCGCGGTGAAGGAATCGCCGTCCCGCGTCATGCCGAAGCCCAGCGCGGTCAGCGTGTGCATGATTTCGTCGGAGGAGATGTTGATGCCGGTGTAGCGGTCAACAAACGCCTTGTCAAAGGACAATTGCACCTTCGGATAGTGGAAGGCGTACTCGTCGGTCAGGCGGGAGGTGACGCGCATTTCCGGGTCGTATTCCTGCAAAAGCTTGATGAAGCGGGCGATGGCGACGGTCGTCATTTCCGGGTCAAGGCTCTTTTCGTAGCGGGCGGAGGCGTCGGTGCGGTGGGCGAGGCGGACGCTGCTCTTGCGGACGGACGCCGCGTCAAACGTGGCGGATTCCAGCGTCAGGCTCGTCGTGTCATCGACGATTTCGCTGTCCAGACCGCCCATGATGCCCGCGATGGCAACCGGCTTGTCGCCGTTGCAGATCATCAGCGTGTTCGGGTCGATGGTGCGCTCCACCTTGTCCAGCGTCTGGAAAGGGAAGCTCTCCGGGAAGCGGCGGATGCGGATTTTCTCCACCTTGCGGCTGTCGAAGGCGTGCATCGGCTGCCCCATTTCCAGCATCAGGTAGTTCGTCAGGTCGGCGAGGAAGTTGATGTCGCGCATACCGCAGTAGTTCAGGCGGATACGCATCGCCATCGGGCTGACGTGGCGGTTGATGTTCTCCACCCGCAGGCAGGAGTAGCGCTGGCACAGCGGGTCTTCAATCTTCATGTCGATGGCGGGCAGATTGCTGTACGCCGCCAAATCCGCCACGGGCAGGGCTTTCAGCGGACGGCCGGACAGGGTGGAGAATTCGCGCGCCATGCCGTAGTGCCCCCACAGGTCGGGACGGTTCGTCAGGGACTTGTTGTCCACCTCGAAGATAATATCGTCAATGGGGTAGAGCGCCTTCAAATCCGTGCCGCAGGGAACGTCCTCCGGGATGACCATGATGCCGGAATTGTCGTCGCTGATGCCGATTTCCTTCTCCGAGCAGCACATGCCGTAGGACGTGTACCCGGCGAGCTTGCGCGGGCTGATGGTGATGTCGCCCAGCTGCGCGCCCACCTTCGCGAACGCGGTTTTCATGCCCAGCTGCACGTTCGGCGCGCCGCAGACCACGTCGGTCAGCTGCCCGTCGCCCGCGTCCACCTTCAGCAGGTGCAGCTTGTGGGATTCGGGGTGATTCTCTACGCTGACAATCTGCGCGGCGACAACGCCGGACAAATCCGCGCCCTTGTGGAAAATTTCATTCTCAACTTCCGCCGTGGACAGGGAGAACTGGCGAATCAGCGCCATTTTGTCAAGACCCGTCAGGTCAACGAAGTCGGAAATCCAGTTCATTGAGATCAGCATGTTCGTCTTTCCTCCGCATTACTCGTCGTCCGTGAACTGCGCCAGGCGCGTCAGGCTGCCGCTGTTTAGGTCGCGAATGTCCTTCACGCCGTACTTCATCATGGCAAGGCGCGTCATGCCCAAGCCGAACGCGAAGCCGGTGTACTGCTCCGGGTCGATGCCGCCGGCCTTCAATACTTCGGGGTGAATCATGCCGCAGGGGCACAGCTCCAGCCAGCCGGAATGCTTGCACGACGGGCAGCCCGTGCCGCCGCAGATGAGGCAGGAGATATCCAGCTCAAAGCCCGGCTCAACGAACGGGAAGAAGCCCGGACGCAGGCGGACTTTGATGTCCTTGCGGAACACCTCGCTCAGCATCGTCTTCATGAAGTAAATCAGGTTCGCGATGGAAATATCCTTATCCACCATGATGCCTTCCATCTGGAAGAACGTGTTCTCATGGCAGGCGTCGGTCGCCTCGTTGCGGAAGCAGCGGCCGGGGAAAATCGCCTTAATCGGCACGCCGTCGTTCACCAGCGCGTCGCGGTAGCGGCGGTAGATGGCGTTCTGGGCGGCGGAGGTCTGCGTTTTGAGCAGCTGCCCGTTGTCCAGATAATAGGTGTCCTGCATGTCGCGCGCGGGGTGGAACTTCGGAATGTTCAGGCTCTCGAAGCACTCGTAGTCCGTCACCACCTCGGCGTAATCTTCCACCGTGAAGCCCATCGACTTGAACACCTGCTCGCACTGGCGCTGCACCAGCGTAATCGGGTGATACGACCCGCGGGTCATGTCCGGCGGCATGGAGATGTCAAATTCGGGCAGGGCGTTGATTTCGCGCTGCAATTCCTGTGCCTTGAGCGCCTCCAGCTTTTCCGCCAAGGCGACGGTAATCGCGGTCTTCAGCTCGTTCGTCTCGCGCCCGACGGTCTTTTTCTGCTCGTCGGTCAAGCCGCCCATGCCCTTGAGCGCGTCGGTCACTTTGCCCTTGCGGCCGAGGTAATTCACGCGCAGGGCTTCCAGATCCACCATGTTGGCGATCTTCTTCAGCTCGGAATCAAAGCTGCTTTTCAGGGCTTCGATCTTCTCGTTCATTCCGGATGTTCCTCCTTACAGTTGGATGAAAAAAGCCCGTCCCATCGTTTGATGAGACGGACTGAATCCGCGGTACCACTCGTCTTGCGGCAAAGGAAAAAATCCCGCTGCCGCCGCTTGATGGGCGATAAGGCTGCCCACGCCGAAAAACTCGCGGGATGAAGGTTCACGCCGTGCGCCCTGCCGCCTCGCACCACCCGGCGGCTCTCTGATATCCTATTTTCTGCATTCGCCTGTGCCATCTGCTCGCGCCTTTTTCCTTCTGGCGTCCGCTCGTTCCACTTAGCGTAGCGCTGCTACGCTGCGTTTCACTCCCGTTAGCCAGCAGAAGAAATTCGCTTCGCATCTTGGCACATTCTCATTTGGAAATAGGAAGGGGACTTGCACACGCTACTGTTTCCCGGTCATCGCTTCCAATATTTCGCTGACTTTCGTCGGCACGCTCTATCTTACCATAGCCGAACGACTTTTGCAAGCGGAAAAGCGAAAATAATGCGGAATGGAGGACGGAAACGCGCACCGAAGTAAAAATCTTTCCATCTTACAGGCGAACAAACCATGAATTTTTCCGATTTCTTATTTACAAGCCATTTTTTTGTGCTATACTGTAAGATGCGTTATCATGTAAAGCGCGATTCAGGCGCTTGCGTGAAAGTCCGCGCGGGGGAGGGACAAAATGCCCTCCGCACAAGGCGCGGCAGGGAACTTCGCGCACAAACGCGCGGAAGAAAGGAAAGGAAGCCGGATGAGCAACAGCCGTCCACCCTATGATGGCGCCGGGGACGCCGGACAGAATCCTCAGCAGCCCGGTTTTTCGCAGGGCAATTATCCGCCGGCGCAGGGCTATGCCCCGAATGGCGGCTACGCGCCCAATGATGCCTATGGTCAGGGCTACGCGCCGCAAAACGGCTATGGTCAGCAGGGGTATGCGGATTATCAGCAGCCCTATGGTCAGCAGGGATACCAGCAGCCATACGGTCAGCAGGGATACCAGCAGCCCTATGGTCAGCAGGAATATCAGCAGCCATACGGTCAGCAGGGTTATCAGCAGCCGTATGCCCAGCAGCCTTATCAGCAGCAGCCGTATGACCAGCAGGGGTTTGTGCAGCCCGGCGGGTATCAGCAACCCTACGAGCAGCAGGGGTATCAGCAGGGGTACAGCCAGCAAAATCCGCAGGAAACGGATTTGCCGCCGGAGCAGCAGTACGCGCAGTACACCCCCGACGGTCAGCGTGTGTACCCGACGTCGGGGCGCAGCGGCTTCCGGGTGCAGCCGGCGGCGCACAGGGAAATTCCGTGGGATACGATTGCAAAAGTATTGATGTTCGGCGTGCTGCCGATTCTTTTCATCTTGAGCATGGTCTTTGCGTGGACGGCGGTGAAGTGGGTCGTCCTCGTCGGCGCGGTGGCGAGCATCGCCGCGATGTGGCTCCGCGAGCTGGTTACGCCCAACGCGCGGCTGGTGCTGTCGCTTTTGCTGGCGTCGGCGGCGGTCGTCTGCCTCGTCAGCGCACTGGCGACGAACGCGGCGGACAATCAGAACCCCGCGCAGCCGAATCAGTCCGGTCAGATGCAGCAGGGGAGTACATCAGGCAATAACCTCGATGTCAACCTGACCGCGACGGACACGCCCAATCCCGCGCCCACGCCCACCGCGACGCCTGTGGATGACTCCGAGGAGTGCTACGCGCAGCTGCATTCCTTCTTCACGCTGTGGAAGAACAACGCCATCAGCCAAATGGTCAACCTGACGTCCCCGTCGTGGCGCAGCAGCATCAAGGGCGGCACGGATGCGGTGACGCAGAAGCTCTTCGGCGAGGTGCTGACCAACCGCACGCCCGTCAGCTGGGATTTCACGGCCATCACGGGCACATCGAACGACATTGCCCGCATGGTGACGGTGCGCGCCGTCATCAACAAGAACAACACCCTGGGTGAAAGCGTCTACCTGTGGAAGGTGCGCATGGTCAAGGAAGACGGCGTGTGGTACGTTGACCCCGCGACGCTGCAAAGCAACGAGCAGGAAAGCACCGCCACCCCGACCAACGCCCTTGCCACCCAACCCGTGCTGAACACCAGCCATCCGGACTTGCTGATTTACTACAATCCCGAAGGCGGAACGTACTACCACATTGACCCGAATTGCGAATCGCTCAATCCGAAATACCGCCCGCTGTCCGGCGTCATCAAGTGGTCGCAGATTGAGGATGACCCCTACGACAAGCTCGAACAGTGCAAACGCTGCGGCGCACCCCTGCGCGAAAAAAAGGACAACGCCAACTAAGTCAACATAGAAACCTACATATATTTAGGAGGACAACACGATGGACACCAATGCCAAGCTGTATCAAGACATGACGAAGATTCTCGTCAAGCGTGAGGACATCCAGAAGGCCGTTGCCCAGCTGGGACGGGAAATCACCCACGACTATCAGGGACGCGATCTGGTGATGGTCTGCATTTTGAAGGGCGCGAGCGTCTTCTTCTCCGATCTCATCCGCGAGGTCGATTTGCCCGTGACGCTGGATTTTATGGCGCTTTCGAGCTATCGCAACTCCACCAAGTCCTCCGGCGTGGTCAATCTGGAGAAAGACCTGTCCGTGTCCATCAAGGGGCGCGACGTGCTGATTGTGGAGGACATTGTGGACAGCGGCAACACGCTGTTCTACCTCGGCAAGTATTTGATGGGCCGCGGCGCGTCCTCCATCCGCATTGCGACGCTGCTGGACAAGCCCGACCGCCGCAATCCTGAACACAACCTGACGGTGGATTACCACTGCTTCAAGATTCCGGATGAGTTCGTCGTCGGCTACGGGCTGGATTTCGCCGAGAAGTACCGCAATCTGCCGGACATCGGCGTGCTGGACAGCCGCGTGTACGGCGCGGCGCACGAATAAATCAGCCGATTCTTCCCCAAATAAAGATAAAATTTTTGTAAAGATGGATTTTTCCGCACACGTCATTCGTCTATATGGGTATACGCCGCAACAGGCGGATGGCGCTGGAACGGAAGGAGGATGCTCGCATTGAAGAAGTCTCGCGGGATGTTCGGCTACGTCGCGGTTTTGCTGCTGATGGTGCTCACCATTTCGATGCTGTTCACCAACGGCTTTGGCAGCAATATCCGTGACCGCCGCATCACCTATCCCCAGCTGCTGACGATGATTGAGGAGGGGCAGGTTCGCTCCGTCGCCATCCGCGGCACGTCGCTGGTGGGCGTGACGACAACAACAACGGTCGCCGACGCGGATTTCCCCGACAAGAACTACGATTTTGAAACCACCATCGGCGCTGATTTCATCGTCACCGCGCGGCAAATGCAGGCGGCGAAGCTTAATAAGCCGCTGGACGAGGTGTCCGTCAAGGATTTGCCGTTCACCATCATCTACCGTCAGCCGCTGACCACCCCGTGGTGGTATGATTTGATTCCGCTGGCGATTTCGCTGGTGCTCTGCGGCGTGATGTTCTGGCTGATTATGCGCGCGCAGACCGGCGGCAACGGCAAGGTGATGAACTTCGGCCGCAGCCGGGCGCGCATCCATGACCCGAACAAGAACAAGGTGACGTTCGCTGATGTCGCGGGCGCGGAGGAAGAGAAGGAAGAACTCAAGGAAATGGTGGACTTCCTGCGCAACCCCAAGGCGTACATTGACATGGGCGCACGCATCCCCAAGGGTGTGCTGCTCATCGGCCCGCCCGGCACGGGCAAAACCCTGCTGGCAAAGGCGGTTGCGGGCGAGGCGGGCGTGCCGTTCTTCTCCATTTCCGGCTCGGACTTTGTGGAGATGTTCGTGGGCGTGGGCGCGAGCCGCGTCCGTGACCTGTTCGACCAAGCCAAGCGCGCTGCCCCGTCCATCATCTTTATTGATGAGATTGACGCGGTGGGTCGCCATCGCGGCGCGGGTCTGGGCGGCGGACACGACGAACGCGAGCAGACGCTGAACCAGCTGCTGGTCGAGATGGACGGCTTCGCAATCAACGAGGGCGTTATTGTCATGGCGGCGACGAACCGCCGCGACATTCTTGACCCCGCGCTGCTGCGTCCCGGCCGCTTTGACCGCACGATTCTCGTCAATTACCCCGATATGGCGGGGCGTGTTGCCATCCTGAAGGTGCACGCCAAGGGCAAGCCCCTTGCGGATGATGTGGATTTGGAGAATATCGCCAAGCGCGTGCCTTTCTCCACCGGCGCGGAGCTGGAAAACATCATGAACGAAGCCGCGATTCTGGCGGCGCGCGGGCGCTTGAAGGCCATCAATCAGCAGACGCTGGTGGAGGCAATCTCCCGCGTGCAGATGGGCCCGGAGAAGCGCAGCCACAAGGTGACGCAGCGCGACAAGCGCATGGTCGCCATCCACGAGGCGGGTCACGCCATCGTCGGGCACGTCCTGCCCAACTGCGACGAGGTGCACCTGATTACCATCGTCCCGCGCGGGCAGGCGGGCGGCTACACGCTGTCCCTGCCGACGGAAGAGGACGATTTGCAGACTTACAGCCAGCTGATGGACTTCGTGGCGATGGGGCTGGGCGGTCATGCCGCGGAGCAGCTTTATCTGGGCGAGTTCACCACCGGCGCAACGAGCGACCTGAAAAAGGCGACGGAGGTCTGCCGCCGCATGGTGACGCAGTTCGGCATGAGCGAAAAGCTGGGCCCGGTCTATCTGGACGGCGATCAGGAAGTGTTCGTCGGCATGGAGTTCGGGCAGAGCCGCGGGTACAGCGAAGAAATGGCGGCGCGCATCGACGCGGAAGTCAAGCGCCTGCTGGAGGAATGCTACCAGAAGGCGGTGGATGCCCTGAGCGCCAACCGCGACCGCATGGAGAAGCTGGTGGACGCGCTGCTCAAGTACGACACCATCAGCCGCCGCGAGTTCGTCACCCTGATGGAAACGGGCGCGCTGCCGGATATTCAGGATGCCGACACCCGCACCACGGGCGATGTGATGATGCAGGATATGGCGGACGAAAAGAAGGAAGAAAGTTCCGAAAAGTCCGCCGAAACGCCTGAAAAGAGCGCGGAAACGCCTGATAAGACGGCGGATGCGCCCGAAAATCACCCGGATACCCCCCATGAAGCCTGATTTGCACACCCACACCACTTCCTCCGACGGGCTGCTTACGCCCGCGGAGCTGGTGGCGCTGGCGGACAAGCACCGCGTGACGCTCCTTGCCGTGACCGACCATGACACGTTTGACGGCGCGGCGCAGCTGCTGGGAAAACCCGCGCCGATGCCGATTCTGCAAGGTGTCGAATTATCCCTGCGCGATATGCCCGGCCTGCACCTGCTCGGCTACGGGCGCGGGACGGATACGCCCCTGCACCGCAAGGTTCGGGCGCTGTCCCAAATGCGGCTCGGACGCGCGCGGCAGATGGTGGAGAAGCTGAACGCGCTGGGCTATCCGCTGGATTACGACGAAATCGCCCGCGAAGCCAAGGGCAGCGTCGGTCGGCCGCATATCGCCCGCGCGATGGTCAGCCACGGCTATGTGGTGGACACGCGCGAGGCGTTTGACCGCTTTCTGGCGGATGGCGCACCTGCCTATGTGGCGGG
>ULZS01023941.1_pt1 | contig 21107 bp, 17 predicted proteins | sample 1963301 | NCBI WGS metagenome assembly ULZS01 (sample SAMEA4835895, study PRJEB28245) | human gut metagenome | biome: gut microbiome; material: fecal sample | place: Denmark | collected 2008 | reverse complement strand
ACTTATAAATAAAGTTAAATCAAAGTGTTGCGGAATTAAGGTTACACATTATCATGAGACATATCATAACATCTTGCTTGATTGCAGTGTGTGCTATGACAGCCATTGCTCAGCACACTCCCGTTTATCTTGACGAGACACAGCCTATAGAGCGGCGCATTGACGATGCTCTCTCACGCATGACCCTTCAGGAAAAGATACGCGTCATACATGCGCAGAGCAAATTCTCGTCTGCCGGAATACCGCGTTTGGGGTTTCCCGACTTCTGGACAGACGACGGTCCTCACGGTGTACGCCCTGACGTACTGTGGGACGAATGGGAACAGGCAAGACAGACCAACGACTCATGCGTGGCGTTTCCTGCGCTGACATGCCTTGCCGCCACATGGAATCCAGACCTTGCCGCACTCTATGGCAAGAGTCTCGGCGAGGAAGCTCTCTATCGTGGCAAGGACATGATTCTCGGACCGGGCGTCAACATCTATCGCACTCCGCTCGGAGGACGCAACTTCGAGTATATGGGCGAAGACCCTTATCTGGCTTCCACGATGGTGGTGCCTTACATACAAGGGCTACAGTCGATGGGAGTTTCGGCATGCGTCAAGCATTACTGCCTGAACAATGACGAGGAATATCGTAATCAGGTGAACGTCATTGTAAGCGACCGCGCTCTGCATGAGATTTATCTGCCTACATTCAAGGCTGCCGTAGAACAAGGAAAGGCTTGGGCGATTATGGGCGCATACAACCTCTACAAGAACGAGCATAACTGCCATAACCAGTATACGCTAAACCGCATTCTGAAGGGCGACTGGGCATTTGACGGCGTGGTGGTAAGCGACTGGGGCGGATGTCACGACACTGACCAGGCTGTAAAGAACGGACTGGACATGGAGTTCGGATCCTGGACCAATGGTCTGTCTGCAGGCACAAGCAACGCTTACGAGAACTATTATCTTGCCACACCATATCTTAAAGATATCAAGAGCGGCAAGTACACCACACGGGAACTTGACGACAAGGTGCGCCGTGTGCTGCGATTGTTCTTCCGCACGACTATGAACAGACAGCGTCCTCACGGCTTCCTCTGCTCTGAATCGCACTACGAAGCAGCCCGTCAGATAGCTGACGAGGGAATCGTGCTCTTACAGAACCGCAACAACGTGCTGCCCATCGACCGCACCAAGGCGAAGCGCATACTCGTAGTGGGCGAAAACGCCATCAAGATGATGACCGTCGGCGGTGGTTCGTCATCGTTGAAGGTGCAGCGTGAGACGCTTCCTCTTGACGGACTGAGAGCGAAACTCGGAGGTTCGGCAGAGATTGATTATGCACGAGGCTACGTGGGAGACGTGACGGGCGAATATAATGGAGTGGAGACTGGTCAGAATCTGAAGGATAACCGCTCCGCTGACCAGCTCATTGCCGAGGCTGTGGAGAAGGCAAAGAACGCCGACTATGTCATTATGGTGGGCGGACTGAACAAATCGGACTATCAGGACTGCGAAGGACACGACCGCAAGCAGTATAATCTGCCATACGAGCAAAACCGTTTAATCGAGGCTCTCGCCAAGGTTACTGACCGCCTCGTTTACGTAAACGTCTCTGGCAACGCCGTGGCAATGCCTTGGAAAGACAAAGTGCAGGCCATCGTGCAGAGCTGGTTTATAGGCTCAGAGGCAGGCAACGCCATCGCCGATGTGCTGACGGGCGACGCCAATCCGAGCGGCAAGCTGCCATTCACATGGTACGGAAGCCTCAACGACTGTGGCGCACACGCTCTGAAAACCTATCCTGGCACGTGGCGCGAGACAGACGACACGGCTGCTGGTTTTGACAAGATAATAGACGAGGAATATAAGGAAGGCATATACGTGGGTTACCGATGGACGGAGAAAAACCGCATCAAGCCGACATTTGCTTTCGGACACGGACTGAGTTACACATCTTTCAGCATCAGCAACCTGCGCCAGTCTGCCAAAGAGATGACGCGCGACGGCAAGCTGACATTCACCGTAACCGTCAAGAACACCGGCACGAAGCGCGGCGCAGAGATCGTACAGCTCTACGTAAAGGACGTGGAAGCATCGGTGGACCGTCCCGTAAAGGAACTCAAAGGATTCAAAAAGGTATGGCTCAATCCCAGCGAACAGCAGGACGTGGACATTACCATAGACAATACAGCCCTCGCTTTCTACGACGAAACGTCAAGCTCATGGAAGTCGGAGAACGGCGTATTTGAAGCTCTCATCGGCAACGCCTCGGACCATATAACACAGAAGGCTCGCTTCACACTAAAATAGAAGAAAATGGGAAACAATTATTAGAAGATACAAAACGGGAAATAAATTTGTTTACGCATAGACAACAACGCAGTATGATAGAATCATATCGTATCTCTAAGCAGAGAGAAGAAGAAGCAGAACGATTAAAACAAGAAACAGTAGAAAGCTTAAATACGTCAAAGACATATTTTGAGCAACAAGGTTTAGATATTCTCCACAATTTCAAGGAAGATGTAGACAAAATGTTAGGAGAACAATTAGAAAGTCTAAATCAAAAACAGGCTGAAATGGATAGATTGATAATGCAGACTAATGCATTATTAACTTCATTAGAAAAGTCTGAAAAAACAAATAAGCATGAAGAAGAAAGAGAACAGATAGACAAGCAGGAGGAATAAAATGGTTACTAACAATATGCTATATCAAAATTTTTCCAATGCTTTAATGCAAGCAAAAAATTATCAATCACAAATTTCTCAAAAAGAATTTGAGATGAAGTTGATAGATATAAACAGTAGATATTCTTCTAATAACTATTATTATAATGAGCTTCAAAAACAGAAAATAGAGTTGGAAATTTTGACATTAAGAAATAATCGAAACAACAACATATTTAATGCTATTGACTATGCACTAGAACTTACGCAAATTGAGATAAGAAATAACGCTTTATACTCAATGGCGTATCTTGCTATAAATTCGATAACGTCATATCTTAGAATTCAAAAGGTGTCAGATTTAATACTGCCATTTCATTTACAATCAAAATTAACACGAGTTGATACAATTTTAATGCGCTCAAATACAAGCAATACTATGCTGAAAAGCGCAATATCCGAATTAAAGAATATACTTCATGTCTTCTAAGAATGTTTCTATATTATGGAAGTAGAGTTAATACTAAGCACAGTTTTAGCATTTGCTACTGTTTGCTATACAATTATCAATCTGATGATGTGGCTTGAAAGTAGAGCTACAAGAAAGCAAAAAATAACACCTCAAGTTATAGTATACTTAAAAACAACAGAAGACCATTTGATGCTGTGTGTTCATATAAAAAACATTGGAGAAGGGTGTGCTAGAAATGTACAAGTTAGAGTTTTGAAAGATTATAATCAATTTGGAAAGGAACAATATCCTCTTTCTAATCTCATGTTTTTTAAAAATGGAGCAAGTATTTTTCCACCACAGTATGAGCTGAAATTCTATATAGACTCTGTAAAGAATATTGATTATGAATCTAATAATAGCTATATTGAATTGGAAGTCTTATACCAAGATATAGATAATAAACATTACAGAGAGGTATATCAACTTCCATTCAATCAAATTGTCGGAACAAACTATTCTAATCCACCAGAAACATATATGGGGCAAATTCCATATTACTTGAAAGAAATTAGTAAATTAATCAAGAATCTTCCAAAAGAATGAATACCGAATCTCAAAACATAGAATTCAAAGAATCTTGGCGCGACGAATACCAGAAATGGATTTGTGGTTTTGCCAACGCACAAGGCGGTACGCTGTATATCGGTCTGCGCGATAATGGCGAAGTGTGCGGTGTACAGGAAGCCAAGAAGTTGATGGAGGACATCCCGAATAAGGTACGCGATATGATGGGTATCTTGGTGGAAGTCAATTTGAGGGAAAAGGACAAAAGGCAATATCTGGAGATTGTGACGGATGCCTATCCTTATCCTATCAGCTTTCGTGGGAAGTATTACCAACGAAGCGGTGCGACCAATCAGGAACTGAAAGGGGCTGCACTCGATCGTTTCATGCTTCGCAAGCAGGGGAAAACGTGGGACGGTGTGCCTGTGCCTTATCTGAAAGCGGAGGACTTGGATAGTGCCACATTTGATTTGTTCCGTAGGTATGCCAAACGGAGTGGACGCATGGATGAAGCGGACTTGATGGACGATAATTACGGTTTGTTGGAGAAACTGCGGCTCTATGAAGGCAATTATCTGAAACGTGCCGCAGCTTTGTTGTTCCATCCCGACCCGGAACAATATGTGACCGGAGCATTTGTAAAGGTAGGCTTCTTCCGTGAAGGCATGGATTTAGTATATCAAGATGAAGTGCATGGTAATCTATTCCAGCAAATTGTGAAGCTAATGGACTTGCTGTGTACCAAATATATGAAAGCCATCATTACCTACGAGGGCATTCATCGGATAGAGACATTGCCGATGCCTCGTGAGGCTTTGCGTGAGGCATTATTAAATGCTTGCATCAACAAAGACTATGCAGAACCTTCTCCCATTCAAATCCGCGTGTATGAAAACAAGTTGGAGATAATAAACGGTGGAGTGTTGCCCGAAGGGTGGACTGTGGAAACCTTATTGTCTTCACACCGGAGTATGCCTTACAACCCCGATATAGCCAACACATTCTTCCGTGCAGGTGAGATTGAGGCATGGGGACGCGGCATCGAACGTATCATCACGGCCTGTAAGAATAACGGATTCTCCACACCGGAGTTCCGCTATGACGCTTCAGGGATTTGGACAACGTTCAAGTTTAAATATCCAGAAAGAGCTACTACCCAATACGACCAGAAGACTACCCAAAAGACTACCCAAAAGGCTACCCAAAACCTGACAGAACAACAGCAGGCTATGCTGTCATTCTTAAAAGAGCATCCCGAAGCGACCCGAAAAGAGATAAGCGAAAACCTTCTCAACATCACTGAAGATGGTGTTAAGTACAACCTTTCACGCCTTCAGAAACTTGGATTATTGGAGCGTATAGGAGGAAGGAAACAAGGTTATTGGAAAACAATAGAGTAGAGTATATGAATGATTTAGATGTATTTGAAAGTTGGCACAAGGATTTGAGTGAATGGGAACGTTTTCAAGATAAACTTGAAAGAACAAGCGGAGAAAAAACTTATTACAAAGCGTGTAATTTTGACAATAAAGCACTAAAAAAGCTGCAACTAAAGAACGACGAAAACCAAATAATACTCTATCAAGACGATAACGAGATAACTCGCGTTTCTGTGCGTTTTGCCGATGAGGATTTGTGGTTGACACAAAATCAGTTGGCGGATATATATTGTACAACAAAGCAGAATATCAGTCAGCACATAGACAACATCTTAAAAGATGGTGAGTTAGACGCAAATCGAACTGTAAAGGATTTCTTGACAGTTCGACAAGAGGGTAATCGTCAGGTAAAACGTAGCATTGACCACTATAATCTTGATATGATAATTGCCCTTGGTTATCGTGTACAGTCCCAGGTGGCGACTCGCTTTCGCCGTTGGGCAACCCAACGGCTTCATGAGTATATCCAGAAAGGATTTGCGATGGATGATGAGCGGTTGAAGCAAGGCGTTTCTTGACGTCTTGAAAAAATCTCTTAAAATCTGTCAATTCTTCATTTAAGCATCGTCTTGTCGTTTTTCCAAGGCAAAATCATGCGTTTTTGTCCGTTTTTCCAAGATTTTTTCTAATACTTGAAGCTGCTGCCGCCAAGGAACTCGCGCAAAAGGCTTGTGGCTGGGATTTGACGGTTGGGGATGGCGTTGAAGTAGCTGAGGAAACTGAGCAGACGGTATGCCTCAGCATATTCCGGCACGTTGTGCGGTACCTGCTTCAATATCGGCTCGGCAAAGTCCTTCATGACACCAAGCTCGAATATCAGCGATGAGTTAAACATTGCGTCGGCGTTCTCCTGATACGGGAATATCCATTTTCCTTCGCCACGGCGCACGCTCGGCCAACGGCGGATGGTGTCGAGCGCCGACGTGCCGCGATACTTGAAGTCGCGCACAATGCGGCGCAGCAGTCGGTTGTCGGTTGTCGGCACCCAGTTATGGTTGTCGATGTTGAGCGTTGTGAGCGCAGACACATACACCTTGTACTTCATCTCGTCGGGGATGCTTGCCGTCAGCTCTGGATTAAGTCCGTGGATGCCTTCCATCAGCAGTATCGAGTTGTCGTCGAGACGGAGCTTGTTGCCTTTGTACGTGCGTTTGCCTGTGGTGAAGTCATACGACGGCATCGCCACCTCCTTTCCGGCGATAAGGTCGGTCAGGTCTTTGTTGAACTGCTCGATGTCGAGAGCGTAGAGCGACTCATAGTCATAGTCGCCGTTCTCGTCGCGCGGCGTGTGCTCACGGTCTACGAAATAATTGTCGAGTGAAATCATCTGCGGGCGCACCAGATTGGCAAGCAGATGGATGGACAGGCGTTTGGTTGTGGTCGTTTTTCCCGACGACGACGGTCCTGCCACCAGCACCACGCGCGCGCCTCCCTGTCGGAAACGTTCGGTGATCTGGTCGGCTATGGCTCCGATTTTCTTGTCGTGTATGGTCTCTGCCACGGCAATCAGCATGCCCACGTTGCTCTTGTCGGCGACGGCCTTGTTGAGCATGCCCACGCTGCCCACTCCCACCGTCTTGTTGAGCTTTATATAGTCGGTAAACGCCTTGAACAGTTTTGGCTGCGGATTAATCCCCGCCGGCTTCGTGCGGTCGCCGTCAAAGTCGGGCGGCAGCAGGAGCAGTCCGCTCTCGTAGGGCACAAAGTCGAACACCCCGACATAGGATGTCGACGGCACAAGGTCGCCATAGTAACTGTCTACAAACCCTTCGAGGCTGTAATATGTGGTGTAGAGGTCGGCGGCAGTTTCAAGCAGCGTCACCTTGTCAGCCATCCCGGCGTTGCGAAACAGCTTGATGACATCGGTCGTAAGCTTAGTGCTTCTGACAAACGGAATGTCGGCGGCAATGATTTCCTCCATGCGACGCTTCACGGCAGCGACAGTAGCGGCGTCGGCAGTCTGCCGGTCGATTGTGGCATAGTATCCGCCGGCGATGGAATGCTCTATGCACAGACTGGCGGCAGGATACAGGTCGTGGACTGCCTTGGCGAGCACCATGCAGAGCGAACGCACATACATGCGCTGTCCCGACGGATTGCCCTCATCGATGAAGTCCACCATCTTCGGCATAAAAAGCGGATAGTTGAGACCCTCGGTCTTGTGGTTGACGTGGGCGCAAATAGGCTTCACGCTGATTTCATCCTTTATGCGGTTGTACACGTCGAGCAGCGTCTCTCCGCCCTTCACATCCATATATTTGCCTGTGTTCTCACAGAAAATCTGTATCTTGTCGTTCATAGTCGATTCGCGTTTTAAAGTTCAGCGTAAAGTTACGCTTTCTGACGCGATTATCCAATAACAACCCTGTCACAATTTGTTTTTGAGCGACAAATGCACTAAGTTTGCAGACAGTATGGCTAACATCTATGACAACAGACGGATCTGGAAGACGGTGTTTCTGGCGGTGTCGCTGGTGCTTGTGGCTTTCTTCCTCCACATTTCCAACAACTTGGTCGACGACCTTGCCGACCAGGAACGCGAGCGTATGGAGATTTGGGCCAACGCCACAAAGGCGCTGACATCGGCTCAGTCGTCCGACATCGACTTCTATCTGAGCATCATAAAAAACAACAACAACATCCCGGTGCTGCTTGTCGACGACAACGACAACATCCTGATGTCGCGCAACTTCAAGATGCCCGAACCCGTCGACTCGCTGACGCCCGACCTGCTGTCGGACGCCAACCGCGCGTTTCTCGCCAAACGGCTCAAGGCTCTGAAAAAGACAAACAACCATATCCCAATCAAAATCGACGGCGCCACAACGCAACACATCTACTATGAGGACTCCACGCTACTCACAAGCATGTCCTACCTGCCGCGCATCCAGATTGCCGTGATGATAATCTTCGTGATTATCGTATACCTTGCCGTGATGTCGACAAAAAAGGCTGAGCAGAACAAAGTGTGGGTCGGACTGTCGAAAGAAACCGCCCACCAGCTCGGCACGCCGATTTCATCGCTAATGGCATGGGTGCAGATGCTCGAGGCGTCGGGCGTTGACAAAGAGATTGTCGAGGATATGGACAAAGACGTGAACCGGCTGTCGATGATTGCCGACCGATTCTCGAAAATCGGCTCCAAGCCGGAAATGAAGCTGGAGCCCGTGTGCGAGTCGGTAAGGCAGGGACTTGACTATATGCGTGCACGCATCTCCACGAGTGTGGCACTGTCGGTCAACCTCCCCGACGACGACCGCAACGTGATGCTCTGCCGTCCGCTGTTCGCATGGGTGATTGAAAACCTGTGCAAGAACGCTGTCGACGCCATGCAGGGCAAGGGAAGTCTCAACGTGACCGCCGGCTACGACCACCGCACGGCATTCATCGAGGTGACCGACACCGGAAAAGGCATTGCCCGAAAAAACTTCAAGACGGTGTTCAGCCCCGGATTCACCACCAAGAAGCGCGGATGGGGACTCGGTCTGACACTGGCGAAGAGGATTATTGAGGAATATCACGGCGGACGCATCTTCGTCAAGTGGTCGGAAATCGGCGTCGGAACCACGTTCCGCATCGAGCTGCCGATAAAATAGCGACAAAAGCTCTGAATTTTTTTTGTAGTATAGTCGGTTTTTGCGTACTTTTGCGTTGATAAAAAATCATTTTGTCATGGTTCGTAAATATGACTATCTCGTAATCGGGTCCGGAATAGCGGGAATGAGTTTCGCGCTGAAAGTGGCAGAGACAGGCCGTGTGGCGCTAATCTGCAAATCGGACATAGAAGAGGCCAACACTTTTTATGCACAAGGCGGTGTGGCTTCAGTGACAAATCTCAAAGTCGACAACTTCGACAAGCACATAGAAGACACTATGATTGCCGGCGACTGGCTCAGTGACCGCGCTGCCGTGGAGAAGGTGGTGAAAGGCGCTCCCGAACAAATCAACCAACTGCTCAAGTGGGGCGTTGATTTCGACCGCAAGGAAGACGGTGAGTTCGACCTGCACCGCGAGGGCGGACACTCGGAGTTCCGCATCCTGCACCACGCCGACAACACCGGCGCCGAAATCCAGCAGAGTCTCGTGCGCGCCCTCAAAAGTCACCCCAACATCGACGTGTTTGAGAATTTCTTCGCCGTTGAAATCATAACCCAGCATCATTTGGGTAAAATCGTGACGCGACGCACTCCCGACATCACTTGCTACGGAGCATATATCCTCAACCCCGAAACCGGAAAAGTGGAGACTTTCCTGTCGAAAGTGACAGTGATGGCAACCGGCGGCATCGGTCAGGTCTACACCACGACAACAAACCCGATGGTGGCAACCGGCGACGGCATCGCAATGGTGTACCGCGCAAAAGGCACCGTAAAGGATATGGAATTCATTCAGTTCCATCCAACTGCACTATACCATCCGGGCGACCGTCCTTCGTTCCTCATCACTGAGGCTATGCGTGGCTACGGCGCCGTGCTGCGCACAATGGACGGCAAGGAATTCATGCAGAAATACGACCCGCGCCTGTCGCTCGCTCCACGCGACATCGTGGCGCGAGCCATCGACAACGAGATGAAGATGCGAGGCGACGACCATGTGTGGCTCGACGTGACCCACAAAGACCCGGAAGAAACGAAACACCACTTCCCAAACATTTACGCCAAGTGTCTGAGCCTCGGCATCGACATTACGAAAGACTATATCCCTGTGGCGCCGGCTGCACACTACCTGTGCGGTGGCATCAAGGTGGACCTCAACGGATGCTCTTCAATCCAACGCCTGTATGCCGTGGGTGAATGCTCATGCACAGGCCTGCACGGAGGCAACCGACTGGCTTCCAACTCTCTGATTGAAGCCGTGGTCTATGCTGACGCGGCGGCAAAGCATTCGATGGCAAACATTGCCCACTACTCGCTGCGCGAAGACGTGCCGGAATGGAACGACGAGGGCACGCAGCACAACGAGGAGATGGTGCTGATCACACAGAGCCTCAAGGAGGTGAACCAAATCATGAGCACCTACGTGGGCATCGTGCGCTCCAACCTGCGACTCGACCGTGCATGGAACCGCCTCGACATCCTCTACGAGGAGACCGAGCGTCTGTTCAAGCAGAGCAAGGCGTCGCGTGAAATCTGCGAGCTGCGCAACCTCATCAACGTGGGCTACCTGATTATGCGACAGGCAAAGGAACGCCACGAGTCGCGCGGATTGCACTATTCAATCGACTATCCGCCTGAAAAACGCCGCTTGTAAGCGTTTCAACAAACAGACAAAACAACACAGCGACGCCATCCGGTGCCGCTGTGTTGTTTTTGCTTATATTACTGAAAAAGAGACTCACCCCTCCCCTATTTTTCTCTTACAAACCGCTTGAGCAGAAACGCAAGAAAATATGGGAAGGTATAGAACCTGCCATTAAATCCAATATTCTTATTACATAATTTAATGCCGTAACGGATATCCGGATATTTGCCGTCGTTAGCCGTCAACTTTGACAACGATTTGGTTGCATTGTCCGATGCCTTCACCTCTATGGGTATCAATGTTTGAATGTCGCGTATGAAGAAGTCCATCTCTAACGTTGATTTTTCATTGCGATAGAAATACAGATCATAGCCTTGCTTCGCCAACATATCACCTACAACGTTTTCATAAACAGCACCCTTGTAAGTGCCATAATTCTTATTCACCCGCATATCCTCCTGCGACTCCTCGTCGAGCGAGGCAACAAGCAAACCCGTATCCTTGTAATAGAGCTTATATGATTTCGGATCGTAGTTGCCCTTAAGCGGCAGGGAGATATGCGCAAGACAATGGCACACATTGACTATTCCGGCATCACTAAGCCATTCCACCGTGCCGACATATTCCCGGCTTCTGGCACCATGGGCAATCTTGCTGATCTGAAATTTCTTATTGTCTTGCCCCAAGAACACAGAAATGTGGTTGTAGACATTCTTTATCTTACCCTTGTCAAGACCTTGCGCATACTTCGTTATGTCCTCCTCATAGTCGAGAAGAAGTTGCCGTTGCATCTTGAGTGTGCCGCTGAAATTGCCATTCTTTACAAACAAACTGACCACCGCCGGCATTCCGCCGACAATCATATAGTCGCGAAACAACCCTCCCAACACATCCATCTCCAAGCTCGACAACGGTGTGACTGACACCATCTTTTCGAACAGTCGCTCTACAAACGCTGAATCATAACCTTTTGCCCATAGAAACTCCTCAAAATCCATGGAATGCATTGTATAATCCTCTTTGTAGCCCACACTGTTAGACTCTATTTCCTGATAATTAATGCCCATAAGCGAGCCAGAGCAGACCACGTCATACCTACCATCTATTTTGAATGCCTTAAGACTTGTGGCGCAAACAGGGCAGTCCTGCATCTCATCGAAAAAGAAAATCGTGTTGCCCGGTTCTAATTCTATATTGGGGTTGATAAGCGTGATGTTGCGCACAATGCTGTCCACATCATAGCCGTCATCAAATATCGACTTGAATTTCTGCTGTAAAACAAAATTGATGGCAACCACATTCCTATAGTTGTCATTTGCAAATTGCATGATGGATGCCGTCTTGCCAATCTGCCGCGCTCCTTTGACGATAAGAGGCAATCGATCCTCGTTTTCCTTCCATTCTTTGAGAAAGTCGTCTATTTTTCTCCGCATTAATCTCATAATCAACACATTTTTCTTTTGCAAAGATAGCGTTAAATCACAAAATTCCAAGCAAATATATGCGAAAAATCACAAAATTCCAGTCCTTGTGGCCTATTTTATCACAAAATTCCAAGGAGTCACACGTGAAAAATCACAAAATTTCCAATTTCTACCCCTTACGACCTTCCTTCTTTTTGCGGAAACGGCCAAGGGCATAGCCCAGCACTTCGCGCTGAATTGTTGAGTTCAGGAAGCGGTTTGCCACATAATAGAGCGCGAAGCACACAGATGTCTGCGCAAGGATGTTGAGCCACGGATTAGCAATGCCGACAAGCACAAGGCACTGAACCGCAGCCACAGCGCCCGAAATGACGGCATACGGAAGGATGTCGCCCACCACGTTGCGCGTCGGATAGCCTACGATGCGACCAGCCACAATCACGGCATAGACAAAGAACAGCGCCGATGCCACAAGCTGTCCCCAAATCATCGCCGTTATGCCCATGGGGATGGTCACCACGATGGCGACTATCATCAATGCGTCTTTGACCGATTCGTAGACCACAAGCGAGCGCGAACGCCCGAGTCCGAGGATGTAGTTGTTGATGTTGGTGGCAAGCACTATGAAGATGCCGCGCACGGCGAGTATCTGAAACAGGATTATGGCTTCGTCCCACTTCGTGCCAAAAAGGATGTGGAATATCGGTTCGGCACACGTCGTGAGCAACAGCAGCAAAGGAAAGACAAGATAGGCGGTGAAGCGGTTCATCTTGCGCATGGCGCGCAGCAACCGTTCCCTGTCATCCTGAAAACCGCTGAGCACGGGCAGAAACGACGCCGTCAGTATCTGCGCTATCGACTGTATGCCCATCTTGCTCCATTTGTCGGCCTGCGTGTAGCATCCGAGTTTGGCAAGGTTGTAGTAGGCGCCGATGATAAACGAGTAGGCGTTGAGCGACAATGTGTTGAGAAACGAGCACACCATCACTCCGCTGCCAACGGAAAACACCGACCGCAGCGACGCCATGCTGAACCCCGTGCGCGGAAACCAGCCTGTTGTCGTCCACAGGAAGACCGATTTGACGGTGGCGAGCACAATGGTCTGCCACACGATTGCCCATGCGCCGTAGCCTTCCACGGCAAGCCAGATGCCCACGGCTCCCGACACGACAAGTCCCAGCGAGTTGGCTATCGCCACGCGCGCCATCGTCATCTGCTTCATCATGCGGTTGGTCTGCACAAGGGCGGTGGCGTTGATGATAAACGACAGGAACATCACCCTCGACAGGCTTATCAGTCGCTGGTCGCCGAAGGTGTCGGCAATCAACGGCGCACACGCCCACAGGATGGCGTAGATGGCAATGCTGATGCCGAGGTTGAAATAAAAAACCGTACAATAGTCGGTTTCAGTAGGCGATTTTTTCTGTATCAGCGCCGCGCAGAATCCGCTGTCGACAAACAGTGATGCGAACGCCTGAAACACAAGCATAGCGCCGACCAGCCCGAAGTCTTCCTTCGAGAGCAGGTTGGCAAGCACGACGCCCGTGACGCCGTAAAACACCTGCGACGCGAATTTGTCGATGGTGTTCCACTTCAGCGTGCGCGCTGTTTTCAGTTTAAGTTCGGTTTCTTCCACGCGCCTATTCTCGGTTTACGACTGCCGGCTCAGGCACTTCCATCAAGTCGAGCAGACCGGTGCCGTTGTCGGTGGTTTCCGAGCCTTCGGCGGCCTCTGTTTCCGGCTCATTGTCTTCAATCACATCGGTGGCTTCTGTCTCGGCGCCGCCCTCGAGCTGCACGATTTTCACATTCGACAGCTTGCTCTTGGTGATGATAGGTTTCCCGATATAGTACACCTTTCCTGAGCCTACGCCCTTCACGGAGAGCGTTTCTTTAGAGGCGCAACCTATTGCACCGGTGCCCATCAGCGTGCATTTCACGTGTTTCGCCGCCACCTCGTCGGCTTGAATCTCGCCAGTGCCCACATTCTTTATCGACAAGTTCTCACATTTGCCCGATGTTATGATTTTACCCTTTCCCGTGAGCAGTTTAAGGTTGATGTTGATAGCGTCGAGACCGTTGGCAATGATTGTGCCGTTGCCTTGAAGCTGTATGTCGATTTTAGCCCCAGGAGCCACTTTACGCAGCGTCAGGGTGCTGTCTTTTGTATTCTCTGCCTTGTACAGATACGACGAATAGACATAGACCGTAGGCAGTGTCTTGACAGTGATTGCTGCAGGGTCGAGCTGTATTTTCAGTCTGCCCTTCGAACGCTCTGCCATGATGTAGGATGTGTATTCCTTCTCGATGTCAAACGCCACGATGCCCACTGAGTCGGCATTGTTGGAATAGACCACGTTTATGCCGTCGTTAACCACCAGTTCGTTGAATTCGCCCACATTGATGGTGTGTGGAGTGGCATTTACCGCTGCCGCGCAGCAGAGGGTGATGATAGCCAAAAAGAATTTCTTCATAACGTCGCTTGTTTCTAAATATGTAAATAATCAGTTTCTATGCGTTGCAGCACGTCGTCGAGCTCTGCCCACGTCTTTGCCTGAAGCATTGCGATGCGCGTTTCCCTGAAATTGGGGATACCCTTGAAGAGCGGCGACGCGGCAAGATGACGGCGGATGTGGAGAATGCCTCTCAACTCATCGATGCCTTCGATGCTCTCCGCAATCTGGCGGCGGAGCAGCGCCATCTTCTCCGACGCCGGTATCTCTATCGCGGTGCCGTGAAGCAGATAGTGCTTCATCTCGCGGAAAATCCACGGAGCGCCTATCGAGGCGCGGCCAACCATCACGGCATCCACTCCATAGCGGTCAAAAGCCGTTTTCAAGCCCTCTGGCGTCGTAATGTCGCCGTTGCCGACAATCGGTATCGTGATGCGGGGATTGCGCTTCACCTCGCCTATAAGTGTCCAGTCGGCGTCGCCGGTATACATCTGGCTGCGGGTGCGGCCGTGGATTGTAAGCGCACGGATGCCGCAGTCCTGCAGCTGCTCGGCGAGCGTGGTGATGATTTTGTTTTCGCAGTCCCACCCCAGACGGGTCTTGACCGTCACGGGCAACTTCACCGCATCGACCACCGAACGCGTGATTTGCAGCAGCTTGGGCACGTCGCGGAGCATTCCTGCCCCCGCGCCTTTCGACGCCACCTTCTTCACCGGACATCCGAAATTGATGTCGATGACGTCGGGACCGGCTGCCTCGGCGATTTTTGCAGCCTCCACCATCGGTTCCTCCTCCTTGCCGTAGATTTGTATCGCCACAGGCCGCTCGGCGGCGTTGGTGTGGAGTTTGCGGGTGGTGCTGTTGATGTTGCGCACAAGAGCGTCGGCCGACACGAATTCCGTGTAGACCATATCGGCTCCCTGCTCTTTGCAGATGAGACGGAACGACGGATCAGTCACGTCTTCCATCGGTGCCAGCAGCACCGGGCGCTCTCCCAAGTCAATTGTTCCTATCTTCATTCGCTTCTTTCGTTTTGTGTGCGCAAGTTACGCATTTTTATCTGTCTTTCCAACATTGCCGGAAATTGAAATGTTCATTCTTAATGTCCTATTTTCTGTCTGTTTTGTCGGTTGCGCGCAGACGGGCAAGCATTTCTGCAGCCGTCAGCAGGCTGACGGGATGCCGCCACCCGGGCGACAACTCGCAGAGCGGTGCCAGCACAAACTCGCGTTTGTCCATCCGTGGATGAGGCAGGACGACAGCGGCGGTGTCGACAACCTCATCGCCGGCATACACGATGTCGATGTCAAGCTGACGGTCGGCATAACTGCCGTCGGCATTGCGGTGGCTGGAGCTTCCCGCCTCGCGCTCGATGCGCTGGAAGATGTCGAGCAGACGCCCGACGGGCAAGTCGCTCTCAAACTCGACAGCGATATTGAAAAAGGGGTTATCAGACTGATAACCCCATGCTTCAGATTCGTATATGCTTGAGACTCGCGGGGTGCTGCCAACGCTGCGGGCTATCTCGTCAACGGCGCGGCGCAAGTTTGCCTCGCGGTCGCCGAGATTAGTTCCGATGTTGACACTCACTGTCCGCATTGCCTGCGTTTACAGCGTTTTTGAAACCTCTACTTCTTCGTAGGCTTCAATCATGTCGCCTTCCTTCACGTCGTTGTAGTTGGCGATGTTAAGACCGCAGTCGTAGCCCGACGACACTTCCTTGACATCGTCCTTGAAACGCTTCAGAGAGCCGAGCTCGCCCGTGTAGATGACAATGCCGTCGCGGATAAGGCGCACTTTGCTCGTGCGTTTCACCTTGCCCTCGCGCACCATACAGCCTGCAATCGTGCCGACCTTCGATATCTTGTAGGTTTGAAGCACTTCTGCCATACCGGTAACCTCTTCCTTGAGCTCCGGCGAGAGCATTCCTGCCATTGCGTCTTTAACCTCCTCGATTGCATCGTAGATGATTGAGTAGAGACGGATGTCGACGCCATCGTTCTCTGCCAGACGGCGGGCGGCTACCGACGGACGCACCTGGAAGCCGATAATAACGGCGTCGGATGCGGCGGCAAGCGTAACGTCGCTCTCCGAAATCGCACCCACGGCCTTGTGGATTACGTTGACCTGAACCTCTGGTGTCGACAGCTTGATAAGCGAGTCGCTCAACGCCTCGATTGAACCGTCAACGTCACCTTTGACGATAAGGTTCAACTCGTGGAACTCGCCCAACGCGCGGCGGCGGGCAATGTCGTCGAGGCCAGGCATACGGCGGGTGCGCTCCTTGACCTCGCGCTGCAACTGCTCGCGGCGCGTGGCTATCTCGCGTGCCTCACGGTCGGTGTCCAGAATGTTGAACGTGTCGCCGGCGGTCGGCGCACCGTTCAGACCGAGCACCAATGCCGGTGCCGCAGGGCCTGCCTCCGTGATGCGCTGGTTGCGCTCGTTGAACATGGCGCGGATCTTGCCATAGCTTGTTCCTGCCACCATGATGTCGCCCACACGCAGCGTTCCGTTGCTCACAAGCACGGTTGCCACATAGCCGCGACCCTTGTCGAGCGACGACTCGATAATCGAGCCTGTTGCCTTGCGGTTGGGGTTGGCTTTAAGGTCGAGCATCTCTGCCTCGAGAAGCACCTTGTCGAGCAGTTCTTTAACGCCGATACCCTTCTTGGCTGAGATTTCCTGCGACTGATATTTTCCACCCCAGTCTTCCACGAGGTAGTTCATATTGGCGAGCTCCTCCTTGATTTTGTCCGGGTTGGCGGCAGGCTTGTCTATCTTGTTGATTGCAAACACGATTGGCACACCGGCTGCCGAGGCGTGGTTGATTGCCTCGATGGTCTGCGGCATCACGTTGTCGTCGGCGGCAACGATGATGATGGCGATATCCGTCACCTTGGCTCCGCGGGCACGCATCGCCGTAAATGCCTCGTGGCCCGGGGTGTCGAGGAACGTGATGCGGCGGCCGTCCTCAAGCTTCACGTTGTAGGCTCCGATATGCTGCGTGATGCCACCAGCCTCGCCGGCGATAACGTTGGCGTTGCGGATGTAGTCGAGCAGCGATGTCTTACCGTGGTCTACGTGTCCCATCACGGTCACAATCGGCGGACGCGGCAGCAAATCTTCCTCGGAGTCGGCCTCCTCGTTGATTGCCTCCGATACTTCCGCACTGATGTATTCTGTCTTGAAACCGAATTCTTCTGCTACAAGGTTGATGGTCTCAGCATCGAGTCGCTGGTTGATGGAAACCATCACGCCGATATTCATACATGTGGCGATAACCTTGTTGACCGGCACATCCATCATCAGTGCCAAGTCGTTGGCTGTCACAAATTCTGTGATGCGCAGCGTCTTGCTTTCCTTTGCCTCCAATGCGGCTTCCTCGCGCTCGCGCTCTTCAAAAGCCTCGCGCTTCTCTTTTCTCCATTTAGCACTCTTCTTCTGAGGCTTGTTGGTGAGGCGCGCAAGTGTTTCCTTAACCTGCTTCTGCACGTCTTCTTCGCTGACCTCTGCCTTTATGTGGCGCTTGGCCTTGTTGTTCGGACGGTCGGCGTTCTTGTTCTTGTTGCGGCGGCTGTCGTTGTTGCCTCCACCTTGCTTCTGTCCGCCGGCTTGCTGTCCGCCCGGATGCTCAATATCGACTTTCTCCTTGCCGATGCGTTTGCGCTTGCGCTTCTCGCTGTCGGCGTTTGCGCCTCCGTTGGCTTGTTTTTCCTTGGCGATGCGCTCTTTACGCTTTTCCTCCTTCGACTTCTTCTTCGGACGGGTCGACTGGTTGATGGCGTCAAGGTCGATTTTGCCGAGAATCTTAGGAGCGGCGATTGTTGCCACGACAGTCTTGATTTCGTTGGATTCCGAAACCTCAGGCGCTGCGGCTTTCGGCGCGCTCTGTGGCTGTGGCGCAGGCTGCGGAGCTGGCTTTGCCTCCTCTTTCACCTCCGCCTTCTTAACCTCTTCCTTTACCTCTTTCTTTACCTCTGGTTTAGGTTCCGGCTTCGGCGCAGGTTTCGGTGCGGGTGCGGGCGCAGGTGCTGGCTTGGGCTCTGGCTTCTTCTCTTCAACGACAGGGTTGTTGTGCTTGTCGAGTTCGATTTTGCCGAGAATCTTCGGCTTCTGCACGGTTTCCACAACAGTCTTTATCTGCTCCGGCTTTTTAGGCTCTTGCGATGCCTTGTTTTTCACTTTGTCCTTCTGACGCTCCGAGGCATAGCGCTCCGACTTCGACTTCAAGTCTTTGTCGTTTTTAAACGCGCGCACCAGCATTTCGTGCTGCTCGTCGGAGATGCGAAGGTTCAGGTTGCCGGGATCGCCGACCTCCTGATTGTGTTTCTGCAGAAATTCCACCAGCGTAGGAATCCCCACATTCAAATCGTTTGCTACTTTGCTTATCTTTATTGGCATATTGCTTGTTAAGTTTCCTGTTGTTAATCCTCAAATTCCGCTTTCAATATATCGAGCACTTGGTCGACGGTGCTTTCCTCAAGGTCGGCTTTGTCGATTATCTGCTCGCGTGGCATGTTGAGGACGGCTTTTGCCGTGGTGCAGCCGATGCCTTTGAGGGCGTCGATAACCCAGCTGTCGATTTCGTCGCTGAATTCATCAAGATAAATGTCGTCGCTGTCCTCTGTGAAGCGGTAAACGTCAATCTGGTAGCCGGTCAGCATTGTGGCAAGCTTGATGTTCAAACCGCCTTTTCCGATGGCAAGCGACACCTCTTCCGGAAGCAGCATCACCTCGGCGCACTTCTCTTCCTCGTTGATGCGGATTGACGACACCTTGGCGGGGCTGAGGGCGCGGCGGATGTAAAGTTCGGGATTCGTTGTGTAGTTGATCACGTCGATGTTCTCGTTGCGCAACTCGCGCACAATGCCGTGGATACGAGAGCCTTTCACGCCGACGCATGCGCCGACCGGGTCGATGCGGTCGTCATACGACTCTACGGCTATCTTGGCGCGCTCGCCAGGGATGCGGGCGATGCCTTTAAGCAGGATGAGTCCGTCGTGAATCTCCGGCACCTCAATTTCAAACAGACGGCGGAGGAATTCAGGGCTTGTGCGCGAAATTATCACCTTCGGGTTGTTGTTGGCATTCTGCACTTCCTTGATGACGGCGCGGATGGTTTCGCCCTTGCGGTAACGGTCGCTCGGAATCTGCTCTTCCTTCGGGAGGATGAGCTCGTTGTGCTCCTCGTCAAGAACAAGCACTTCGCGTTTCCAGATTTGGTAGACCTCGCCTACTACAATCTCGCCTTCCATTGCCTTGAACTTGGTATAGATGGCGTCTTTCTGAAGATCGAGTATCTTGGATGCGAGCGTCTGACGGAGTGTCAGGATGGCGCGGCGGCCGAACTTCTCAAAAACGATTTCTTTCGTAACGTCCTCGCCGATCTCGCATTCCGGGTCAATCTCGCGGGCGGCGGTAAGACCGATCTGCATGCTCGGATTCTCTACAGCGCCGTCGGCCACTACTGTGAGGTTTTGATAAATCTCGCAGTCGCCCTTGTCTGGGTTCATGATTACGACGAAATTCTCGTCCGATCCAAACATCTTTGCCAGCACATTGCGGAACGATTCCTCCAACACGCTGATCATTGTGGTCTTGTCGATATTCTTCAGCTCTTTAAACTCCGAAAAGCTGTCTACCATGCTTATGGTTTCCTCTTTCTTTGCCATAATGTCTTAAAACTGGATTACGTATTTTGTATATTTTATTTCGTTATAACCGAAGCGGAGGTCTTCCTCCTGCTCCACCGGACGCTTGGCGCCTTCGGGTTTCACTTTCTTGACCACCGTAAGCACGAAGCCGTCGGCGTCGGCACTCTTGAGGATGCCTTTGAGCTTGCGACCGTCGGCGGTAAGCACTTCAACCTCGTTGCCTTCGTTCTTGTGATACTGGCGCTCTACGCGCAGTGGCGATGTCAGTCCGGCTGAGCCGATTTCAAGTTCATAATCTTCCTCGTCGCGGTCAAACTCGCTCTCAACAAGTCGGTTAAGGCGGATACACTCATCTATGTCCACACTTGTGTCGCTGTCGATTTCCACCACGATGTTGTTGTCCTTGCTGATTCTGACGTCGACGAGAAAAAGGTCGGTGCCTTCCATTCCTCGCTCCAAGACTGCTGTCAGCGCGCTTTTGTCAATCATTCTTCAATTGTTGATGTATTAATAAAACAATGGAGAAGACTTCCGCCCCCTCCATTTCCGTCTGCAAATATACTTATTAATAGACAAATGCACAAACATTTGGTTTCAACGGCTCAAAAACTGTCTTATAATTAGCGATATTTAACACTGTCAAGCAAATTATACGTTTTTTTAGCATCCTCAACGCGCTTTTTTTGACGTTCGCCTGGGATGCCTGTTCCGTTACCGCGGCAGTTGCCGCTCATTCTGTGGGTTAAATAAGTTAAAAACTTGTTCCCGATGCTTGTTTCTCAAAAAAATTTCATATCTTTACGCAGTTTAGTAATAACCTAACCGAAAAAGGACAAAGAAAAATACAGAATACACATCATTTATTAACTTAAAATCTTTTTTATGAGAAAGTCTTTTAAACACATTCTGTTGGCTGGTTTGACCATTGCATCGACAGCCATGGCTATGAATGCACAGACTTTGACGCAGGACTGGAAGGTGACCGAGGGTCTGCCTAAAGCCGGCAATGCCCGTTGGGGCATTGGGTTCGACGGAAAAGTCTACACCAACGACAAAAGCGTGCCTCAAATCATCGCTATTAATGCCGAGGGGCAAACCACTGTAGCAACGAGTGCTGCAGGTACAGCAATCACTGTCGATGGAGCTGGAAACTTCATCGTAAACGATGGTTTCCCTAACGCCGCTTCTTCAACAACGTTCAAGATTCTCCCTG
>ULZS01082374.1_pt1 | contig 22435 bp, 18 predicted proteins | sample 1963301 | NCBI WGS metagenome assembly ULZS01 (sample SAMEA4835895, study PRJEB28245) | human gut metagenome | biome: gut microbiome; material: fecal sample | place: Denmark | collected 2008 | reverse complement strand
CGCGCCTCGGCGCGAGAATGTGCCAAGGCACATTCTTTTTTTAGTGGCAGAGATATCAAAGGCTCAGAAAAGGGCAGCTTTTTGTCTTGCTTCACGGCGGCGTTTGTATTCTGCCTTGTCGAGGGGTACAATCATGCCGCAGCTTTCGCACAGGATGCCGCGTTGTTTTTCAAGACTGACGATGGGGATAAAGAAAAGTGTTACCTGATCGAGCTGGCGGCAAAGGGTTTGGGGAGCATCATGTCCGCAGTTTTTACAGATCGCATGTCCCCATGCGCCTTCCCGCTTGAATAAGGTTCTGGTTCCGTAAGTGATCACCATTGCATACCTCCGTTTACAGACTGTTTCAGCATATCCAGTGCAGTGTTAAAGCTTTTAGATGTATTCGGGCAGGCTGCAACAAGGATCCGCTGTCCATTCTTGAGCTCCAGAGCAATGTAATTGGATGTTGTAGGCTGGCCGTTCACCATGTTGCATTTAAAAACATTATAAAACTGATCGAGGGGGTATACAGAAAAACCATACTGCAAATTGGAAAAGTCAAGGAGATAATGGGGAGAGACAGCGAGACCTAATCTGGCATAAAAAGCAGCGTCAGTTGACTGGAAATCCTGACAGAGTGGTTCGAACTCACCGTCTTGCATAAGCTCCTGAATACGGGTCTGAATGTGATTGCTGTTTTTCCTGAAGGAGATCAGGACGATCACACTGAGGATGAAAAAGACTGCAGAAAATATAAAGAGCACAAGGCTGCTGCCCATCAAAGGTGCGGTGGTATCGAGATAATGATCACCCAAGGTTTGCTCATAGTCGGAAAGGGAGAGCACAAAGCCGTTGTTATTAAAGTAGTCTACAAGGTATCCGGCAAGCTTTTTGGGGATCTTCTTGCTTTGACCGACAGCAGTCTGAGGAACCATTGTTTTCAGATCGGCATCGGAAATGGTTTCATTGTAAACAGGAAAGGGACAGGAGTTTTCGGTGCTGATGATAGACCAGTAACCTTTGTCGTTTTCGGCAACATAATATTTCTTTACAGTCCTTCCGTCAGAGGTTTGCTCTGCGAAGGGGCCCATAACATAGACGATATTGAGGGAAGCATAGCCGCCGGAGGTCGGGTCAAAGGGCTGAACTTTGTGGGGGAGCATAAAAATGCCGAACAGCAGAAAGAAGACAGCAGCGATCAATAAAACCGCCGGGACAGTCCGGTTTGTTTTTCCCATTTTAAGCAAGTTCTTTTTAAAATCTTCCATTAACGATAACTCTCCTCCCAGAGCTGAAATTGTGCGGAATTTCAGATCGATCTGTGTCATAGGAATAGCATAACAAGTTCGTAACGGAAGATAAAGCAAGAAATTTAAGCTGTGATATCAGTTTTTTTAGATAAACAGCTCGATCAGGAAAACCAGCGCGCAGCAGATCACGGATACCGGAAATAATCCGGCGCCGAGCCATGCGGCGATGATTCCGGCGATCAGGGCAACTGCGCCGGAAATCGGCGACTGCGTTGCGTGCAGGATGGCTGGAAAGGTCATCACAGCGAGCGTAACATAAGGCACATAATAAAGAAACGACTGGATAAATGTGTTGCGGATCGGTTTGCGGATCAGCGTCAGCGGAAGGACGCGGATTGTATAGGAAACCAGTGCCATGACGGCGATATAAAGCACATTACGACTCATGTTCGGATTCCTCCTGTGTATTTTTGACCGGGAATAAAATTGCTGCGGCAGCGGAAATCAGCACGGTAAGCAAAATCGTGCGGGTTCCGTCGGACAATGCAGAAATTCCGGGCACATAACTGCCGAAAAAGCTCAATGCAAAGCTGATGACGATCAGGACAGCAACGACTTTATTTTTCCGGGCGGGGGGGATGATGATTGCGAGGAACATGCCGTAAAGGGCGACGCTGAGCGCACTGACAGCGCGCAGCGGAAGCGCGTTTCCTGCCATGATGCCGAAGGCTGTGCCGAACGCCCATGCAGGAGCGGCAAGCAAAATCGCACCATAGGTATAGAACGGATTCAGGCAGCCGGGGCGGGAAATCGTGATGCCGAACAGCTCGTCCGTTACATCATAAGCGATAATCAGTCTGTGGAAAAACGGTGTGCCGGGTGCAAAGCGCTGCGCGAGCGCACAGCTCATCAGCAGATACCGCGCATTTGCGATCAAGGTAATAAGCGCTACCTGGAAAAGCGTCGCATTGGCGGCGATTAAGGTGAACGCAGCATATTCTCCGGCGGAAGCATTGTTTAGCAGGCTGGCAAAAAAGCCCTGCAGCGGCGTCAGACCGGCGTTTCTTGCGGCGATGCCGAGGGAAAAGGAAACGGCAAAATAGCCCAGTGCGATGGGAACGCCGTCGCGCATGCCGTTTAAGAAAATCCTGCGGTCGAACGCCCAGGCGGGGCGGCCGGACAGACGGGAGGTTTCGGAACTGGAAGTCATGATAATAGAAGTCCTTTCTTTGGTGCGTGTGAACTGCACACCAATGGCGTGCAGAATTTATTATAGCGCACCCTATCTTTGAAAAAAAGAGGAAAAAACTGAATTTACATAGAAAATAGAAGGTTTTTTTCTACAGGAAATGATTGACGGAAAGGAAGAAAGAGACTACTATAGAACAGAAAAAAATTTATAGGAGGTTTATAATGGAGGAGAAAAGTGTGGCAATTAAAGACGCCAGAACACTTGGTGTACCGAAGATGCTGCTGTTAGGTCTGCAGCATATGTTCGCAATGTTTGGTGCGACGATTTTGGTACCGATTCTGGTCAACAACTATTTTGAAGGAGAAGGGCTTTCCATTCAGGTAACCCTGATCTGCGCGGGTCTGGGAACTCTGTTCTTCCACCTGTGCTCCAAGCTGAAGGTACCGGCTTTCCTTGGTTCGTCCTTCGCATTCCTGGGCGGTTTTGCTACGGTAGCGAATCTGAACACCGGAATTTTCGCAGACATGACCATGGGAGAAAAGCTGCCTTATGCCTGTGGCGGTATTGTTGTAGCTGGTTTATTGTATCTGGTGCTTGCCCTGGTCATCAAGATTGCAGGTGTACATCGCGTTATGCATTATCTGCCGCCTGTTGTAACCGGTCCGATCATCATCTGTATCGGTCTGTCCCTTGCACCGTCTGCAATCTCCAACGCATCGACCAACTGGCTGATTGCCCTGATTGCACTTGGAACCATTATCGTATTTAACATCTGGGGAAAAGGAATGTTCAAGATTATCCCGATTCTGATGGGCGTTGTGGTTTCCTATGTTGTTGCAGCTGTTTTAAATGCAATTGGCCTGACAAATCCGGACGGAAGCGCCATCCTGGATTTCTCCAACATTGCATCTGCATCCTGGGTTGGCCTGCCGCCTTTCCAGCTGTGCAAATTTAACCTGACTGCAATTTTAGTTATGGCTCCGATCGCGCTTGCTACCATGATGGAGCACATCGGCGATATGTCCGCGATTTCCGCAACAGTCGGCGAAAACTTCATCGCTGATCCCGGTCTGCACCGCACTCTGGTAGGCGACGGTCTTGCAACCGCTCTGTCCGCTCTGGTTGGCGGTCCTGCAAACACCACCTACGGTGAGAACACCGGCGTTCTGGAATTAAGCCATGTACATGATCCCCGAGTGATCCGTATTGCAGCTGTATTCGCAGTAATCTTAAGCTTCATTCCGAAGATGGCTGATGTAATCGGCTCCATGCCGTCCGCAATCATCGGCGGCGTAAGCTTCATGCTGTATGGTATGATTTCCGCAATCGGCGTCCGTAACGTAGTAGAGAACCATGTAGACCTGACCAAGTCCCGCAACCTGGTCATCGCAGCAGTAATCCTGGTATGCGGCCTGGGCTTCTCCAGTGGTCTGACCTTTACGGTATTCGGCACCTCCATCACGCTGACCGGTCTTGCACTCGCAGCGCTGGCAGGTATTATCCTGAATGCAATTCTGCCTGGCAATGACTATGAGTTCGGTAAGGATTTAAAGGGCGATATCAACAGAGGCGTTACCCTGAAACCCAATCCGGAAGAAATTAAGTAAAAATCGAAGGCGCGCCTCCGTTATAAGAGGTGCAAAGGAACAGCCCCGACAGTTTTCAAACAATAGAATGCACGCTCTGCGAGCATTCTATTGTCATGAATAAAAACTGTCGGGGCTGTTTTTTGTTTCATGGGAAAATACGTCCTATGAAATAAAAACGCTCCGCGAGAATGTGCCTTGGCACATTCTTTTTTACATCAGCTTACGGAATAATGCGGTCAGATCTTCGATGCTTGCATCCTTCGGGTTGCCGGGTGCGCATGCATCTGCATGGGCAGATTCTGCCAGGAACGGAAGATCCTCTTCCTTGATGGCTTCGAGCTTGGACGGAATGCCGACATCCTCGGAAAGCTTGCGGACAGCATCGACCGCAGCTTTACGGTAAGCAGCCTGATCCATCTGATCAACGCCTTCTACGCCCATTGCGCGTGCGATTTCACGGTATTTTTCACCGGTGCAGTCTGCGTTGTATTCCATAACGATCGGAAGCATCATTGCGCATGCAACGCCGTGAGGGGTGTCATAAACAGCGCCCAGGGTGTGTGCCATGGAATGAGCGATGCCGAGGCCGACATTGGAGAAGCCCATGCCTGCGATATACTGACCAAGAGCCATGCCTTCACGGCCTTCTTTGGTGTTAGCAACGGCATTACGCAGGGATTTGGAAATGATTTCGATTGCCTTTAAGTGGAACATATCGGTCATTTCCCATGCAGCCTTGGTGGTGTAGCCTTCGATTGCGTGGGTCAGAGCATCCATACCAGTAGAAGCGGTCAGACCCTTTGGCATGGAGGACATCATATCGGGATCAACGACTGCGATGATCGGCATGTCGTGGGGGTCAACGCATACGAATTTGCGCTTGCGCTCTACGTCGGTGATAACGTAGTTGATGGTAACCTCTGCAGCGGTGCCGGCAGTGGTAGGAACAGCGATAATCGGAACGCAGGGCTTTTTGGTGGGAGCAACGCCTTCGAGGCTGCGGACGTCTTCAAATTCCGGGTTGGCGATGATGATGCCGATGGCCTTGGAGGTATCCATAGAGGAACCGCCGCCGATTGCGATGATGTAGTCAGCGCCGGAAGCCTTGAACGCTGCAACGCCGTTCTTTACGTTTTCGATGGTCGGGTTTGCTTTGATATCGGAGTAGATTTCATAAGCAAGACCTTCGCGGTCTAAAATATCCGTTACCTTTGCGGTTACGCCGAACTTGATCAGATCCGGATCGGAACATACAAATGCTTTCCGGAAAGCATGAGCCTTTGCTTCGTTTGCGATTTCTTCGATTGCGCCAGCTCCGTGATAGGAGGTCTGGTTGAGCATAATTCTGTTTGCCATTGGAAAAACCCCTTTCTTTCGATCGATTTTTGATAATTTCATTGTAATACAAAAAAGGAAAGAAAAAAAGGAAATTTTTATAAAATCGACATTATTCTAATGAAAAAAAGGAAGAAATGTTATTGAAATTTACCAGAATTTGCTTTCTTTTCAAAACTTTTTTAGCTTTGTTGACAATCTACGATTCTGCAGATGGAAATTCCTTTTTGCAGTTTTTAGAAGCTGCGTCGTCCGGTGCCTGGGGGGTGCAGCAAAAGCGTCTGGAATATTCCAGGTTTGCCTGAATCAGGTTGTATTCCAGTAAAAGACGGAGCGTGCAGGAGAGACATTCGGGAGATTTGGCGTGCGCTTCGCACACGTCCTTGAAAGAGTGGGACAGATTCAGAATATCCAGAGAAGAGACTGCCATGCAGATCACCTGAAACGCTCCGTTTCTATATAGTATGGCGCGCGTGCCGCCGGGGTGCGCAAACCGCTGCAGTGGATACCTCTTCTTTCCGGATAAAAACAGCGATGACAAGACTTTCCTGCTTGCATCCTGCCCTACAGATGATAAACTGGGAGTAAGAATCGAAAGGGACAGGAGGCACACAGCATGAACCTAAATCCGCTTGCGGCAGAGGAACAGTTTTTAAACCCATTGGATCGCGTCAATGGATTCGATATCCGTCCGGGGCTATATGAAATCAACGGAGCGACTTCCTTCGGAAGCTGCGTCAACTTTACAATTCATTCTCAGAATGCGGTTTCCTGTGAGCTGCTGCTGTTTCACAGAGGGGAAAAAGAGCCTTACGGGACGATTCCTTTTCCGGAAAATTACAGGATCGGGCGGGTATATTCGATGATCGTGTTCGGTCTGGATATTTACGATTTTGAGTACGCCTATCGGATGGACGGGCCGAACGTCCCGGAAAAAGGGCTGATTTATGATAAAACAAAAGTGCTTTTGGATCCGTATGCAAGGGCGGTGACGCAGCAGAGCATCTGGGGAAAAGAGCCCGACCGGGAGAAGGGTTATCATGGGCGGGTGGTGTTCAACGATTTCGACTGGGGTGACGCCAGAGAGCCGAAAAAGCCGATGCAGGAGCTGATTATTTATGAGATGCATGTGCGCGGTTTTACAAAGCATGCCTCCTCGGGCGTGCAGTTTCCGGGAACGTTTGAGGGTATCCGGGAAAAAATCCCCTACCTGAAGGCGCTTGGCATCACTGCGGTTGAGCTGATGCCGGTGTTTGAATTCGACGAGACGATGGGAAAACGTGAAATCGGCGGCAGGACGCTTCTGGATTACTGGGGCTACAACACGGTTGGATTTTTTGCACCGAACACAGGATACACGGCGCGTCAGGAGTATAACCGGGAAGGGACGGAGTTTAAAAATCTCATCCGGGAGCTTCACCAGAACGGAATCGAAGTTATTTTAGACGTGGTGTTCAATCATACCGCGGAGGGAAACGAGCAGGGACCTTTTTTTGAATTTAAGGGAATCGACAACCGGATTTATTATATGCTGACGCCGGAGGGAGACTATTATAATTTCAGCGGATGCGGAAATACGTTAAATTGCAATCATCCAGTCGTGCAGCAGATGATTCTGGAATGCCTGCGGCATTGGGTAATTCATTATCGGGTGGACGGTTTTCGCTTTGACCTTGCGAGTATTTTGGGACGAAACGAGGACGGGACGCCGCTGTTACAGCCGCCTCTGCTTCGGAATCTGGCGGAAGATCCGGTGCTGAAGGACGTCAACCTGATTGCGGAGGCATGGGATGCGGGCGGTTTGTATCAGGTCGGAAATTTCCCGGCGTGGAACCGGTGGGCGGAGTGGAACGGCAAATACCGGGATGAGCTGCGCAGCTTTTTAAAAGGAGAGTACTGGTTCGCTGCACAGGCAGCAAAGCGGATTACCGGCTCTCCGGATCTGTACGGCGGGCAGTATCGGGGCTACAATTCGTCAATCAATTTTCTGACCTGTCACGACGGCTTTACGCTGTACGACCTGTATTCTTATAATGAAAAACATAACGAGGAAAACGGCTGGAATAATACTGATGGTGCAGATGATAACCGGAGCTGGAACTGTGGGTACGAGGGAAAATCCGACAACCCCGGAATAGAAGCGCTTCGGAAAAGAATGATCAAAAATGCCTGTGCGGTGTTGCTGTGCAGCCGCGGAACGCCGATGTTTCTGGCGGGGGACGAATTTTGCAATACGCAGTTTGGCAACAACAACGCCTACTGCCAGGACAATGAAATTTCCTGGCTGGACTGGTCGCTGTTGGAAAAAAATAGAGAAATTTACGAATTTTTCCGGTATATGATTGCATTCCGCAAAAAACACTCTGCAATCCGCGGAGAATGCAGTCCGTCCGGGTTTGGGTTCCCGACGGTCAGCGTCCATACGAATCAGCCCTGGGACAATAATGTGACCCAGGAAAGTAAATTCCTGGGCGTGATGTTTGCGGGGGCGGTTCCGGCCGGAAGCAGCCAGGAAACAGGACGAAATCAGGAAAACGCGTGGAGTCAGGAAGCAGAGAGACGCCGGAAATCTGTGTGGAGTTTGGAAACGGAGCGAACCCGGGAATTGGAAACGGAAGATCTCGTGTACCTGGCGGTCAATGTTTTCTGGGAGGATCAGCAGTTTTTCCTGCCGAAGCTTCCAAACGGCTTTGTATGGAGGCTTGCGGTCAATACGGACCAGCCGGAAATGCCCGAAAAGGAGTCACAGATGACTGTCATTGACAGTGAATTTATCCTGAAACCGCGCAGCGTCGCCGTTTTTGTGGGAGGCCCGTCCTTTTAACAAAATGCCGCGAAATGGAAAGAAAAGCTGATGATGTCTCCACATTATAAGCCAAACATTTCGCGGCAGATTTTTTTCCCGGTCTCTGTGCGGAAAATGTTGTCATAGGTCGCCCGGATATGGGCTGTGTCCGTGTTTCCTTCAAAGAGGTTGACCAGAAAATCCGCCTCCACCAGAATCTGATAATCGAGACCGTCGATGCCGGTATAAGTATGATGATGACCGACTAAAAAGCTGACGCGATCTATCACGTCTTTTTCAAATCCCAGCTCGGAGAGCATCTGCTCTGCCAGGGCAGGACCTTCTTTTTCCTGTAATTTTCCGTTTCCGTCTCCGTATTTTTCCAGACACAGCCGGATGCCGATATCGTGCACGATGGCGGCAGCTTCCGTAATGAACAGCGTTTTTTCATCGAGATGCTCGGAAACAGCGATCGTCTTTGCAAAGCTGTGCACCTTCAGAAAATGCTGAATGCGCTCCGGGCTGCCGTGATCGTAGGAAATCATTTTTAAAATAAGCGGTTCTAAAGTCATACGAAGCTCCCTTCTTTGTGTGATACATAAGTCAATTAAGAACATCATAGCGCGGTTTTCCGGATATTTCAAGCGCAGGAAAACGGTTGACAGTTCTCTGCAGATAAACTAGGATGAAAAAAGATGTAGGTACATCCATTTTGAAAAACTATCGTGCAGGAAAGCCCCTGCAACTTAAATTCAGGAGGACGCTTGCGATGGATAAAACCGAACGGAAAATGACGAAAATTGCGCGGGAGTTAAATAAGCTGACGGTACAGACGATGAAGGAGGAAGGAATCGGGACGGCGGAGTTCGATTTTATCCATCTGGTGCGGCACCATCCCGGCATCACACAGGCGCAGCTGCGGGAAGAATTAAAGATCGACAAGGGAGCTGCGGCGCGCCGGGCGGCAAGCCTGGAAGCGAAGGGCTACCTGATTCGCCGGGACAATCCGGAGGACAAAAGAAGTCAGCTTTTGTATGCGACAAAAAAGGCGGAAGGGCTGAAAAACTCCAAGGTCAGCATTGAATCGACGTTTTATGAGTGGCTGATGGAGGAACTGGACGAATCAGAAACCGGGCACTTTTGCGAAATGCTGGATCGACTGTATCTGAGATCGAAAAAAGAAAGCCGGTCTGGATTTTTGCAGGTAAAGGAACGGATGGACAGAGGAGAAAAGGATGGCTGAAGGGACGACGATGTGCGACAGGAAAGAATCGGGAATCCGGACTGCCTGGGAAAAACCGGATCAGATCGGAAGCTACTTTGTGACGGAGTGGAAGCCGCTGCTTGCGGTGACGGTTTCCGGCCTGATTTATAATATCGGACTGCTCGCGGGACCGTGGTTTGAAGGACGGCTTGCACAGTGCCTGCTGGATGTATTTACAGGGAAAAAAATTTTTACCGATATGCTGCTTTTGGTGTGCGCGTATGTGGCAGTGATCGGATTCGTGCAGGGCGCGCGCTACATCAAGCGGTTTTATGTGCGCCGGTTTGCGAACGATATCAACCGGAGCATGAAGCAGGTGCTTTACGGAAATCTGGTACATAAAAGTGTAGGTGAGCTGAAAAAAGAGGGGGCCGGAAGCCTTCTGACAAAAGCGGTGTCTGACGTGGATGCGTGCGTAGAGGGAATCCGGAAGTTCACGACGGAGATTTTTGATACCGGTATTGCGCTGCTTGCCTATGCTGCGATGCTGTTGTGGTACGACTGGCGGCTTGCACTGCTGTGTCTGTTGTTCCCGCCGTTTTCCTATTTGATGGCGGAAAAGATGAAAACCGTGGTAGAGCGCAGCAATGCCGCATATAAGGAGAGCGCCGGACGCTTGAATACAGCGACGCTGGACCGCGCGGGCAACGCGGTGACTTATCGGATTTACGGCTGTGAAAAACAGCGCAGCGGCATGTATGAAAAACAGCTGGACGATTACGAAAAAACAGCAGTCCGTGCAGGAATGCAGGTCGTAGCGATGCCTCCGCTGTATCAGGTGATTTCCATGGGAAGCACCGTGCTGATTTTGTATTTCGGTTCGAAAAATGTGTTAAACAGCGGATGGGCGGTTTGGAACATCGCAGCGTTTACGACATTTTTATCCTGCTATGGAAAGCTTGCGGTCAAGTCCTCGAAGGCGGCGAAGCTGTTTAACTCCGTACAGAAAGCGAACGTTTCGTGGAAAAGAATCCGTCCGCTGCTGACAGAGCCTCCGGAAGAAACAGAAGAAAAAACAGCCGGGGCGGTCAGCCTGAAGCTGGATCAGGCGGGCGGCGCATATCCGGGCGGAAAGCAGATTTTTGACGGATTGACGATAAGTGCAAAGCCTGGACAGATCATCGGGATCACGGGTCCTGTTGCGTGCGGCAAATCGACGCTTGGTAAAATTTTTCTGGGAGAAGTGCCTTATACCGGACATGTTTTGTTAAACGGGAAAGAATTATCTGAATATTCAGATAAAGAACGCAGGAGCATGGTCGGATGGCAGGGACACGATCCGGAGCTTTTGGCGGACAGTGTCCGAAACAATGTCGCGCTCGGAGAGGAGCAGATCGACGTCGGCAGGGAGCTTTCGCGCGTCTGCCTGAACCGGGAAGTGTCCGAAATGGAAAACGGCATCGATACACTGGTCGGCAGCCGCGGCGTGCGGCTTTCCGGCGGGCAGCAGGCGAGAACGGCGCTTGCACGGACGCTGTCCCATGCAAAGCCGCTGATCGTTCTGGATGACCCGTTTGCGGCGCTGGATCGGAATACGGAGGAGGAGATTTTCCGGGAATTAAAAGCGATGTCAAAGGATCGGATTATCCTGCTGATTTCGCACCGCCTGTATTTGTTTGATCAGACGGATCAGGTCATCTGGATGGAAAACGGACAGACGCAGACAGGAACGCACGAAAAAATGTTGCAGATCGTTCCGGAATATGCAAATTTGTGCAAGGGATGGAAGGAGGGAGCAGACCATGCGTGAGCGTTTGAAAAAAACGATGCCGTCAAAGGCGCATCATGAAATTCTCACTGCGGTGGGATCAATCTGCACACAGAATCTTCTGCTTCCGATTGCATTGGTCATCACCGTAGTTGGCGCGGTCGTCACTGCACTTGTGCCGCCGCTGATTCTGGAAAAAATCGTGGACGGGCTGACTGCGGAAAACCCGATGCCGATTGCACAGGCATTTTCTTATTTCGGCGTGACAGCACTGGCGGGATTGCTGGAATCTACGCGGGAAAGCCTTTTGATCGTATTCGGACAGAAGCTGACTCACGGTCTGCGCAGTCAGATGTGCGAAAAGCTGTCGCAGCTGTCCGCAGATACGTTGAGTAAAATGGACGCAGGAACGATCGCATCCAGGTTCGTCGGAGATGTTGATACGCTGGAAACGCTGTTTACCTCCGGTATCATCAGCATGTTTGCAGACGCTTGCACGATGATCGGTATTTACGCAGTGCTCTGGCAGAAAAACCGCGGACTTGCGATTACCCTGCTGGCGATTCTGCCGCTGATCGCACTGTTTACAAGACATGTTCAGAAAAAAATGCTGGCTGCGCAGATGGACAGCAGAAAGGCTGCCGCGCGGACGTCGGGTCTTGTGCCGGAGACGATTCATTGCATTCGGATGATCCATGTTTTTGGAAAAGAAGGCTTTATGCGCAAACGTTATGACCGTACGCTGCAGGAGGGATATGATGCGATGGAGCGTACAAATTTTTACGATGCACTGTATTCTCCGGTTATTTTGATTACAGATGCGCTGGTGACGGGCGTTGTCATGCTGCTGTCGGCTTCGGCCGGCCCGGAGGTCAGAATGTTTTTCGGCATGTCAGTCGGTACGGCGGTTGCGGTAATTTCCTATATTTCGAGAATCTTTTCCCCAATCGAAAGCATTGGCATGGAAATCCAGACGATCCAGGAGGCGCTGGCAGGTGCGCAGCGTGTCGGAGAATTTCTGGAGCTGCCGACGCGGCTGGAAACCTCTGAGGAGGCGGGAGAAAAAGCGATGGTAGAACTTGGCAGAGCCGGCGCGGCCTCTGGTTCGGATTATGCTGCGGCCGCTGGTTCGGATCGCGCTGCGGTCGCTGAGCCGGCAAAATCGCCTGCGGTCGCATGCATTTCCCTGGAAGACGTCAGCTTCGGCTATGAAGAGGAAAAGATGGTTCTGAAGCATTTGAGCTTCGAGATAAAAACCGGCGAGCAGGTAACGATGACCGGGCGCACCGGCGCAGGAAAGAGCACAATTTTTAAATTGCTTTTGGGGCTGTATCGTCCGCAGAAGGGCTGTGTAAAAATATATGGACAGGACGCTTATCTGCTTCCGGACAGTATCAGACGGCGTCTGTTTGGCTGCGTGGAGCAGAGCTTTAAGCGGGTTCCCGGAACCGTTCTGGAGCAGATTACGCTTTCTGATCCGATGATTTCCAGAGAGGATGCAGTCGAAGCGGCGAAGCTGGCAGGACTGCATGAAGTGATTGACGGAATGGAGCAGGGGTATGATACGCCCTGCACGGATGCACTGTTTTCACAGGGACAGTGGCAGCTTTTGTCCATTGCCCGGGCGGTTGCAGCGAAGCCGTCGATTCTGCTGCTGGATGAAATCACGGCGAACCTCGATGTAGGCACAGAGCAGGAGGTTTTGTATGCGCTCAGGCGCGCCGGAGAAAACCGGACGGTGGTTTCCATTTCCCACCGTTTGTATGAAAAAATGGGCGGCAGGGAGCTTGTAATCGGGTAACCAGACATCGTCGCAAAATACAATATGCCGCGCAAAGCCACAACCGGTCGTCTCTGCGCGGCATATTTCTCCTCCTTTCTGCGCACGTTTTTTGCGCATGTCGAGTTTGTGTCAAGTGAGCGCAGACACAAATCTCGCGATTGAAAAATTTTATTTTTCAATCTTTGCCCTCTATGCAGCGGAAACCTTCTTGTCTTTTGCTACAGGAATGATATACTGGGACTGAAATGATGTCGGGATCAAAAAGATCTTTTGTCTCCTATGATACCGGATCAGGCATAAAAGCGATGACAGACAGGAGTGGTATACGATGGACATGCAGGAGAAATACAGACAGCAGTTGGATATTTCCTATTCCTATCATCTGGCGAAACGGATGGAAAAACACCGCACCAACGAAGAACTCGGCTATCGGACAGCAGGGTCGAAGGCAGAGCTTGCAACCGGGGAAATGCTGGAGCAGGAGATGCGCACAATCGGTTTTCCGATTGTTCATAAGGATGCGATTACAGTAGACGCGTGGGAATTTGAACGCGCGAAAATGACTTTTTTAAACGAAAAAGGCGAAGAGGAAACGATACAGCTTGGCGCGTATCAGACGAATTTTGTGACGGACGGACCGGAGTGCTATTCGGTTGTGTATGCAGGCAGAGGAACTCTGCAGGATTATGAAGGAATGGATGTGACCGGAAAGCTCGTATTAGTGGATATCAACCAGCGGGATGAGTGGTGGATCAATTATCCGGTTTATCAGGCGCATTTAAAAGGCGCGGCAGCTGTCATTGCCGCACAGACGGGCGGCTACGGAGAGGTAGACGAACGCGCACTGAACGCACAGGATATCGCGGGACCGTCGGATGCACCGGCATTTTCGATTGCCCGGCACGATGCAGATCAATTGAAAAAAATGCTGCAGGGCCGCAGTGAGGTAAAGGTGCTGTTTGACGCTTCGACAAAGGTGATCCCGGCACAGACGACCTATAACATCGTCGGGGAGATTCCCGGAAAAACGCACCCGGAGCGCAGAATTATGCTTTCCGCACATTACGATTCCTATTTTGACGGTTTTCAGGACGATAATACCGCAATTTCGATGATGCTTTCGATGGGAAAAACGCTGCTGGAAATTGGATATCAGCCCGAAAATACGCTGATATTCTGCTGTATGGCGTCCGAGGAATGGGGCGTGGCGGATTCGCAGTTCGACTGGTCGACGGGCGCGTATGAACAGGTATTTACGGTGCATCCGGAGTGGCGCGGAAGCGTGATTGCCGACCTGAATTTTGAGCTCCCTGCGCTGGCACACGGGACGCGGGCGAGGATTCGGAGCACGTTCGAATACGTTTCTTTTCTGGAAGAATTTCTGGAAGAGCTGCCGAGCCTGACCGGCGCATATCCGGAGGAAACGAGGATTACCGCGCCGATTGAAACCTGGTCGGACGATTTTTCCATTGCGATTGCCGGAATCCCGTCGATGGTAAATGATTTTACGGGCGGAAGCTTTATGGAAACGAACTATCATTCACAGTTCGACAACGACGGCTTTTACGATGAGGATGTTTATCGGATGCACCATGAGCTGTTTGGACTTTTGCTGATGGCGATTGACCGTACGGTTGTTGTTCCGCTGGATTTTTCCAGAGTATTCCGAAAAGCAAGGGAGCGGCTGGATAGCGAATGGTGTGAAAAAACCGGCGCGGACGGACAACGGCTGTTGCGGGTGTTGGAGCAGGCAACGGCGACGGCGCAACAGCTGTATGCAAAGGTAGAGGAAACGAACCGGAACGCGAGGCACGCTGGTGTGGAAAATGCATCTGGACTGTGCGTAGAGGAGACTGGCGATGCCGGGGCGGTGAACGGAGATTTTATCACATGTGTGAAGAGAACGGACACTGCTGCAGAAGTACCTGCGGCAGACACCCGGAAGCTGGAACGATCGCTTTTACAGGTTTTTCAGCAGGAGCAGGACGTCTATGTCCGGATCGACTGGTATGGAAACGTGTTGTTTCCGCATGGAATTTTGCAGGATCGTTTGCAGCTTCTGGAAGGTGCGGTGCGCAATCTGAAAGAGGGCAGGCTCTCAGCGGCACTGCGCAAGCTGTATGAGATTGACAGCAACCGGTACGCATTTTTGTTTGAAGAAGAGGTTTATCGACATTTTACATCGTATGCATTGGATCAGAGTGCAGATCGGCTGAAATGGGGAACCGGAAGAATTATCGGGTTTGAAAACTTTTTCCCGGTTGTGACCGGACTTCTGGAAAAAGAAAAGACGGACTGCAGTGATTTTACGAAAGAAATTGCACAGCTGGAGGCTGCATATGAGCGCCAGAGCGATTTGTACCGGAAAGAAATCGATACGCTGTGCGTGCAGACGGAAAGGATGGAGCGGCTTTTGAGAGAAGCCGGAGTGGAATTTTATGGACAGTGAAAAACTGTATCGAGTACAGGAAGAGGATTTGTCGAAGCTTGAGGAGCTGTTGTGCCGTTCGTTTGCGGCGGACCCGTTGTATGTGGAGCTGATTCCGGATGAAGAGGTGCGGAAACGACTGATGCCGGAGCTGTTTCAATGCGACCTGACGGAATTTTATGAGACGTGTGAAATTTTTGCAGACAGTAAGGAATTAAACGGCATATTGGTCGTTTCGGACGAAACGGAGCCGTACCATCTGCTGCATCGTTATTTTACGGAGGTGCAGGCGACGCTGCGCACGGAGGGCTATCTGATCCGGGAGGATCACAGCCTGAAGACATTTTTTAATTTCGTGCTCGGCAGGGATTATCTGAATTCCAGCTGGACGGATCAGCTGCATCAGGATCGGAGACTACATATCATTTATCTGGCGGTTGATCCGGAAATGCAGCATCACGGAATCGCGGCGACGCTGGTGGAAGAGGCAGTTGCATACGCGGAACGCAACGATCTGATGATTTCGCTGGAAACGCACAACCCGCGTAACGTTGCGTTTTATCAGCAGTTCGGGTTTAAGGTGTACGGAGTCGTGGAAAAGCATTTTTCCCTGAAACAATATTGTCTGGTGCGGGAAATCCAGGCGTAATATTCTAACAGTTCACCGCGCCATTTCATTCGCAAAAGTGCATCTTCGATGCTTTCCGCTGCTTCGCAGCTCTTTTTGCTCATGAAATGGCACTCCCTTCGTAGTTTCCTGCGAGCAGATTTTCCCGCGAGTGCGAAATCTGCTCCCAGGAAGCTACGAGTGAACTGTAGTACCATATTTGGATCGGCTTGAAAGTCATACCGTTTACGGTATTCCCTTTCAAGCCGATTGTGCTATATAATGAGCACGAAAGAAAAACAAGCGACGCTGAAAGCGGCATTTGTTTTTCTCGTGCCATTAGAGAACGAGCAGCCTGCGAAAGCAGGCGGTAGAGCGCGTCAGCGCGGGCTCGTGATCGAAGAAGAGAAGCGCGAGCACGAAAGAAAAACAAGCGACGCTGAAAGCGGCATTTGTTTTTCTCGTGCCATTAGAGAACGAGCAGCCTGCGGAAGCAGGCGATAGAGCGCGTCAGCGCGGGCTCGTGATCGAAGGAGAGTAGCGCGAGCGGGGACAGCTGGGCTGTTCATCGCAAAGGGCGAAGCCGGTTGCTGATAACCGGTTTATTCTGACATGTTGGTTTGATCTTGTTATTTCTTTTATTATTCTGATGTTTCTAGTTCAATTCTACACAAGATTCCAGGCATGTACGCAATTTTTCACAAGGAGGTGATTGAACAGCTGAATAAGGCTTATAAAAGTATATAAATTATAGGTGTATCAGCACAGACATTACGAAATTGGGATTCTAATGGAAAACTTCATCCGCATCATACTACAACAAGTGGTTATAGGTATTATTCCGATGAACAGCTCAACCAGGTAATGAATGTAAAGCCTAAAACAAAAGCTGAACTGGGTAAAACTTGCTGAACATGGACGTATTCCCACAGATGCTAAATATAGGAATCCGAGAGTATCCTTTGATGGATTGAATTGGTGGATTAGCGTATGTGTGGAATTCCCAGACTGCAGGGACAGGTCTAATCATGATGGAATCGGTATAGACCTTGGAATTAAGGATTTGGCGATATGTTCTGATGGTAATACCTACAAGAATATAAACAAAAGCCAGACTGTTAAGAAGCTTGAGAAATGCAAGCGTAGATTGCAACGCAGCGTATCTCGTAAATATGAACACAATAAGAAAGGAGGAAGTTACTGTAAAACTAACAATATAGTAAAAAAAGAAAAACTTTTACTTAAAGTAAATCACAGATTAGCAAATATCCGAAAAGATTATTTGAATCAGACCACATCTGAAATCGTAAATCGAAAACCAAGATTTATCTGTATCGAAGATTTAAACGTTAGTGGGATGATAAAAAATAGACATTTATCTAAAGCGGTTCAGAATCAGGGATTCTTTGAATTTCGTAAACAGTTGGAATACAAGTGTAATGATAGAGGTATTCAGCTCATTGTGGCTGATAGATTTTATCCATCATCAAAACGTTGTAGTTGCTGTGGGAAAATAAAAAAGGATTTGAGATTATCTGATAGAACATATAAATGTGAATGTGGAAATGTTATAGATAGAGATTTCCAGGCATCACTAAACCTAAAAGCTTATGGAGAACAATTTGCAAGCTAACACTTAAATGTTAATGCAAATATGTACGGATGCGTTAATTCGGAATTTACGCCTATGGAGAGTACAAGAACTTGTGAGTAGATAGGTATTTATGCCATCAAAAGCATACTCGTTGAAGTAGGAATGAAACATAAAAGTTTATAACTTTTTATAAGTTTTCAGTAACGGGAGAATGGACGACACACAAAAAATGGAATATGCGCGGGCGTTTCTGCAAAAGGAGGTAGAGTCGGAATTTCCTTACCCGTTTCAGATTCTGACGGAGGAGGACAGTTTTTTATTCTGCTTTAAAAATGGACGCAGGGACTGCTGCGCCCGTTTAAAGGCGACAGAAGGGATGCTCGATAAGCTCTGCAGTGGGGACAAAAAGACGCAGAAGCAGGAAAAAGAGCGGGTGCTTCGGGTTCTTGAGGCAGCAGTGGAAGCGCAGGAAAATACGGCTCTTTCAGAAAAAAGTGAGTACGGAAAAATGAAAAATATGCTGATTCTTCGTCCGCTCAATCTGGATTTTTACCGAAGCGAGCTTGTAAACGTGCCGTATATCCGCATCGGGGATGTAGCGCTGGTGCTATACTGCGTTTTATCTCATCTGGGAGGAGATTATTTTACGACGAAGGTGTACCGGGATCAGGTTCAGAAATGGATGGTCCCCGAAGCGGAGGTAATGCGGGCGGCGCTGGTCAATACGAGCTTTTTGTATCCGCCGCGGCTGTATTCGATCCAGTGCCTGATGGGCTGGGACGGAAAGCGGTACGAGAACGGCATTTTTATGGGGGAGGACGACGAACAGAAAATCCCGCCGGGCATGCGCAGCTATCTGTTGACAAATACGCTGGAAATCAACGGAGCGATTGCCGTTTTTTATCCGGGTGTTGCGGAGAAAATTGCGCAGGATCTGGGCGGTGACTTTTATATTGCGTTCACGAGTATTCATGAGGCACAAATTCATGGCGTCGGAATGATTTCTCCGGAAATAGTGGAGTACAGTTTGCAGGAAACGAACCGGGAATGTACCAGACCGGAGGAGGTTCTGTCCAATCATGTATATCTTTACAATCAGGAGAAAAAGACATTTTCAATGCTTATGGACGGCGATTTTCTGGAGGTAGAACATGAAGAATAGACGGGGAGAGTATCTGTATTTTTGCAGCGCAGAGCAGGACAGTCTGTATGCGTTGACGCTTTTTCGGGAAAAAGAAAAACAGGGAACGTTAAACGTACAGGAGACAGGATTGCTTCTCTGCATGGAACAACGCGCCGAAGACAGCTGGATTTATTTGATGCCTGCGGCGGTCTATGCGGCTGCCAACCAGAAAGGTGCGAGAAGCTGGATGAACCGGCAGAAGCAGGAGAAAATAGATCTCTGGAATGAGAAGGGGATTGCATGGATGCGCCGATATCCGGTATTTTTGGAGCAGTTTGGATGGAAACAGCGGCGCTACGCGATTCTGGCAGCGGGAATTTTTGAGCAGCTGGAAGAGGAATCCATGGACGAGTTTGAAAAAGGGAAAAATCAGGTTTGCCATTTTTTACAGGGAAGCTGGGGATTTCTCTGGAAGCGTATGCAGCAGTGCGACAGGCTGAGTGTGCAGGAATGGAAAGAAATGAAAGCGCCGTGGAAGGATTCTGTGCGGATGGACTGCGCGATGTCCGGCATTCTTTTATTGATGGCACAGCTTCTGAAAAAAGAACTGGAAGAGCGCGACCGGCTCTGCGTGGGATTTATGAAGCTGCAGCAGTTCACACAGGAGAGCCTGCGAACAAATGGTATCGCTGCGAAGCAATCTGCAAAGGTATCGAGAGCTGAACCAGTGGATGCATGCGGTACAGAAATCCGTTCTGTGAGCGTTGGTACGAATCCCACCGCGCTTGTCGAAACCGAAAAGATGGGATGGCTGTTCCAGAAATTTCGCAATCCGGAGCGCCCTGCTTATATCCATGAAAAAGGGCGGATTTCCAGTGAATGGCTGGAACAGCTGCATCAGATTATGGAGCTGGCGGGACTTCCGGCAGGAACATTTGAAGCGGTCAGCCTTTCTGTGCAGGAGGTAAACGGCCTTGTAAATCTGATGGGAGAAAAGCTGACTGCGCGCCAGTATATGACGTTTCTGATGTTGTATTCGGTGTCGCGGGAGCTTGCACAGGCAGGGCGCACGGCAGCAGCGCTGCAGTTTATCCAGACATCCCGTCTGAGGGGAGCACCGCCAGCTGCGATGGGGACAGGGATGACAGCGGCGGCACTGATGTCAGGTGGGGCTGGTGTAATGGTGGCGGAGCGAAGCAGGTACGGAGTAAGAAAAATGTCAGATGCAGATGGAAATCTGGTATCTGCAGAGCAGCCGGCTTTGTATACACAGTCCGTGCCGCAGGCGTCACAAAACAGCTATTGATCGTACGAGGTTCCTTCGGTGTAAGGCGCCTGCGGAATGGAGATTTTTACGCAAGATAGCAGAACATAAACACAAAATGACACAGGCTGCCGGCCATGACGAACAAATGAAAAATTTCGTGTAAGCCGAACATCGGATGCCGTGCGTCAAACAGCGGCAGCCTGAGCGCGTAGATAATGCCTCCTGCAGTATAGATCAGTCCGCCGGCGAGCAGCCATAAAAAGGCGTGAAGCGGAAGGAGGGAAAACAGCTGTCCCAGAACGGACAGGCAGCTCCAGCCCATTGCGATATACAAAACAGAGGAAAACCATTTTGGACAGGTGATCCAGAAGCCTTTGATAAAAATTCCGACCAGCGCGATTCCCCAGACTGCGGCAAGCAGCATCAGACCGGAGGGTTTTGGCAGGGTCAGCAGGCATACCGGCGTATAGGTCCCTGCGATCAGGATGAAAATCATCATATGATCCATTTTCCGAAAGATACGCAGAACGCGCCCGGAGCAGTTGACAGAATGGTATATCGTGCTGGCGGCATACAATAAAACCATGCTGATCATAAAAACTGTCATTGCAGTGAGGCTTTTTACACCGGAGTGGACAGCTGCGCGGACTAACAGCGGGACTGCTGCGCAGAGAGCGAGCAGCATGGCGATAAAATGGGTGAGTGCGCTTCCGGGTTCCCGAATGGTTATGTTCATAGTAGTACCTCCTCCTTACATTTGGATACAATGGAATGCGTATTTTGCGGGCATTCTGTGTCAGGGATAGCAGAATGTTCGTTTAACAAGTGATGTGGCATTACAAAATATTATACGTAGTATTTAAAACTACATGTAATATATACAGATACTACATGAAAAGTGACAAAATGTCAAGAAGAGATGATAGAAAAAAGTTACCGTTCACATGCGCCATTCGCAAAAACGCATCTTTGATGCTTTCCGCTGCTTTGCAGCTCTTTTTGCTCATAAAATGGCGCTCCCTTTGTACCCTTCTGAGTTCAGATTTTCGTGCAAGCACGGAATCTGAACCCAGAAGGATACGAGTGAACTGTGACATAAAAAAAGAAACGAGCAGACCGCATTAGCAAATGCCGTACGGTTCTCGTTTCCGTTTCTATACTATATGATATTTAAGATGTCGGGGTCACAAGCTCCCGACCTTGATGCCTGCTTTCAATCCTCCTCAATCACCTGGATTTCCAGGTAATCGAAGTCAATTTCCTCAACAAAAGAATCCTGGCGGAAGCGTGTTTTGGCATGGCGGCGGAAATCATTGATATTGCTGTCGAGCCAGATTGGTTTGCCGAGGTCGAACTGCATGCAGACCTCCTGCAGCGCGTCGAAAACCTTATGGGTTCTGGTTTCTTCGCGGTCGTCGCAGATGACGGTATCGTTTAACATGTGGTTATTTTGAAATGTGCGCGCCCATAAACGGAACATGAAAAATCTCCTTTGATGTGAAAGCTGTTTACGTCAGTATAGCATAAATCCCGGAGGAAGTGCATAAATATATTTGTGTAGTGAAAAACCGGAGGAAGATTGGACGGAATATCTAAAATTTTAATGAAATCCGTCTGTTTCCGCATCGGGTATGCTATAATAAAATTATCAAGAAAAGAGAGGCTGAAGGTATGGAACTTTTATTGGATGCAGAAAGCCAGATCGAAACGTGGCAGGAAGTGATATTGGTTTATAATGCCGCCCTGAAACAGATTAATACGAAGCTGGAAATTTTAAACGACGAATTTCAGCACGTTCATCAATATAATCCGATCGAACATATTAAATCCAGAATTAAGACTTCGGAGAGTATCGTAAAGAAGCTACGCAGGCATGGATATGAATCCACGATCGAAAATATGGTGAAGTATGTCAATGATATTGCGGGAATCCGTGTAATTTGTTCTTTTACATCGGATATTTACAGAATCGCGGAGATGATTCGACTGCAGAATGATATTCATGTCATCGCAGTCAAGGATTACATTCGCCTGCCGAAAGCGAGCGGCTATAAGAGCTATCATATGCTCGTGACCGTTCCGGTATTTTTGTCCGACCGCACTGTTGATGTAAAGGTGGAGATTCAGATCCGTACGGTAGCGATGGATTTCTGGGCGAGCCTGGAGCACAAGATCAATTACAAATTCGAGGGCAATGCGCCGGAGCATGTTAAGCGAGAGCTGATCGAATGTGCAGGCATGGTATCTGCACTTGATAACCGGATGCAGGAGCTGAACGAAGAGATTAAGGCATTAAGCAAGGAAGACACGGATGGAGCCTGACGGCTGACCGATCCTGTCAGGGTTCGCTTTATTCATGACAATAGAATGCTCGCGGAGCGTGCATTCTATTGTTTTCGAAAAACTTTTAGGGTATTGAGGCAGTTCGGACGCGGATGCGATCGGGCTGCTTTTTTATTGGCTAGAAACTGCGTTTCTAGCCAATAAAAAACGCTCCGCGAGGACCGCACTGCGGCGGAGAGGAATAG
>ULZS01049119.1_pt1 | contig 23452 bp, 22 predicted proteins | sample 1963301 | NCBI WGS metagenome assembly ULZS01 (sample SAMEA4835895, study PRJEB28245) | human gut metagenome | biome: gut microbiome; material: fecal sample | place: Denmark | collected 2008 | reverse complement strand
AGCACAGCAATTTTTTTCAACACGAACACGGAAAAACAGGGGATCGGCGCCTTTGCAGCGCGCCTCTCCCCGTTTTATCAAAGATCAGAACAGCTGCCCCGGCAGCCTGAGCTTTTCCTTCAGCGGGAAGGTCGCCTCATACCGTTCAAAGCCCTCCGGGTCTTTCTCGCACACAAAATATCCCTCCGGGTCCTTATATGTGCCGGATATACCGTCAAGGAATCCGGGCGTCAGCTCCTTTATGAGAAAATAGTCCGCATCCGGGTCGTCGGCGTAACGCACGCCTTTGGTTTTGGCGGGAACGAACCCCGACTTACCGTAAAACAGAATGTTTCCTGTGATGGCAAGCGCGCCCGCACCCATTTCACGGGCTTTTTCCATTGAATAGTCAAGCAGACGCTTCCCGTAGCCGCGGCGCTTGTACGCCGGCGCAATGCCGATAGGACCGAAGGTCATGATCGGCACGCGTCGTCCGTCATCGCACTCGATCTCGGAGCGCACGTATATGACCTGCCCGATCAGCTCGCCGTCAAGCTCCATAACAAAGTCGAGCTCGGGCACAAATGCCGGGTCATTACGGTAGCAATGCAGTACATAGTGCTCCATGCAGCCCGGGCGGTATACGTTCCAGAACGACTCGCGCGTCAGGCTTTCGGTGTTTCGGTAATCAGATTCTCTTTCAGGGCGTATGATAACATTATCTTTATTCATAAGGATCTCCTTTGCGTTTTTCCGATATTCATACACCGGACAGACCGCGCGTCAAACGGGAGCTTACCGTTCCCCCTCCGCTCACGGTATCCCGATAAAAAGCGCAGTGACCATCCGGTAACTCATATTATAGTTACCGAAAGGTCACTTGTCAAGAGCTTTTTGAAAAAAGATCACTTTTTTCGCCGCCGCAGACAACAGTGAAAGCGAAATAATGAGCAAACAATGTTTGATAATGTAGGGGCAAAGCCCGAGGCAGCCCATCCCGAAAATATAATTTGGTAAAGTAGGGGAGGGGTTTACCCCTCCCGCCGTTGGAATCTGCTTAAACTTCATTGTCGGGAGGAGCAGAGCCCCTCCCCTACGGCAGTAGCCGTGTAGCAGGTTTGAAGCTCGAAATCTTTCCAAGGCTCCCTCTTGAGGGAGCTGTTGCCGGAGGCGACTGAGGGAGTAAAAAGAGGCTCCCACTTCGGCGGATAAGCGAGTATAAAGGCAAAACCTACCTCAGCCCTCACTGTTCACTGTTCACTCTTCACTCTTCACTTTTTCCTCTTCCCCCGTCCCGAGTTCATAAGGTTCGGAGATGCAGCGGGGACAGCCGCGAGCATTGCGGCGGCGGTGAGGAGAATAAATTCTCCCGCAGCGCAGGCGATGAGCGCGGGAAGATTCAATTCTACCGATGTTTCGAATATCGCTTTTGTTATGTTCCCGTAAAGCAGCGCGCCGAGCAATGCCCCAAGCGCAACGGATATCCCGATCACCGCGGAAAATACGCCCGAAATACCGCGCCAAACCATGCCGCGCTTCACTCCGACAAGTCTTTCCGAGCGTATGGCAGGTTTCATGCGGGAAATGGTCAGGTAATCTATCTCCACAGTGTCGCCGACTGTAACTCCGTTTATGTCGGCAAACGCCGCGCTGACAAGGCATACATCATCACCGTTTGCATACTCCCTTTCGCTGAAGGCTCTGCCCTCCATGACAAGTGCTTTTCCCGCATTGAAATTGAAAGAATCGTAAATATTGTCCGTAAGCACTACCGAGACAGCGCTTTGGTTCATACTCGTCCACGGTATTATATTTTCACGCCATACAGCTCCGGCATCCGAATTCAAAAAATCCCGCCAATCCCCGTCATACTCTGCAAAATAGGGAAGCGATCCGTCGCAGGTGACTATGTAATATACACCGTCCTCACGCTGACGTTTCTCGGGATAAAGGTCAGGCATCTTGACTTCATATGAATTGGTTTGCCAGAGGTTGAATCCAAGGCAATAGTTCTTACCAATGATACTCATATAATTTGGGTTTATATTAACATTCATAACAGAATCGATAAAACCGCGCACCACATATCGTTTTCCCACCTCAAACGGGACGGTAAGATCATCATTATAAGGTCCATCATACCATGTTTCACCTATGCACACATAATTACCGGTTATATCTCCGTATTGCTCCATGATCGATGGCGTGCCGATCACTCTGAAATAAGCCGAGTAAGCCATATACCCTTTTTTAAAAATGCCAAAGACCTGATCCGCATCGGGCTTGGCGCTCCTGTCGTCAACACCTATGCACTCAAGCGCCAGAACACTGAATGCGCAGCCGTATCTGTCAAATTCAATAAGTTGAAAAGGGAGCCTCCCCGTTCTCCGCATACCGCCCGCCACTCCGCACATATCGGTAAGAGCACCTCCGAGAAAGCCGGAATTCGACGATCTTTTATACTGCGGTGCATTCTTTGCCACTGCTTCTATGCGGTCAAAATCGTATGCAAATGTGTCGTCTTCATAATACATTACAGCTCCATCCTCGGTTTTATACTGCAGCACACGCTTTGGCGCCGGCAGTGCAATAGAGGTGTAGTTTTTTTCGATCATTATACGCTGTTCATATGCCGTTGCATACGCCGAAAAACCGATGCAGGAAAATCCCACGGCAAGCGTCAACAAAAGCGTGAGCACAACGGTAAACACCGGCTTGCGGAGAAACAGCTTTGTGAATGTATTCATTTTTCGCCTCCGGAAAATTTATTTTTGGGGGAAGAACGCAACGGATCGTATCCCGTGCGTGTGATGAGACGTCCATTTGATCCCCCGTTGCTCCCAATTACGCACAGTGGAGTATTTGTGATGTTTTTCTCTCATTTATCATGTGTTACGATTGCGTCTGTGTTTTACAGTATAATTTTATCATATTTTTCAACTAAATGCAATAAGTTTCACGATTTTTCTTGTAATAATTTCAAAAACAAAAAATACTGCCTCACGAGCCGACTTCATCATGCGAAAAAAATATTGACCGCAGGCATCGATTGTGCTATAATTCTACCATAAAAAGCAAAGGACCGTTACTCACATGAAAATCGGAATCATCGGAGCGGGCGCAATGGGCTGTCTTTACGCCTGCCTGCTCAGCGAAAAAAACGACGTCACACTTTTTGACGTCTCACAGAATGTCGTAAATGCGATAAACGCGGACGGTATCGTCTGCGGCACGCCCGACGGAAAAGAAAAGACCTTTCACGTCGCCGCCGCACTGTCCGGAAGTGCGAAGAGTCCCTTCGACCTTGTGATCCTCTTTGTCAAGGATATGGTGAGCGAGGCTGCTCTCGCGGGCAACCGCGCTCTTATCGGCAGCGAAACGACCCTGCTTTCGCTTCAGAACGGCATGGGCAACCTTGAGATCATGGAAAAATTCGCACCGAGCGCGCAGATACTGCTCGGCACGACCAAGCACAACTGCGTATGCACCGCACCCGGCAGGATATATCACTCCGGCGCGGGCATCACACACATAGGCTCTCCCGCCGGCAGCCGCGCGACAGCCGAGAAGGTCGCCGCAGCGTTCGCCGCCTGCGGAGTCGAAGCCGACGTTTGCGACAACGTTAATCACCTGCTGTGGGAAAAGCTGTTCGTCAACATGACGATAAATCCCGTGACCGCATTGCTCGATTCGACCATCGGAATCATCGCCTCCGACAGTCATGCACGTGCGCTTTCCGCCGCTCTTATAAAGGAAGCAGCTGCGGTCGCTGCTGCCGACGGTGAAGCGTTCGACCCCGACGAGGTCTTTGCCAACCTCATGAAGACCGCCGAGCTGCTTACGACCGGCAAAGCGTCGATGTGTCAGGATATGGAGCGCGGCAAGCGCACCGAGATAGACTTCATCAACGGTGCGGTCGTCCGTCTCGGCAAAAAGTACGGCGTTCCGACGCCCTGCCACGAGACCGTGGTAAACCTCATCCACGCCAAAGAAAACGTAAAATAACGGGAAGGGCTTTCACGACGAAGCGTGAAAGCCCTTCCTATTTATATCAGTCCGCGCGGCGCACCCAGACCTGCATATCGCTCGCACCGCGGTTGGCGAATGCAAAATACGGAATGAACCTCGCGCTTATCGCCGATCTCCTCGCAAGCCCGACCGGGTAATACAGCCTCCCTGGCTGCGTGCGGCACGGCTCGTCGCGGTATGCGGGCATTGTGATGACCGGCAGACCGCAAAACTCGCCTTCTCCCACTGCGGCACGCGCGATGTCGGCGGGATCGACCGAAATGCGGTTCAGCCGCTCGCCGTTGTCAACGCCCTCGAGGCAGTAAACGACGGGTCCGCGCGTGAGCGCCATCCGCCCCGCATCCGCTCTCACGCGCGGATCGGCAGCGATAAAGACCGGCTCGATGCCGAAGTCAAGCTCGATGCGAAACGCACCGGTGACTTCGAAATACGCATATCCGTCCCTTATTTCGGGCGTGACGGCTGAGCCGTCCGACACTGCGTCGAGTTTGCGGCACCACTCGGGAATGCGGACGGCAAGCGTGCCTGCGGTGTAGTCCGCTGACGACAGCGTGACTCTGCCCTCTCCGGCATAGTCGCCGCCGATGACCAGCGTACCGAACCCGCTCGCAACGGTGGCGGGAATGTACTGCTCGACCGTCAGGTGCCCGTCCTCGCAAAGACATATAAAGCTCCCGACCTCGGCAAAAAATCGGTTTATGTTTGGCGGGCAGCAGGAGCAGTCAAACACCTCGAGCCGCTCGGTTATCGGCAGATGCTCGCGGCTCTTTTCGCGCACCGCAGTCTCGCGCCCGTAGTCCTCGAGCGCTATCTCTAGCGGATTTTCGTAGAAAAACGCTTTTCCGTCAAGGGATGTGGATGAAAGCGCCGCATTGTACAGCACACGCTCGACCGCGTGACCGTAGCGGGCATCCGGGTCGAGCTCGCGCATACGCACGGCAAATAGGACCATTGCTATCGCGGCGCAGCTCTCGGTGTATGCGGTGAAGTTCGGCAGGTCGTACGGAACGGTAAAGCTCTCGCCGCGGTATGTTGAGCCGACGCCGCCGGTGATATACATTTTGTGCAAGGTGATATCCGAAAACACCGAGCGCAGATTTTCGGTCAGCCGCCCGTCACCCGTCTCGGCGGCAAGGTCGGCAATACCGCAATAAAGGTAGAGCGCACGGACACAGTGTCCGTTTGCTTCCTTTAAATTATATATGTCGGCATCATCCTGAAAATATTTCGGGTTCCCGTCCGGCGGGTGCTTTTCGTTTTCGGCTTTTGCACGGTTTTCAAGAAAGAACCGCGCCATTTCAAGGTACTTCCGCTCGCCCGTGTGGCGGTATAGCTTTATCAGCGCAAGCTCGATCTCCTCATGCCCCGGAGTGGTGAACGCGGCTGTCTTCTCTGTGATGAAGGCGCGCCCGATGCAGTCGCAATAGCGCTCCACGATGCGGAGAAAGCGGTCTCTGCCCGTCGCGCGGTGATATGCGACCGCCGCCTCGATGAGATGCCCCGCGCAGTAAAGCTCGTGGTCGTTGCGGTTCACGAATATCGTCTCGGGCGTGATCTGCTGATGCGTGGAATTGAGATAACCGCCCGGGCGCTGCGCGCGCTCCATGCAGTCTATCAGCTCCTCGCACAACGCGATGTCGTCCGCCGTACCGACGGGATCCTTTTCGTAAAGATAAGCCACAGCCTCCATCCATTTGGCTGCATCCGAATCAAAAAACACATGCGGTCGGCGCCCGGTCTTGAGAAAATTGAACCGCAGAGCATCAAATCTGCCCGTTTCCTCAAAGCGCTCTCTCACATTTTTGACCGAAACACGCTTGTTGAGATCGTATCTGTCATGCCAGAATCCGTCGCCGAGCTCAACGTCTCTGAAGGACACAAAACTGCTTTTTTTCATGTCTGCCTCCGTATTTACTTGACTTTTCACCGCTATTATAGTATACTTGCCGTGAAAAAGCAATGAAATAAAGAAAGACAAAGGTGAAAAAATCCGACATGATATCAATTGACGGCGGCGGCAGCCTCAGCTTTTCCTCGATGGGGCTTTTCAGGACCGACGAGCCGTGGTCGCACCCGGTGATAACGGTCGATTCGTATGAGCTCATATATGTGCTTGAAAATGATGTATTGATATATGAAGGCGACGCCCGCTACCGCGTCGCGCCGGGCGAACTTCTTATGCTTTCACCGCACCGCGAGCACGGCGGGTACGGTGAAAAAAACCGCGGCACCACCTCGTTTTACTGGCTCCACTTTTACACTCCCGGTATCACCGCATGGCAGCTTCCGGCACAACGGAAAATGCCCGCCGACACCGAAAAGGAGCTGCGCGAGATACTCCACTTCTCTCTGACCGACGTGCGGCTCGCAGAGCTTGAGCTGGCGCGCTTTTTGATACAGGCAAGCGCCGAACGCGAATGCGGGAGCCGTACGGCATACGAGTTGCGCGAATATCTGCGTCTCAATGCCTCCCGACCGCTCACCGTAGCGGAGGTCGCCGCGCATTTCGGCTATTCCTGCGATCATCTCTCCCGGCTTTACCGCCGCGAATTCGGCTGTGACCTCAAGCGCGGCATCGTCGGCGCGCGGCTGCGGCATATCGAGGCACTGCTTCTGAACACCGACTATCCGCTGAAAACGATCGCCCATATGTGCGGCTTCGGCGACGAGAATGCGCTCGTCAAATTTTTCGGATACCACGAGGGCATCTCGCCCACGTCTTACCGCAGCCGCTTCTTCCGGGTGCACCGCAACGCGCACTGACGTCATACTTTTCACGGCGCAATAATATTTTCCCGCTCATCCGGAAAAACTGACATTACCGCCCCCGACACCGTGCCTTTTCGAAAAATATATTTGTTTAAAAAACATTGTATTTTGCCGCCTTGACAACCGTCGTTTTTTATCGTATAATGCAGAATAAGAGTATCCGACTGTCAAACTGGCTCGCCCCGTGTGCGTGTGCCGGCAGAGTCGGTATCCGTCCGTATTGGAGAACACGCCCATGTTATTTACCACACAGGTCTTTTTGTTTGTTTTTCTCCCGATATGCCTCGCGGCATACTACTTTATACTTTTCCTGCAAAAACGCAGCAAAGCGGGTGCATTCCTGCAAAAGATACGGGCCGCCGACCTTGTTCTGATCGCAGCCGGCTGCGGCTTTTATCTGTGGTCGTGCTTTGACGATCTGTTCCGCCTTCTTGCATATATCATCGTGATATGGCTCGCGGGGCATTTCATCGGCAAACGCCGCGACTCGGGGACCGCCGATGCCGCTCACGCGTCGGGCGTCATACTTGCCGCCGGCATCGCATTTGCGGTATTCGTTCTCGTTCACTTCAAATATATCGGCACGCTGACCGACGTGTGGAACTTCTTTTTCAAGGATTCCCGCACTCACGACCCGGTGGCAGCCCCTCTCGGCATATCCTTCATCACCTTTTCGGCGATATCTTATCTTGCGGATATCAAAACGGGAAAAGCCCGCCCCGGCAGCCTGCTCGACTGCCTGCTTTACATCACCTTCTTCCCCAAGGTGGTCTCGGGACCCATCACTCTCTGGCGCGACTTTTACGGCTTTATCGACTCGCGCACGGTCACGCTTGACGGCATATCCGACGGCGTGAGCCGCGTGATGATAGGCTTTGCAAAAAAGCTGATACTTGCCGACACATTCGGCTCGGCTCTCGCCGCCATGGACGAAGCGGTCGATGTTCCCACGGCGTGGTTCGCCGCGCTGCTTTATATGCTGCAGATCTATTTTGATTTTTCGGGATATTCCGACATTGCGATCGGTCTTTCGGGCATGCTCGGCTTCCCGATGAAGGAAAACTTCAACTTTCCATACCTTTCCCGCTCAATCACCGAATTCTGGCACCGCTGGCACATCTCCCTCGGCACATGGTTCAGGGAATACATCTACATTCCCCTCGGCGGCAGCAGGCAGGGCAAAAAAAGGACGGTCCTCAACGTGCTCACGGTCTTTCTGCTCACGGGGATATGGCACGGCGCGGGGCTCGGCTATTTTCTCTGGTGCATGATAAACGGAGTCTGCAACGTCATAGAAAAGCTGATAGGCGAAAAGAAGTTCTACAAAAAGGCGCCGGGGCTCGTCAAGTGGCTGTTCACGACGCTCATCACATTTTTCAGCTGGGAACTTTTCCGCTTCGGCAAGCTCTCGCTCTTCAACGACCAGCTCATGATAATGTTCGGTCTGAAGCGCTTTACCGCGATACCGTACACATGGCGGTATTACCTTGACGCTCAGATCGTTACCCTCGCCGTCATCGGCGCTCTCGGCGCGACCGTATGGGGGCTGCCGAAGATCAGGAATGCTTACCTTAAATTCACCGGGACCAAGACCGGCTACCTGATAAATCAGCTTGTATTCGTCCTTCTGTTCATCATTTCCGTAATGTTTATGGTGAGCTCACAGTACAGCCCGTTCATCTACTTCCGTTATTGATCCGAGGAGAAACGAATTGAAAATACTGCGTATCATGACCGTGACTGCGTTTGCGGTGCTATTACTGATCCCGATAGTGTTTTTTAACTTCACCCCCGACTCCGTCTCCGAGATAGACAACCGCAAGCTCGCCGAGGATCCGTTTACGGCGGAAGGCGATTTTTCGGAGAATTTTGAAAACTATATCAATGACCGCCTCGGCTTCAGAAGCGGCATGATAACCGCCTACACCGTGCTCAACGACCGACTGTTCGGCAAGATGGTGCACCCGATCTATGAATACGGCAAGGACGGCTATGTTTTCGGCTCGGGGATATCTACCACCGAGTATTTCGGCGAATATCACATCGCCTTTGCCGACATGGTCAAAAGCATTCAGGACTACTGCGACGAACGCGGTGTGCCGTTTCTGTTCGTTTTCGAGCCTGCAAAGCCCGCCATTTATACGGACAAGCTCGCAGACGGCATAAATTATGACCGCGAGTGGGTCGATCTGTTCTTCTCGGAGCTTGACAAGCGCGGCGTGAACTACCTTGACAACACCGAAACGCTGCGCCGTGCAAGGGAGGAGGGCGTCGAGGTGTTCAACCGCAAATACGACGCCAACCACTGGAACGATCTCGGTGCATTCTACGGAACGCAAAAGATCCTTGAACGTCTCGGCAGCGTTTTCCCGTCGCTGCACGTCAATCAGCTGTCAGAATTCGAGCTTACGGAGGGACACGTCGATTCCCTTCCCGTCTCAAAATTCCCGATCGACGAGCTCATTCCCATGATCGCGAAAAAAGCCGTATACAGCGATATCAGCAGCGAATATTCCGGGATATACCTTGACAGTAATTATGACTACTTTGCCTATTATGTGAATCAAGACCGCATCGGCAGCGGCACACCGCGCACACTGATGTTCCAGGGCAGCTACATGAACGGCAATGGCAGTAAATTCATGATAAACGCCCTCGGTGAATACATCAGCGTTCACGACTATTGCAACGTGATAGATTTCCCGTATTACTTTAATATATTCCAACCGGAATGCGTCGTGTTCGAGGTCGCCGAGTATACCTTCGGCGAGGGGTACTTCAGCCTTGAAAAAATGCAGGAAATAAACTATAACCCCGTGCTTTCACTGCCTGCCGACGACGAGAGCGCCGCCGACCCGGGCACCGCCGAAAAAGCCGAGGGCGTAAATATCGCCTTTGAAAAACACGGCGAGCTGATCGACATAGTGTGGGAGACCGACGAAGTATACAGCCACGTGTGGGTGTCGGCTGATCGGGTGTACGATATGTTCCCCTTCGACGGCGGATACTACGCAACGGTGAAGGCAGACGATATCGGCACACTGTCGGAAAAACTCGATATCTATACCTCGGATGATCCGGTAAGTGACACATGGGACGACGACTCGGCGGACGACGTGACCGACGACAACTCCGCCGCGAGGGATACCCGCAGATGAGCATGGACCGCCCCGTAAAAAACGAACAATAAAGAAGCCCCCTTGATACGATGAAATGAAACGATCGTATCAAGGGGGCAATTGTATGCCGGAAAAATGCCGATGCGCCGGAGCGATGCCGCCTATCAAAGACACGGCGCGTGCCCGACCGCGATATTGAATGCCCCGCCAACTCCGGAGCAAATAACCGAAAAAATTCGACGCATCGCCGCGAAAAAAGCTCGGCGATCCTTGAATTTATTCGGTTTTTCCGCTTGCAATCCGTCGTGAAACAATGTATAATTGATAGGTGTAAATATATCCGTTTATGAGGTGAAAAATGGCTGCAAGCTACAAAAAATTGTTCAAACCACCGATCAAATGATAGATGTATGACAATTACAATTTGTCGAAATATACGCCAAACGCCCATCATTTTTGCCCGCACGAGAAAAAACATAAACAGTAATTTGCATGCCATCCGGTACGCGTAGTGTCTTTGGGAAAGATAGCATATGCCTGCCGGAGTACTGTAACGGAGCATATCAATATTTCGGGAGTTGGGGCATTGAATAGATATAAGATCAATATAATGTTCGTCTGCCACGGCAACATCTGCCGCAGCCCGATGGCGGAGTTTATCTTCAAGGACCTTGCAAAAAAGCAAGGCGCGGCGGATCGCTTTTCAGTCGCTTCATCCGCCACAAGTGCGGAAGAAATTCGGAACGGCATCGGCAATCCGGTCTATCCTCCGGCGAAAGCCGAACTGGAGCGGCACGGGCTGTCCTGCAACGGCAAGCGCGCGGTGCAGCTTCAAAAGAGCGACTACGACAAATACGATCTGTTCATCGGCATGGACAGCGCAAACATCCGCAATATGCTCAGCATTTTCGGCGGAGATCCTGCGGGAAAGGTACATAAGCTGATGGACTACACCGCCCGCGGCGGCGATGTTGCCGATCCGTGGTATTCCGAGCGCTTTGATGTGGCATATCGGGATATTTTCGACGGTTGCACAGCACTTCTTGATGCCATTCTGAAACAGGACAAGCAATGAAATGAGGCGATTTTTGTGACCGAAGTAGTAGCGGCTCTCATCTGGGAGGGCGAAAAATTTATGATCTGCCAACGCCCGGCACACAAGGCGAGAGGACTTCTCTGGGAGTTTGTCGGCGGCAAGGTGGAGCCCGGCGAGACAAAAGAACAGGCACTTATCCGGGAATGCCGTGAGGAGCTTGCCGTCACTGTCTCTGTCGGCGATGTGTTTACGGACGTTCTCCACGAATATCCCGATATCACGGTGCATTTGACGCTGTTCAATGCCGCTATCGCCGATGGCATTCCTCAAAAGTTGGAGCATAACGACATTCAATGGATCACACCGGGCGAGATACCGAACTATGCCTTCTGCCCGGCGGATGAGGTGATATTGAAGAAGATCGTTGAGGTCTGCAAATGATTATAGAAATTGCGCAAAGCAAAGACGAACCGAAAATTGCAAAACTGGATTACCACATACCGCCGTCACGCCTCGGCGAGTGCATTCGCAGCGGGCAGGTGTATGTTCTCAAGGACGATCCCACCAAAAACGGAGGGCAGGATCACAGACTGAAGGCTCCTGTGGTCGGCGTGCTGCGTTACAGCCTTTTCTGGCGGACGATCCCGTTTCTCGACCTTCTGTACATTGATGACGCGTATCGTCGCCAAAGCTTTGGCACACAAATGATGCATGATTGGGAAACCGAGATGAAAAAACGCGGGTATAAGTATGTGATGACGAGTACGCAAGCCGATGAATCCGCATGGCAGTTTTATGAAAAGCTCGGATATCATAAAGTCGGCGGATTCCTTCCGCCCGAACAGGAAGCGGAAGAATTGATATATCTGAAACAGCTGAAGCTGACGGAGGAAGGTTGAAATAATGGTGAGAGAACTGATGCACGATCCGATATTCCTTGCCTGGAAGTCGGAGATCGCGACGAAAGATGATCTACCCATCGCCCAAGACCTGCTCGACACGTTGATGGCGAACAAGGAGGTCTGCGTCCGGTATGGCGGCAAATATGATCGGCGTGAAAAAACGCATCATCGCGTTTCTTGACGAGAGCGGGCGGGTGCCGGTATACACCGTGATGCTCAATCCCGAAATCATCAAAAAGGATGATGCGTATGACACTGAAGAAGGCTGTTTGTCGCTTCTCGGAGGTCCCCGCAAGTGCAAACGGTAACATACTGCTAATTAAGAAACGGATAAAATTTACAAATAAAACAGAGGAAAATGGAGGAAATGCACTTGAAGCAATATAATGTTATTGTCGTTTTTGACCACGAAGCCCGTCATGTACTTATGTGTATGCGTAGCAAAGAACCTTATAAGGGTAAATTCAATTTCATTGGCGGAAAAATTGAAAATGGTGAGATTCATTTACAAGCGGCTTATCGCGAATTATATGAGGAAACATCTATTACGAGTGATGATATTAAATTAATTCATGTGATGGATTTTGTCTTTCATATAACCAATTGTAGTGTTGAACTATATGTTGGTAAGTTAAATAGTCAAGTAAAGCTGATAGAGGAAGAAAACCCCTTATTTTGGGTAGAACTTTCGAGGAATTTTAGTGATTTAAACTGCTTTGCCGGCGATGGGGATATTGTATATATTATGAAATATCTTGATAATTTAGGGTTGAATAATATATTGAATCATTAGGACGCACGAACCCAATATGCATTTATTGCCGTTTAAATCATTTAATAATAAACAATAAATACGTATGCTTATGCACTCAGCAGTAAAGTATGTAAAGAAAAAAGGAGAATTAATATGAATGATAAAGTATACATTGCAGGCCCATTATTCACTCAAGGGGATAGGTGGTTTTTGGAAAAAATTAATGATTTGCTGCAAACCATGGATTTGTGACTCATTTGCCTCATCGGGATGGCGGATTATGTCCTTCAGACGGGCGTGATATAAAACCATCAAGGTGCAGTATCAAACCGTGGAAATGCAGACAAGGGTGAAAACCTATACCGGCTGGACGGCGCAGATCATTCAGCACGAGGTGGATCATTGTAACGGGATTTTGATATAGTCTGCAAGACGATTGATACTTAATTGCTAACTTTCCCGCTTTCGCTGGACTTCCCGCCGCCGTTGTGGTATTGTGTGTGCTTACAAAGGAGGTGCGCACATTGGCACGGATTACGACAAAAGAATATATTGCGGCAAGGCAAATGAAAAAGAACGGAGACTGTATTCCCGGGAACAAACCCGGAGGTGCAGTCTCCGTTTGCGTTATCGGCGAAGGGGTGAAAAGCAATGAATAGAAACTGCAGTCCTTCCGCCATCGGCAGGCGCATTGCCGACTTGCGCCGCGAAGTCGGGCTTACACAAGGAGAGCTGGCGGAAAAAGCGGATATTTCGGTGGTGCATCTGTCAAACATTGAGCTCGGCAAGAAAACGCCGGGATTGTCTACACTCATCAGCATTGCAGAAGCGCTCGATGTGGCAACTGACTGGATTCTTCGGGCAAACACACCCGGCACATACGCCGTGGCAAACGAGAAAATCGGAGAGTTGCTCGCCGACTGCACTAATGACGAAATGTTGAGCATTCTTCGCATTATTGAAGAAGTCAAGAAAGCCATGCGGCATAACTGAATAAGGAACGGCGTTAGCGGGACTGTCAGCCACGCTTTCGCATTTGAATGCAAGCAAAGGGCAATTTACAAGCAATCATATAAATCGCGTGTGCGACCGTTTTGGAGGCAATGTAAGCCATCAGAATCTGCGCCGCGGGAAACAAAGAAAAGCCATAGCGAAACAAAAAGTTCTGAAAACCTATTGACAACGCGTCTTTGCCATGATATAATAACAGAACAATGAGTTCTGAAATTGTTTGAGGTGTACTTATGAGAGTCATGAGTGAAGAAAAACTGCAAAAGCTCGCGGAGTTTATCAAGCAGTATGCGCGGGAGAACAATGGAGAATCCCCGAGCCTTGCGGATATCATGAAATATATGGGCATGGTCAAATCGACTGCGTACCGCCATATCTTAGAGCTTGAAAAGCGCGGCATCATTTCCTATTCGGGGAAAAACACGCTGGAAACACCTTTGCAGAAGAAAATGCACGTGATGTCCCGCCGTATTCCCGTGGTCGGAATGATCGTGTGCGGCACGCCCGACGAGCAGGAGGAGCATATCTCAAGATACCTTGCCGTTCCGGAGGAATGGCTCGACGGTGAATGTTTTCTGCTGGAAGCATACGGCGATTCCATGGCGGACATCGGCGTTCACGCGGGCGACCTTGTGCTGGTCAAGAAAACAAACGTCGCAAATGACGGGCAGGTTGTCGTCGCGCTTACGGAAGAAGGAAACACACTCAAGCGCCTGCATTACGAAAACGGCAAGCCCGTGTTGTACGCGGAAAACAGCAGCTACACAGAAAAGCAGCGCGTCACCCACCCGAAAGAGCTGACGATTCAGGGCGTGGCGCTGAAGGTTATCAAAGATATCGTCTGATGCGCAAAGGAGGCATTTATGAAACAATCAGAATACCCGCCGGCAGAGCTGAGATATGGGGAAAACCTTGTGGCAATTGAATATTTTAATTTCCATAAGGATGATGCCGATGCAGGAAATCCGTACAACACCACATTTGGAATGAAAGTAATCTCCGGAGCATTTCAGGGGTATGCATCGTGCGAATATGACATAAAGGACTTTCGCATTTTCTTAGATCAGCTTTGTGAGCTCTATGCTTTTCAGCGCGACCGTGTTGTGCTGTCTGAAATATGTTATGGTAGCAATGTTACGTTGTCTATGGATAGGACAGGTCATGTAAAAGTAGAGGGTTTAATTTTTGATGACGCGATGGAGCAGTCCTTGACTTTCGCTTTTGAAGCCGACCAGAGCACGCTGCCGCCGTTCATCAGTGGCTTAAAAAATATGATATCGTAGCAACCAAAAAATGAGCAACTGCGCTTGACTGAAAGGAGAAACTATGACCCTTGAAGAACTGAAAATCCGTCAGCTGACAAATCAATATCTGCTCGCGCCTGCGGACAAGCTGACAGTGATGCGCGACCTTTGCGGAGTGCAGGCGCAGTTTATGACGAACGCTTTGCACTCACTGAAAATCCGTACAAACGACTATGACGAGCAGACCGTCGCCGAGGAGCTTGTGAAAAACTGGTCTGTGCGCGGCACAGTTCACGTGTTTGCCGAAAGCGATCTGCCGCTGTTTCTTTGGTGCAATAACGGAGCGGATTATCGCAAAAACGAATGGCAGGGATATTCCTATATGAAAAATCAGCGCCCGTGCTGGGCTTTGACGCCAGAACGGCAGAAATATCTTGCGGATATCATCATCTCGGCGGTTTCGGAAAGGGCATACACGCGCGACGAGCTGAAGGAGCTTTGCCGTGCAAACGGGATGACAAAAATCGAAGAGGATTGTATGTTCGAGTCATGGGGCGGCGGTATACGCGAGCTTTGCGTGCGCGGCTTTATGAATTATACGGTGCAGGAGAAAAAGCAGTATATCGCCTCGCCCGAGTTTTCTCCGATTCCCGAGGAAGAAGCAAAATTTGAGATAGCGCGGCGATATTTTACGAATATCGCTCCCGCTACGATACACGACGCTATGTATTATACGGGCGCAAAACAGGCGGAGGTCAAGAATTGGCTTCGGGACTTGCCCGTCGAGTCATTTGACTTCGGCGGCAGGACATATTATTACATACCGAACGGGAAAACATACGATGGAGACATTCCGCATTGCATTTTCCTTGCGGGATTTGACCAGCTTATGCTCGGGTATCAGAAAAAGGAAAGTATCTATTTAAAGCCTGAATATCTTCGCGGCGTATTCAATCTTGCGGGTATAGTTATGCCACCATTGCTCATCGACGGTGATGTGGCGGGAATATGGAAAAACAAAAACGGGAAGCTTGAGATAAAGTGCTTCCGCAGCCTGTCGCCATCCGAAAAGAGCCATATAGAGCAGGCGGCAGATAAGCTTTGGGGCAATATAAAAGCGATAAAATATATCGAGGGATGATCCCCACGAGCGACGGAGATGCATAAGCATACTGCCGCCCGGTAATAAGGAGAACGAACATGGAACTTTCAACATTTTTCAAAAGCGTGATCGATCAGGATCGCGCATCCATCGTGCTGTGTGACCTTGATCACACGATCCTTTACATGAATCCCGCCGCCATCCGCAATTATGCCAAGCGCGGTGGAGAAAAGCTCATCGGGCAAAGCCTGCTTGCCTGTCACAACCCGCACTCGCAGGAGCTGATTCAAAGAACGGTTGCGCGGTTCCGCGAAAGCCCGGAGCACAACATCATCTACGAATTCCACAACGAAAAAGACAACCGCGATGTCTACACGGTTGCCCTGCGCGATGCGTACGGCACGCTGCTCGGGTACTATGAAAAGCACGAGTACAGAAATCCCGAAACGGCGAAACCGTTTGATTTCGGGGACAAATGAGAGGTAAAACAATAATCGACACATGCCCTCGGTTGATTTTCTGTCAAAACAGTTTAGCAGACTTGCCAAATGATATCTGTACTTTCCACGAGATTTCGGATACAATAAAATCGCGGTCAACCGAAAAACAAAAATAAGGAGCGATAAAATATGAAAACTTTAGGAGAAAGAATAGCTGACCTTCGCAGAGAAAGAGGTATCACGCAGGAAAATCTCGCCGGAATCATCGGCGTTTCTGCACAGGCGATTTCAAAATGGGAAAACAACGCGACCATGCCCGATATTATGCTTCTTCCGATTATAGCAGATACACTTGGTGTGACGATTGATGAGCTTTTCGGAATCAGGCGTAAGGTGCAGGAAAAGCCGATCAATTGCGAAGAAACCCCCAAGGCAGTTTACGATCAGATATTGAATACCATGTGGAGATCGGGAGATAACAACGATTTTGCGGAAAGAGCAAAAGCGCAGTTTGCGAAGAACCCATACGAACACAGCGGATTCGTTTCCGAAGTTGCCGGCGCGGTATATGCAAATAAGGATATTGCTCTCACATATCTCCCGAGCGATAAGGAATCCTTGAAACTGCTTGAAAATGAAGATGCGGCAGAGCTTTTGAAAATGCTTTCAGATAAAAATGTGCGCCTTGTGCTTGCGTATCAATTTGAAAATCCGGAAAAAGCATTTACGGCTTCCTCTGTTGCCGCAAAGGTCGGGATATCCGAGGAAGAGGCAAAAGACGCGCTTGAAAAACTGTTTGCTTGCAACATGACCACCGCGAGGGATGTCGATGCTGGCTTGGAAGAAATGTTGCGGATTTATCAGGCGTGGGGCGCATATAAAATGCCGCTGCTTTTGTTCCCGCTCCTCTCACTGGCAGATAGTCTCGCGCATTTCAGAGAGAATTGGTACGGCTTCAGAGGATAACAATCGAAAGTGATCCATCATCCCGGCGGTGAAACCGGACACTTTGAATGATGGTAGGTGCGGATGAGCATCGGGATTATACCGATGCTCATTTTTGTATAAAAAGCCCCGCCGGAGCGGGGCTTTCTTCATTTTATTTGCTTGCTTTCTTTCGGATCCCGAAAACAAAATCGCTTTCTTAGTCGAAATTCAAAAATCGACTATTTCCTTATCTTTCTTTCTCACAAAATGAGAAAGAAATCAACACTCTCCGCAATGCGAGACTAATTCCCGTATAGGGAGCAGAAGACGCCGCATCGACGAAGAAAAAATATATTTTTTTTGCTGCAACAAGGTCACGAAGCGCCGGTTTTAAAGCGTGTTTCGGAGCCGATTCGTAGAAGATTCGAGAATAAATTCGTAGAAAATTCGTAGAAAAAACAAGGCGCCGATAACACGCTCGGAAGCCGAAGTCAATCCATTGTGCAAAAACCACAAAAAAGAGGCGTTTTTGATAAGAAAAAGCCCTCGAATCTGTGCATTTTGCACTAAACTCGAAGGCTTTCTGGTCTGAGTGACACGACTTGAACGTGCGGCCTCTACCACCCCAAGGTAGCGCGCTACCAACTGCGCCACACCCAGATCTATACTTGATAATGCACCGATGACGTTCCGCGAGGTTCATCTTTTCGAATGCTCAGTTATTATAGCACAAAAATCCCGTCAAGTCAAGGGTTATTCGCGTTTTTTTGCGCATTTGATTCATTTTTTCTTTTAGGATCATATCTGCGGCAAGCCGTGTGCCCGAAAAGCCGCCTGGCCGACAAAACGGAAGCCCCGAGTGGGGGCTTTCGTTTTGTTACCGAAGGTCAAGGTCAGATCATTTGCACCCCGTTTTGCGTGATATATATCCTGATTCGCCGTTTGTATCATACGCGCAAACCGCTCTTCGCGTCTCGGCATATGGTCGGAGCGCATATCGAAACTTTATGTATCAATCTTTCTTAAAATGCATGATCGGCAGCAAGACCGCCGTCTCTTCTGTGTCATCTTCTTTCTTCCATGCAACAACGAACCGCACTTCCCCGCCGCACGGACGATATCCCCGTGCCGAAAGCTTTTCAAGCTCTGCCATACGTACCTTTGACATCTTGGCGACCTTCACCGCGCGTCCGTCAATTTTCGCATACAGAAAACAGTCTTTTACGAAAAGCGGTGCGCCGCTGTGCAGCCTCAGTATGATCTCCTTTTTATCCTTAAAGAAATCAAGCACGACATCCCTGTGTGTCAGCTGCAGGGCGATCTCCTTCGGATCCGGATATTGCATTTCATCCACGATATATTCAACGCCCGGCACCTTGAAGCAATCAAATATACCGTTATTGCAGTGAATATACAGGTCATCCTTGGCTCTTGTAATGCCGACATACAGCTTTCGCCGTTCCTCGTCGTTACGCAGAACCATATGATCCAACAACAGCCACACGCTGTCAAACTCTCTGCCCTTGGATTTGTGGATCGTTGAAACAAATACCGTCTCGAGATCGTCCGTGTAAAGATCCTCAAACCGCGACTCATTTATAAACTCCCCGAGGTCGGTACGATATTTGCTGTAAGTATTGACCCTCTCAAATTCCGAGATCATATTCGAGACATTTTCAAGGCATGTGCTGTCGGAGTATACCCTGGAAAGCTCTTTTTTCGCATGATCCCAAAGGGCGGCGGGGATAACAGGCGTTTTAAGATTTTTGTCGATGATACGCAAAAGGAAACGCACCTCGGCAAGATCGTAAAGTTTGAAGCCGTCAATAGACTGTACCAGCTTGGCGCGTATGCCGTTTTTCAAAAGCAGACCCAACATTCGCAGCGCTTCTTCGTTGGTCCCCGTAAGCACACACGCTTTACCGCCGTGATATCGCTCGGTGATCTGACGAACGATCGCCTCCTCCATATTTTCGGATGTATGTCTTATGATCTGCACGGTCCCGTTTTCGGCGCGCACCGCTTCGATCGGATGCTGCTTCATCCGGTTTTTTATGCTCTCGGCAAAGCGGTTGGCAAGAGCCACTATGTTTGCTTTGCTGCGGTAATTTTCCACGAGCTCGTACCGTGCGGCGCCGTATTCGTCGATAAGACTTTGCATATAGGCAGAATCCGAGCCTCTGAATCCATAAATATTCTGGTCGTCATCACCCACGGCGATCACACGCATACCATCGTTGCTCTGCATGAGCGCGCGGATCAGAGCAAATTCGCTCGCATCCATGTCCTGCGCCTCGTCAATTACGAGAACGCTTTTGGTTATTCTCCCCTGCTCCACCTCGCCGTTGGCTATCATCTGCGCGGCATCATGCACCACATTATCCACACCGTCAAGACTGCCGATCTTTCCGAGAAGGTCAAAGCAGTAGGAATGGAATGTTTTTATCTCCACAAAATTCGCCGCATTTTCGATCAGCTTCATGAGCCGCTTTTTGAACTCGGTCGCAGCCGCGCGCGAAAAAGTCACCATCAGAAGCTGCTCGTGCTTGACATCTTCCAGGAGGAGCAGTGATGCGAGCTTATGAACGAGCACCCGCGTTTTTCCGCTTCCGGGTCCCGCCGCCACAACGATATAACGGGAATCCGCATCGTTGATTATTTTCGCCTGCATGTCTGAAAGCTCACCGAAAAGCTGATTGTATTTTTCAGGCGTGATATTCCGATTTATCTCTTTTGCACGCTCTCCTTTGAAGTATTTTGCGATGAAGCGCTTGAAATCCATTCCGAAATAGTCGTGCACGAACTGCAACGCTGCGTCATAGTCCTTGACCATCAGATTTGCATATTCGCCGACGATATGGATCTGCTGTATTTTCTGCTTGTAATATTCGCTGAGCGAGCGGTAATTCTCCGCCTTATAACGGATCTTATTGTCAACGATCAGTCTCTTGACATCCATACCGTTATAAATGACCAAAAAGCCGCCTTCGAGCTTCATAGAACCTATCTTTGAAAGGTACAAAAGCGCATCCTCTACATCAGCAAGTGTTGTTTCGGTCGTGCAGAGATCGATCTTCGGGGTCTCGGTATATTCCTTGAATGCCCCCACCAGCGAAAACTGCACCGGCGCCTCTCCCGTGTCATTTTCCGGGGTTTTGGCGATCTTATAAAAATACGAAACGAGGAAGTCGCAGATATCTATCCGGCGGCGGAACTTTTCAAGCATCTTCGGTATCTCCATCGTCGGCGTGATCAACGCACGCTGACCGGACTCTGACGTATCACCGTTCGCATCGCCTTCCCTGCCGCACTTTGATATATAACCTTTTATCGTAAGATAATAAAGCAATGTACGGATATTTTTGACCGACGAACCGGTGACCCCCGCCGCAAGAGCCGCCTCATTGAGCTCTTTAAGCGAAAGATCGATCCCCTGCTCCGTCATTTGGTTCAGAAGGAACTCCTCAAGCTTTGCAAATCGCCTCAATGTCTGTGCGGAACGGTTTTCGGTGTCCGATTTGAAGATATACGCCGACATATCCATGCTGTCGGCAAGAAGTCCCTCCTGCCGCATCAACTCGACCGCCGTAACCACATCTCCCTTGGGGATACCGAGTATATCCGCAAGGTAATCCACACGTGATTCGCCATCGTCATTATCGGCTTTTGCGATACTTCTGCTGGATATCAGAGATTTGATGATACGCTTTGCATTTTCCTTCTGTTTTTCGTCAAGAACCGTTGAACGGTCGATTTTAAATGATGCCTCCGCCATATTCTTTGCAAGGATGCTCGTGGCATAGACATGCGGGACATTTCGTCCTCGCTTTACGTACCCGGCATCTTCCAAAGCCGCAACTGCCGTCTTGACACGCGTCTCGATCTCTTTCTTTGAATCGTCCCACCCTGCCTGCCTTGCGATCTCCAGGGCAGAACAGCATACCCACGGCTTTTCGCGGGTCATATTTTTGATAGCCGTCCACACCTGCTGGATCTCGCTGATGCTGAGCTTTGTCTGATTCAGCAGAATGAAGTGCTTGTCAAGGTCATTATTGTTGAACAGAACATAGCACTCTGCGAGCAAGCCGGGATCCCTGCCAGCGCGCCCCGCTTCCTGCACATAGTTTTCGAGCGAATCGGAAATGTCATAGTGAATGACCAACCCGACATCCTTTTTATCAACGCCCATTCCAAACGCGGAGGTCGCCACGATTATTTTGACCTTATTGTTTATAAAAGCCTCTTGATTTGCGATCTTTTCCTCCGGGTCCATTTTCCCGTTGAACGGTTTTGCCGGGAAACCGTCGCCTGTCAGCTTTTCGGCAAGTTCACGCGTGCGCTTCGTCCGCGAAACGTAAACTATGGTCGGGCAGTTTTTCTGCTCGATAAGAGACCTGAGCGCATTATATTTTTCCTCATCCGTTTCCTTGAAAAGCACGGTATAGTGCAGATTCTCGCGGTCGGCATTAGAGGTAAACAACTCAAGCGACACACCAAGCTTAGAACGGAAATAATCGCATATATCCGTAATGACCTTCTGTTTAGCCGTGGCTGTAAAGCAGGACACAGGAATCGGATCCTTAAGTTGCTTTTTCTTCTGATACTCACTGATAAAGTCGCCGATATAAAGGTAATCAACACGAAAATCCTGTCCCCATGCCGAAAAGCAATGCGCCTCGTCGATAACGAACCGAACCACATTGCGCGCAAGCAGTAATTTTTCGATCGTCGGTGAACGCAACTGCTCCGGAGATATGTAGAATATCGTGGCGAGTCCGCTCGCAACACGTTCAAGCGCCTCCGCACGCTCGATCGGGCTGAGCATACCGTTGACAGTTACCGCATCGACGATCCCCTTTTCGCTCAGGTTGTCGACCTGATCCTTCATAAGCGACTGAAGCGGAGAAATAACTACCGTAAGTCCGTGAGCACATTCACCTGCCATCAGCGCGGGCAACTGAAAGGTGATCGATTTTCCGCCCCCGGTCGGAAAGACCGCAAGCAAAGATCTTCCGTCTACCGCCGCCTGCGCAGCCCTCTCCTGCAATGGCTCCCCGGCATATGTGCGAAACTTGTCATAGCCGAAAAACTGCTTGAGCTTTTTGTGAATATCCAGTCTGTCCCGGCAATACGCACATCCCTCATCGCACAGCGTATAGCAAAGATTTTTCACTACATTATCTATTTCGGGGTAATTCTTTATCAGCCACGGCGGAGTGACCGAATGATAATCCGCAACATCGATCAGCGCAAGCGCATAGGCAAGCTCGACAGGATAACGCCGCACCACAGGCTCTATACCGGCATTGGCACAGATCTTCCCGTTGTACTCCTCACGGATCAGCTTTGTCACATTGAGTTTCGTCTGAATGAACCCAACGGTGCGGAAGGGTGTTACCCCGACATAATCAAAAAATCCTCGGAATTCCGCCCGGTCGTACAGAAGGCAGCAGTATATCCTCTGCTTTCTGGGTGAAAGGGCCTGAAAAGCATCGACCTCATCGTAAAAAAGCTGCATTGCTTTTTCCGCGTCGTTCAAAGGGTTATTTAGCTGATCGACCTGCAGCTTGTCGTCCTTTACGAGTTTATGGTACGGACGGCACGGAAACAGGAGCGGAGACAGATAAAGCGTATCTATCGGCTCGCCGCGAAGCGGTTTTTCAAAATGCGGAGTCAGATATGTAAGGTCATGATGTATGATGTTATGCCCGCAGACAAAGTCGGCATCGGATATAAAAGCGTAAAAATCCCGCAGCGACGACGCGTGAAAAGAAGAGCGATCGTCCTTTATCGCTCCCAGATCTTTGATCCTTTTGTCTTCCACTCCGATCTCGCTGTCAATATATACGATGGACTTTGCCATGATATCTCCTTATTAAGTCAGCCGATATTGCTTACGTATCATAAATAATAAAATGCCGCGCAGATATTTTCCACCTCATACACGGATATACTTATGCTTTTATAGTATATATCATTTTCCGACAAATAGCAAGAGCAAAAGGTAAATCGGTGCGTGATGTTGCAACAAAAAAGCCCCGCATGGCAGAAAAACGCCTTGCCGGGAGGAGAAGTTATTTGCCAAATGAAAGGCAACGAAGGAGATTTCAGACAGTGCATCTACATAAAGAAACCGGGAG
>ULZS01066653.1_pt1 | contig 25754 bp, 16 predicted proteins | sample 1963301 | NCBI WGS metagenome assembly ULZS01 (sample SAMEA4835895, study PRJEB28245) | human gut metagenome | biome: gut microbiome; material: fecal sample | place: Denmark | collected 2008 | reverse complement strand
AATTTCTTAATAATAGTGTCCAATATGATTGACAAACCTACACGTTAGCATACGAAGGAATATTTATGCTTAAAAAATTTTCGCAAAAAAATTTGAAAAAGGGGTTGACAAGACAGATGAACTGTGCTATAATAATTAAGTCGCTGAGAGAGAACGACACAAAACAAATAATTAATGTGGACAGGTGTCCGAGTGGTTTAAGGAGCTGGTCTTGAAAACCAGTGATACGGCAACGTACCGTGGGTTCGAATCCCACCCTGTCCGCCACATTTTTTATATATACAGGTTTGCGGATTTACCCAAGTGGTGAAGGGGCTCCCCTGCTAAGGGAGTAGGTCTGGAAACGGGCGCGAGAGTTCAAATCTCTCAATCCGCGCCAGCAAAAGTTTAAGCTTTTGCTTGTATCCGCTTTACGTTATGTAGAGCGGATTTTTTATTATATAAATACTAAAATGCCGCAGAGAAGCTTTTGTCCTCTGCGGCATTTTTTATTATACAAGCCCTGCGGCACTTTTCATTCTGTCTTTGAAGAAATGATCGAATACTGCCACACACCTTCCCACAAGGAGCATAGCCGCCACCGTTCCGATACCGATACCTATTATCCGCTTGTCAAACAGCAGACCTATCACGCAGGCAATGGCAACACACGATGCGTCAAGTATATTCTTGCCAAAGCCCATGTTCTTTCCAAAGGCTTTTCCTATAGCCTGAGCAAGTCCGTCGGCTGGGTTCGGCACGAACTTCATGGCTATCATCATTGACATTCCAGCACCCGTGCAGATTATCGCTGCTGCCAGATACAGCGTGTTTTGCCACAAATGTCCGAAATTGAAATCAAGCAGCTTTGAAAACATATTCAGCAGCAGGCTGAACACAATGCTGAATGGTATTTGCAGCCAGTCTATAACAGTTCTGTCGCTGCCTTTTATTATCATTTCTATCACAACGAACAGTGCATATGTAGCAAAAGTTACAAGAGAAAAATTCACGTCCCATATACTCGATATGGCAAATGGCACTGATATAATAGTGGATACGCCTAGCCCTGTTTTGATGTTCATCGTTATCCCTGCGGCAAGTATCACAAGCCCCATGGCATATATAGCCGCCCTTGCGACATAATTCTTCTTTTCCAAACTAAATTCGCCTCCATACCAATTATACCACCTTCATCACACTTTTTCAAGAGCACAAAAAAGCTGCCGTACCAAAAGGCACAGCAGCTTTTATACTATATAATAGTATCAGAGTTATTGATTATTCCTTTGGACCTGCTGATACAAGAGCCTTACCTGCTGGGTTGCCCTCATACTTAGCAAAGTTCTTAACAAATCTGCTTGCAAGATCCTTAGCCTTTGTCTCCCACTCGGAAGCGTCAGCATATGTGTCACGAGGATCGAGAATTGCAGGATCAACGCCTGGAAGCTCTGTTGGAACTTCAAAGTCAAAGTGTGGTATCTTCTTTGTAGGTGCGTTGAGAATGTCGCCGTTAAGGATAGCGTCGATAATTCCACGAGTATCCTTGATAGAGATTCTCTTGCCTGTGCCGTTCCAACCTGTGTTTACCAGGTATGCCTTAGCACCGCTCTTCTGCATCTTCTTAACAAGCTCTTCAGCATACTTTGTTGGGTGAAGCTCAAGGAAAGCCTGACCGAAGCAAGCTGAGAATGTTGGTGTAGGCTCAGTGATTCCACGCTCTGTACCTGCAAGCTTTGCAGTAAAGCCAGAGAGGAAGTAATACTGTGTCTGCTCTGGTGTGAGGATAGATACTGGAGGCAGTACACCAAATGCGTCTGCTGAAAGGAAGATAACGTTCTTTGCAGCAGGTGCAGAAGAAATAGGTCTTACAATGTTCTGAATATGGTCGATAGGATAAGATACACGAGTGTTCTCTGTAACGCTCTTATCAGCAAAGTCGATCTTGCCGTTCTCGTCAAGAGTTACGTTCTCAAGAAGAGCATCTCTTCTGATAGCGTTGTAGATATCAGGCTCAGAATCCTTATCAAGGTTGATTACCTTAGCATAGCAGCCGCCCTCGAAGTTGAATACTCCGTTGTCGTCCCAACCGTGCTCGTCGTCACCGATAAGAAGTCTCTTAGGGTCTGTAGAAAGTGTTGTCTTACCTGTACCGGACAGACCAAAGAAGATAGCTGTGTTCTCACCGTTCTTATCTGTGTTAGCTGAGCAGTGCATTGAAGCCATGCCCTTGAGTGGAAGGAAGTAGTTCATCATTGAGAACATACCCTTCTTCATCTCTCCACCGTACCAAGTGTTGATGATTACCTGCTCACGGCTTGTGATGTTGAACATAACGGCTGTCTCAGAGTTAAGACCAAGCTCCTTATAGTTCTCTACCTTAGCCTTTGAAGCGTTGTATACAACGAAGTCAGGCTCAAAGTTCTCAAGCTCCTCAGCAGTTGGCTTGATGAACATATTTGTTACAAAGTGAGCCTGCCAAGCAACCTCAACGATGAAACGGATAGCCATTCTTGTATCCTTGTTAGCGCCGCAGAATGCGTCAACTACGAAAAGTCTCTTATTTGAAAGTTCCTTGATAGCGAGTTCCTTAACAGACTTCCAAGCCTCCTGTGAAGCTGGGTGGTTGTCGTTCTTGTACTCGTCAGAAGTCCACCAAACAGTGTCCTTAGAATTTTCGTCCATAACGATGAACTTATCTTTAGGTGAACGGCCTGTATAAACGCCTGTCATAACGTTTACTGCGCCAAGCTCACTTTCCTGACCCTTTTCATAGCCTTCGAGTGTTGGCTTTGTTTCTTCCTCGAACAGCTGCTCGTAAGAAGGGTTGTAAACAACTTCTGTAGTTCCGGTGATACCGTACTTGCTCAAATCGATCTTTGACATGTTGCAATAACTCCTTTTCAAAAAAAATATCGTTAATAGGCGCTATAATGAAACAGCACACGCCGGCACATTCATTTTCTTTCCTTATTATTAAGCATAAGCTATACAGAAATTCATCTGACAATTGAAAACACACTGCCAGCATTTCATGCTGTGCTCCTATTACAGCAATATAATTATACCACATATTTTTCTGAATTGCAAGGGTAAACGCAGATTTTGTGAGCTGATTTTTTACATTTCGCTTAAATCTATAACGATTTTTTATGAATAAATGTAATTTCATGGTATAAAATAGATAATAAAAGATATTGACTATTATCAATAGTTAGTCTGAGCTTGCGCGGACGATTTTGCAGTATCAATATAAAATAATTGCATTTTTATGCTTCTTTGCAAAAAAACGTCCCAAATTATGCAGGCAAATTCCGCTTTCCTGCAAACAGAAAAAAGGCAGTCCACAAGGAACTGCCCTTCTCCGAAATATCAACAATAGGGGAGATCTTATTTACTTTTTCTTCTTAGCCATGACCACAGCCGCACCGCTCAGAAGTGCAAGAGCGAATGCTCCTCCAGCAACGCCGGTTGATGGGTTTGTGTTTGAAGCGTTTGAAGCTGCCTTTGAGCTGCTGTCTGACTTGCTGTCAGTTGCCTTGCTGTCAGAAGATGAGCTGTCGGAAGCAGAACTGTCAGAAGCGGAACTGCTCGTATCTGACGAAGCATCAGAACTGCTTACGCTGTCAGGCTGTGAAGAAGCAGGTGTTTTCTTCACAAGGTTTGCCACAGCGTCATTTATGGCCTTTGCCATAGCGTCCACATCAGCCTGCTCTGTGATGTTCTTTGTTCTGTCAATAGCAGCAAGAGCCTTTTCGACTTCTGAGAAGTCCTCATAATCGTCCTTGTTGAGAGCCTTTGCGGCTTTCTCTGCCTTGTCAAGCTCTGTATAGTCTGCTGACTTGTAAACAAGTGCCTCAACAGCGTCATTTATATCTTTCGCCATTTTGTCAACATCTGACTGCTGTGTAAGGTTTTTAGTTCTGTCGATAGCTTCAAGTGCCTTTTCTACGGCTGTAAAGTCCACATAGTTGTCCTTATTAAGAGCCTTTGCAGCTTCTTCTGCCTTGTCAAGCTCTGTATAATCTGCCTTTGCATACTCAAATACAGCCGAACTGTCTCTATGAACTGCGAATGGTTTTTCACATTCATCAGTATGGAATATACCGCCCTTTATCTCGCACTTTTCGCAATCGTTAAGGAAAATTCCTATGTCACCACCGAGTGTGATATCTCCTCCCGAGATAAGACCGTTCTTTATATTGTCTGTACCAAGATAAATATCCGCAAGCTTGGCATTGATATCTACCTTTCCGTCCTTTATAATCAAGCCTGTCTTAGGCTCAGGGGCACCTATACCAACTACTAATATTCCTGCTCTTCCTGCATTGATATTCACATCTCCGCCGTATATCTCAACAGAGCCGTTTGCATACAAACCGTCATTCCAGCCACCATTGGCAACTTCACTTGTGTCAATATTAAGAGTTGCGTCCATTACCTTTATGGAATAAAGTGTTATGACAGCACCGCCCTTTGCGTTGACAGTTCCTGACTCAAAAGTAACATTAGGCTGATCCATTACTGGAAGGTTGCCTGTTTCTTCAAGATTAAGCACACTGTCCTTAGTCTTTCCACTTAGTACTACACCGGTATCTTTTGCGCTTCCTTTTCTCGAAATAACTGTAGTGCCTGAGGTCATCTTGTTATCTCCTGAGAAAACTATATTAGTAACTTTTTCTCCGTCAACAATGACACAAGACTTTTTCGCCGTCGAAAAATCAACATTGTCAAGTGTAAGAGTAGAAGTTGCTGCGTCCCAGCTCCAGCCCTCGTCTTCATTTTTCTGATCGTTCTGAAATCCTGCCACTGTAAGGTCAAGAGTTGTAGTTCTCTGCTGATTTGCCGCAAAAGCATTTATTGCAGGCAAAGATGCCATACATATGACCGTTGCGAGCATTGTGCTAAAAATTCTTGTCTTTTTCATATTTTATCCTCCCGAAATATACTATTTCATAACATATTTGCATTGCGATATAAAACCGCCCTGCTTATAATTATGATAGCAGAGTGGTAATAATTTTTCAACTATTTTGACACAAGCGGTCAAAAATCTGCACAAGCGGTATTCATTTAAACAAATAATGTATGAAAGTCCCACTTAATTGCTTTATTTATCCATTTAATGGATAAATTACTTTTTCTTCTTAGCCATGACCACAGCCGCACCGCTCAGAAGTGCAAGAGCGAATGCTCCTCCAGCAACACCGGTCGATGGGTTTGTGTTTGAAGCGTTTGAAGCTGCCTTTGAACTGCTGTCTGACTTACTGTCAGAAGATGAGCTGTCGGAAGCGGAACTGCTCGTATCTGACGAAGCATCAGAACTGCTTACGCTGTCAGGTTGTGAAGAAGCAGGTGTTTTCTTTACAAGGTTTGCCACAGCGTCATTTATAGCCTTTACCATAGCGTCCACATCAGCCTGCTCTGTGATGTTCTTTGTTCTGTCGATAGCGGCAAGAGCCTTTTCGACTTCTGAGAAGTCCTCATAATCGTCCTTGTTGAGAGCCTTTGCGGCTTTCTCTGCCTTGTCAAGCTCTGTGTAGTCTGCTGACTTGTATGCAAGTTCAAAAGCCTGTGTATGTGTTGCGATATCTGCTGAAATAGTTATTTCCTTGCTGAGAGGCTCGCAATCGTCAGCAGTTACCTCTACTGTGTAAGTGCCTGCTGTAAGCATGGCAGTATTGTTTGTTATCTCTTTTCCGTCTACCTTTATTACAACATTTTTCAGGTCAGCAGGTGTTACTTCAAAATCAACTGCATATTCCTTAGTTGGCAGGACAGGCGTTTTTCCCTCAACATACTGATACTTTGCACCGTCGGCTGTCAGCTCGTCATAAAATTCTTTTGTTGTCATATAGTCATATGATTTAGCCTTGCCTGCTTCTTTATTTGAACCGCAAGCTTCAACATCTTCTGTTTCTGTGAAATAGTTGTTTTTAAAGTCAGTTGTAGACGAGGAATCCTTCCCCACTATTCCGCCGAAACGTGTATATGGCTTTTTGGCTGAGTACTGTGAAAGGTCAATTTCTCCTGCAAAATAGCAATCACTTACAGAACCGCCGGCTACTGAACCAACAATACCGCCTACATCTGTGGTTCCGTTGCCAACCGGCGTGAGTTTTCCTGTAACATAGCTGTTTATGACCTTGGAATCGCCATACAAACGTCCTACGATACCGCCGGCGTCTGGTGCAGCATATACCATATCGCCTGTGCTTGAACAATAGCGGACTTCCGTTCCAATCTGCGCATATCCAACTATACCGCCGACATAAACACTTTCGTTGTCGCCTGAGATAGTTATGTCTGCTGTGTTCTCACAATATTCAAAAGTTGTGCCGTATGCCTGACCTACCATGCCTATGAAGCCATAAACATATTTGCCGTTATTGTTGAACGATACGTTTGACACACAATCAGTAATAGTACAATCACCTGCAAATCCTGCAATAGTGCCATAAACAGTATATTCGTTATCAGTATTTGTCACATCCAGATTTCCCTCTATAGTCAGACCTGATACCTCTGCTTCCTCGATATCGCCAAAGAAACCGACCAACAAATCTTTACCATAAATAGACGTAAAATCAATGTTTGAAATAGTATGACCGTTTCCGTAGAATTTGCCGCTGAAACAATGTTCAATATAGCCGTTTTCATCGAAAACGTTTCCGATAGGCGTCCATACAACACCTGTCAAGTCAAGGTCATTTTCAAGAACAACAACTGCGTCTTTATTCTTGTCATAATCTCCGTTGTTTACCGCTTTTGAAAACGCCAACAGGTCGTCAACAGTTTTTATTACCGTCTTATTATCGTCTGCAAATGCCGTTGTCGGCACAAACAAAAGACAGCCCGTCACCAAAAGACTTAAAATTTTCTTTTTCATTCTAATTCCTCCATAATATTTTTTGTTGCTGATATTTCTTTTTTACTCAGAACATAATTTTACTCGATTATTTTAACACGGCCTACACACTTTGTCAATAGATTTGGCACAAACGGTCAAAAATCTGCACAAGCGGTAACAAAATAAATGAATAATGCTTGAATTTTGCTTTGATGTGTGTTATTATATATTAAGAAATCATGTATAAGAAAGGATTTTTACAATATGAGAGTGGCATTGGTAGACGATAATAAAAACGACCTTGCACTTCTTCATGAATATATTTCCGAACAAACCGCTCACAGCTGTCAGATAGATACGTTTTCAAGCGGAGAAAGCTTTTTGTCATGTTGGCAGATGGGAGCTTATGATCTGGTGGTGCTTGATATATTCATGGGGAAAATGACAGGGATAGAGGTCGCAGAAAAGCTTCGTGAAACAGACAAAAACGTGCATATCGCATTCGGCACTTCAAGCAACGAGTTTGCAAGCGAAAGCTACGACCTCAACGCCTGCTACTATCTTTGCAAGCCCTTTCAGGCTGACAAAGTAAAAGCCATGCTTGACCGGATCGGTTCTGATGAAATTGATCGTATGCGTTCAGTTAAGCTTCCCGACGGTCAGAACGTGATACTCAGAAATGTTATCTACATAGACTGTGCGTCACATATCGTGACAATCCATTGCACAGACGGCGAAAGCATAGTTTCAAGAAATTCTTTCGCTGAGATCGAGAGCATTTTTTGCAGTCATTCATACTTTTACACCTCCACCAAAGGCGTCATCGTGAATTTCTATGAGATAGCCCAGCAAAAAAGCGACCTTTTCATAATGAGCGACGGCACACATATCCCCATAAGCCGCCGAAAATCCAGAGAAACACTAGACGCCTTCGCTCAGTTTCGCTTCAGTGATCTGCGAAAAGGCGGTGAGCAGTAATGCCTCCTTTATACCGCCTTGTGGAAGTGGGCATATATTCCCTTCTGAATTTTCTGCCACTTATGGTGCTTGCCCTTTATCCCTTCCGGCATAGACTTCGCTTTTCCAAAACAGCTACTGTGGGACTTGTTGTGGCTCTTTCACTGGTGCAGATCTTCTTAGGCTGGCAGGCGGCATTTTTCAGCACAAATGCAGGTCTGCTAAGTGCAGTCAGCACCCTGCTCTATGCGGCTTTTTACTTTTTCGCTGTGAAGGTCAAGGTCGGCAAAACAGGCTTCACACTGCTTCTGCTTTCAAATAACGCAAGCTTTATCGTCATTACCTCAAAATGTCTGGAGGGCATTCTGTTCCCGTCACTTGCCTATGAATCATACCGCTGGTCGTTTTCCCTTTGTATGCTTATGACAGAAGCCGTGATATGGGGACCGCTTTTTATCTACATGAAAAAGGTCTACACACCTGCGGTGGAAAGAGAGCCGTCAGGTCTGGAGTGGCGCTATCTTTGGCTTATCCCATTTACGTTCTATATAATATGGTACTATACTCTCTACGGCAACTCTACGAAAAGCAGCTTAGAGCTTGCTCTGGAGCCAAAGAACACCATAGCTCTGTTCTTTATAAACGCAGGAGCATTTCTGGTGTATTACATCGTGGCACTGCTGGTCAGCGAACAGCAGAAAAATCTGCGGCTTCAGGAAAATAACCACCTGCTTGAAATGCAGAACCTGCAATATGACTATTTGCAGGATAAGATAAAAGAAACAAGACGCTATAAGCATGATGTCAGACATCATATCGCTCTTATGCAGGAGCTTCTGAAAAAGGGCGAATACGATAAGCTTTCGGAATATCTCAATTCTTTCAGGGATTCTATGCCCGATATATCAGAACGCATTTACTGCAAAAACACATCTGTAAGCGCACTTCTTGCATATTTTGCTCAAATAGCGGAAAGCAGCGGCATTGAATACAAGGTGAGCGCTGACATCCCAGATGATATAAAAATAGACATAACCGACCTCTCTGTGCTTTTCGGAAATCTTATCGAAAACGCCATTCACGGCTGCGTGTCTGACAGTGCAAAGAATAAAAAAATAATAATCAGAGCAAAGGCTGACAGCTATTCCCTTTGCTTGGCGGTGGACAACACCTTCACCGGAACTATCCTCACCGACTCAGAAGGCGGTTTCCTTTCCTCAAAACGCAAAGGCAAAGGGATCGGTACAGAGTCTGTCAAGAACATTGCCGCCAAATACAATGGCGTAGCTAAATTTGAATACGGTGACGGAATGTTTTACGCTTCCGTAATGCTGAACATATGAAAAAGGCGGAAAGCTCGCAAAGAGCCTCCGCTTTTTCTGTTATATATAGTATATCCGTTTTGCTGTTCTTAATTGTCGCTTATATCACACACTGCCACGCTTGTAACAGGGTCAATGTCAGAGATGTCAACGCCGTATTGATATGGGTTGAGTTCAAAAGTCTCGCTGTCCGTCTGAGCCTGCATTCTTTTATATGTTTCATCAAGCTGTTCGTCAGTGAGGTCAAAGCCGAACCACCATGTTCTGCCGTTTATTGTCGCTGATACGATTCGGTTTCTGTCTGTATTTGAAAGATACATAAGTGGCTTTTCACCCAGAGCGTTGCAAAGCTCGTTGTATGTCATGCCCACATAGATATTCTTTGTGATGTATGCACCATTGTAAAGCTCCACCCTTGTGACAGGCAGGCTTTCGTCAACATAGCCCTTGCCTGTTTCGGTATTCAAAGCCGCCCTGCCGAAGTGATACTGCGGAAAAGCCGAGCACTGATACATAGAATCATAGCCGTTTTGAACGAATGTTGGATAAACAAACTCATAGTTGTTGTCTGCCATTTTGAGCATATCCCCCACTGTATTTGAAAACAGCTCCTCGCCTGGTTTGTCTGCACTTGGGAGGACAGCGCTTGTATTTTCGCCTTGCGTATCTGTAACAGGAGTATCGGTTTGCACAGGTGCAGGTGCAGTTGTCACGGCGGTGTCTGTTACCTTTTCAGGCTCGCTTGACGGCTCAGATATGCTGTCTGTTTCAGCTTTTGACGAACTGATTTCAGATATCTTCTCTGATGAAGCGTCTGCCATACTGCTGTCAGAAAGGTCAAGGCTATCGTCATTTAAGCTGTCTGAAACACTGCTGTCATCGTGAACGCCGAAGCCGTTGTTGTTCACTCCACGGAGAGCCAATGGTATGCTCACTGCCACCACCACAGCCGCCGCAGTTCCCACTATCTTTATAGCAGCGGAAGAGGTTTTCAACGCTGTAACAGGTGAAGCCGCTGTCATTGCATACTTTTTCGGCAGAGCCGCTCTCATCATTGCGCTCATAGGCACAGTCGCAAATGCGCCGCCCTCAAAGATACGCTCTATCTCTTTCTTTATCTTTGCCCTCGCCTTAAAAAGCTTCTGCTTGGCGGCATTCTCGCTTATCTCCAAAATCTCGGACACTTTTTTCAGCGGCATGCCGTCATAATAATAAAGTATCACCGCCGACCTCTGCTCAGGCTTCAGCCCCTCTATGACCTTTTTCAGACAGCGTTTAAGCTCCTTGCTATCGGCATAATCCTCAGGGAGCATAACAGTATCGTCAGCATGGATATCCTCGCTGAGGTTTTCGTCATCAAGGCTTATGTTATCCTCTCTGCCCTTTTGTCTGAAATACATTCTGCACTTGTTGAAAGCGATAGAGTGAAGCCACGTTTCATAATGCTCAGGCTCTTTCAGCGACCCTATCCCCTCCATTGAAGCCAAAAAGCTGTCCTCGGTGATATCCTCTGCGGTATGCTTATCCCCAACGTTTTTCAGCACGAAGAAATAAAGCTTCTCGTGGAACTCTTTGTACAGCTTCTCAAAAGCTGTCTTTTCGCCATTCTGAGCCTTTTCTACAACGGCTCTCAATTCATTCTTGTTCATTCACATATCCCTCCAAGACAAGTATGCGTATCAACCTTTTCATCTGCGCCTCTGCCTCCTCGTCTGTCTGACGAGTTTCCTCGTTCATGGACCTTAGGACAAAGGCGATGACATCTCCAAGCTTTGCATTTTTCATTTTTATCTCCGTTTCATGCTCTCTCGTTTTTGCCCTTTCATATACTTAGTTGCAGTTATCCCGATATGGTTATCATAACATCACACTTTTGTATATCTGCACAAAAACGCACCCCACAGCCTATGAAAAATACACAACCTTATGACGCATACTGTCTTAATACTCATTATACTATATTTATGTATATTAAGCAACTATTTTTCAAATGTTGCCACCACAAATAATTCACATATCATTAATAAAATGTTTCTTGTATCTTTTGTGCAAAATGCTATAATCTAATTGAAAATACGGAGAGAATTCCGTATAAAGTTAATAAATCAAACAAATCGGAGGTAATTCATTATGATGGGAAGACTCAGAGCAATGCGTGAGCCGCTCAAATATGTTCAAGGCAGAGATGCTACACTTAAGTTTCATGAAGAAATGGGCTATATGGGCAAAAGGTGGCTGTTTGTATGTTCAAACAGTGGCTACAAAGCCTGTCATGACAAGATAGAGAAAAGCTTTGGCGAGCTTGACGATTACAGACGCTATGAAGTATTTGGTGGTATATCAAGCAAGGGCGAGATAGCCAAAATGGAAGAGATAGTAAAGGCTGACAACATCGACACAGTAGTTGCAGTTGGCGGCGGAAGCGCAGTTGATACTGCAAAAGCTACAGCATACTACACAGGCAAGCACATTGTTATCGTGCCTACAGTTGCGGCAACAGATGCGCCATGTACAGGTCTGTCAGTAATATACAATGATGACCACAGCTTTGACAAATATCTTTTCTATCCTACCAATCCAGACGCAGTAATGGTAGACACAACAGTTATCGCAAACGCACCTGTAAAGTTCCTTATTGCAGGCATGGGCGATGCACTTGGTACATATTTTGAGGGCAGAGCTTCCATAAGAACAGAGTCTGCAAGCCTTGAAGGCACAGGCATCACAAGAGCAGGACAGGCACTTGCAAGACTTTGCTATGACACGCTGAAAACATACGGCAAGCAGGCAGTTGAGGCTTGCAAGGTACACGCAGTTACACCTGCCCTTGAAGCTATCTGCGAGGCTAACGTATATCTTTCAGGCGTTGGAGCAGACAACGTAAACTGTGCGGCTGCACACTCGTTCTACAATGGCGTAACATCATTGGGAATCAAGCACGCAGACCACGGCTGTTGTGTAGCTCTTGGTACACTGGTTCAGCTTGTACTTGAGGGTGCGCCAAAGGAAGAGTTTGAAGAGGTACAGAACTTCTGCCTTGAAGTGGGACTTCCTGTCACACTTGAAGAGATCGGTGTAACTACACCTGAGCAGGTAGAAACTATCGCAAAGAACGCTTGTATCCCAGGCGAAACTATCCACAATCTTGCAGGCGACGTACAGCCTATCGAGCTTTATGACGCTATCATGCAGGCAGATGCAATGGGCAAGATAGCATTGAACAAATAAGGGATAGTGTTAATTTAAAATGATATTGCCACCCACGGCTGATTCGGCTGTGGGTGGTTTTTTGTGCAAAAAAAAGCAGAGAAACCCGATCAATGGGTTTCTCTGTTTGGATCAACTTATTAAATCATAATATCTTAGTAAAGTATATCTTCCTGCGAAGCTCAGTTGTCTGCAACGTCCATAAGCTCAACAGCGATATCGTCAGACCCGGTATCATCTGCATCAGCCTGAATATCGTCCGGCTTATCGTCCTCTATGAAAGCTCCTGTAAAATCAATACAAACATTCTCGCTTTTACCAAAACGAGCCATTGTCAGCAAATCGGTGACAGTCGAGCGTGTGACATGAGCGCCTGTGAAATCCATCACCACATTTGCAGAATTATCCTCGCTGGTTTTGCTGTTGATCTCATCACGAAGCTGGTCAAAATTCGTATCCTCAAGGTCTGCATAAGCTGAAAACTTTTTTGGCGCATAGAGCGTTGCAACAGCGTGCATAGCAATGAATACAAACCTGAAATCTTCGCAATCAAAGGTGCTGAAAGGTATCTCAAAAAGTCTCAGCATACCCTCGTCGGTCTTTTTGCATAAAACAGGCTTATATCTGTTCTGAGCCAGATCATAGGTGTATCTGTCTTCGTAAGCTTCATCGGTTAAGCTGCCGTCTGGCATAGGCACGATCTCAAAGCGAGAAGTTTCATTGCACGTATTGCAATAGCCTCCGACTATCACAAATCTGAAAACATAGTCGGTATTTTTCTCAAGTTTTTTGTCACAGCATATCTGCGTCCAGTCCCAATTCCAGTTTCCAATAGAATAGGCAATAACGTTTTCGCCGTCCTTATCGGTCACAAAATATTTAGCTATAACATTGTTTTCGCAGGACTTATCAGCCTTAAAATCTCTAGGATCAAAATCTATTACTTTACCCATATTGTTTACCTCCGTAACATCCACGGTCGGCTTATGAGTATCTAATATTCTTATAGTACATTTTTCACAGTCGCTTGCATACTCTGCCCGACCGTTCTTAACAAGCCCCTTAGCCCTTTTGGGATAGGTAGCTCCGATTCGTTTTCCGTTTATGTCTGTAACAATAACGTTTTTTTCTATGGGTATCTCCCCCTTGCACAGCAACATCAAATTAGCGCCTGCATTATACAGGCTTGCGTTTAGCTCCGACGCTGTTATTTTCTATGGGTGTCGTCCCCGGTCTTTGCTTAGGATAAGTTTAACAGACGTCCAGCCTTTTGTCAAGACTATCTGCACCTTTTTGACATTACATACAATTGCGATCTTGCGGGCTTAGCACATATGCACAAGGGGCATGAGTACATAAAATGCCCGTCACGGCGAGTGATTTCAAAATTTATCATAACGCAATTCTATCTCACTGGGAACAAAAAAATCCGTCCTACCCAAAGTAAGGCGGAATTAGGTGCAGGGTCGAAACTTTCGGAAAAAGACCAACGATTGGTGCTTGAAGTTTCTGAAAGACTAGGAAAAGAATAATTTTTGAGACCTCGAACTGCAATATCAAAGTAAAAAAAACAGCGTACCGCAGCCCCCTGCGATACGCTGTTCTCATATAAAATTACTTCTTTGTAGTCACACTCTTTGAAGCCGACCAAGCGCCGTAGTATTTCGTACCCTTTACAGTTGTGTACGAACGAACACGAACGTAATATTTCTTTTTGCCTGAAAGCTTTGAAATAGTGGTCTTGTCGGTCTTTTTATTTGTTATTGTGACTTTCTTTGCACTTGTGAACTTTGAGTTGGTAGCGTACTGTATCTCGTATCCAGTAGCAGAGCCTTTCTGCGCCCAATCCACAAAGAATGCCTTGCTCTTAGCAGTGAGCTTCTGTATCTCCTGCTTGGCAGGATTTATCTTGAACGTCTTTGTGATAGTGCCTGCGTAAGAGCCTTTTCCTGTGACTTTTACAGTGGCAGTACCTATATTCTTGTTGCTTGAGTAGGAAACTGTGTAGTCAGTACCATTTTTCAGCGTTTTACCATTGTATTTAACAGTAATGCTCTGCGTGATATTCTTGCCCGTGTATGACTTGTTTGAAATGCCAGAAATGGTAGCTTTCTTGAAGTTATTTTTGATACTGTAGGTCTTAGAAACTGAGCCTGTGTAATTGCCCTTGCCTGTGATAGTGACCTTTGCTGTGCCTACCTTGGTGTTGTTTGAATAGGAAACTGTGTAATCTGTACCATTCTTCAAAGTTTTGCCGTTTAGCTTGACCGTTACACCAGGCTTCTTTGCTTTGCCGTCATATGCGTAGGTCGAAGTGGAAAGTGTCACGCTTGCCTTTGAAATGCTAATTCTTGAAAGTGCAGGAATTTCAGCCGTTTCAAGAACTTTCTTGCAGACTGTACATTCCTTGTGTTTTGAGCCTTTAACTCCGATAGAAGCCGCCTTGTCAACTATCCAACCGCTTGACTTGTGACCTGTGGCATTTATCACTGTCTGAACCTTGATAACAGTATTGCAAACTGAGCAATGTGAGCCGTCTGTTTTGCCTGCGGTGGTGCAAGTAGCAGGGTAGCCCTTGTCGGTAACTGCAGTGTGACCCTTTGCAGGAAGCTTTTCTGTAACTGTCACATTGCACTTTGTGCAAGTCTTTATTTTTGTACCCTCTGATGTGCAGGTAGGCTGTTTTGTTACAACAGAATTTCCGTAGCTGTGACCTGTTGCCTTAGTTGTGCTATCCTTGTATGAAGTACCGCAAACAGAACACTTGTGGAGAGTGTAGCCGTTAGTAGTGCAAGTAGGTGCAACAACTGTGTCAGCATATTTGTGTGAAGTCTTTGCTATAGTTTCTGTAACTGTCGCATTGCACTTTGTGCAAGTCTTTATTTTTGTACCCTCTGATGTGCAGGTAGGCTGTTTTGTTACAACAGAATTTCCGTAGCTGTGACCTGTTGCCTTAGTTGTGTTATCCTTGTATGAAGTACCGCAAACAGAACACTTGTGGAGTGTATAGCCGTCAGCAGTGCAAGTAGGTGCAACAACTGTGGTTGTGTAGCTGTGGGAAAGCTTTGCAATTGTTTCTGTTACTGTTGCTCCGCACTGTGTACAAGTTTTTGTTTTTGTACCCTCTGATGTGCAGGTAGGCTGTTTTGTGATAACAGCACTGCCATATGTGTGGCTCGTGCATCCGCAGGTGAGTTTGTATGTCTTTGCTACAGACGGATTGTATGTAGGATAAATTTTTACAGTGAGTGAACCGCCGTTTTTGAATGTGATACGTCTGATATCATTAGCATAGTTTTCAAGCTTATTTACACTTACCATGCTGCGATCAGAAAATTCAACTGTGTAGTCTGTATCGTCATAAAGCCAGAAATCAATGCTGTCGCCCACACTGAACTGAGTTTTGCTCAATACGCTTGAAAAGGACGTATTCGAAATGTCTGTGCGCCAATAAACAGTGGTAGAGGTCGGAACTGTGAACTTATTCACATAACCGCAAGACTTGCAGGTCTGTGTTACAGTGCCGTCAGTTTTTGATGCGTACTTTGTTTCGTAGTCATGACCTGTTTTGACGTCAACCGTCTTTATATCGTCAAGATTTGAAAGGTTCAGGGAGTTGAAGGTCACGTTATTTTTATCGTAAACATACCAAACTGCTCTGCCGTTTTTGATAACAGGCTGGCAATCTGAAAGGCTTCCCTCAAAGGTGTGTATACTGCCGTTTACTGTGCCGTCAGCGTTTAGCTTCACACAGCTTACCTTTGTATCTCTGGCCCACAATAGCAAAAAGCTGTTATTATTTATCTTCACAAGCTGTGGAGCAGAAGCTGAAGCTGTACCCTCTGCATAAGAAGTTATCTTATTGAGCTTGTTTGTGGAAAGGTCCTTTGAAACAGCGGAAACGTAGACGTTTCGTGTTTCTGACGTATTGATATAATCAAGGTCAACTGTACTCTGTGCTACGATATAGCTTGATGATGACACATCAAAGCCGCCTATAGCCGCACCTGTATAGTTATAGTGACCGGCGGTATATTCAGGGTATGTTACAACGTCGATATTGCTGACCTTATCAAAATAGCTTGGGAAGAATTTGCCTGTAGTAAAATCAGAATTATACTTCACCAGAACGGCAGAACGTGGATGAGCGTCACCATGGTCGAGGGCTACTATATGGTTGCCGTCGGTTTTTATAAACTGATTGAAGGAGTGGCTCACATAGCCATAATCAACGTTCATGACGCCGGTATATGAATCAGTGATAGTCATTGAAGGCATATCCACTTCAATGGTAACATTAGCCTGATGATTATTGCCGTCGCTTGATTTATACATTTTGTGGCAGGTTCTCACAAGCAGGTGGTCACCGCTATGGGTCATTCTTGCCGAGCCTGCGTCGAATGGAACTGTAGTGTTAGCTCCATACAGACCGCAGGACTTTATTTTGTTCCAATTCTTATCATACTTCGTTATACGGAAAACCTCGAGGGAGTCGTTTTGTTTCGGATTTTCCTGACCGCTAAGGACATAATAATTATCACCTGAGTCATAGAAAGCGCCAAAGACCGGCAGTTCATTGTCGATAAGCTTAGTGCTGAGCGGTTCAAAATCAGAGCTGTAATATTCCACAAGGAGCTTGCCCTCGATAGCGCCTGACTGGACACGCATATAATTGCCGTTGTCGCACACTGTCAGGTAAGATTTCACTGTGTCAGACCATTGCACATAGTCCTGATCATTCACATTAGAGCCTGAATACGCAACACATTGCGCCACGGCAAAGGCACTGAACGATCCAGCAGACACAGCAGTAGAAACAGCCATTGCGCCAGACAGGACAATGCTCAACATTCTTTTCTTCATATTCATCGATTTCATCACCTCATACAAAAACTTTTAAACGAGAACACCTTTATATATATAATATCACAACGCAAGGCGTATGTCAATGAAAATAAGTTACAATGAGAATGATTTCAATAAATTCGTCATACGCCAAAGGTCAACGCAGTAAAAAAAGCAAAGTGGATACAAAACAAAAAAACGCCTTGACAAGGTTTGATGGGTGTGATATAATATTACAGTGGTATTTCGAGGTGTGGCTCAGTTTGGTAGAGCGCTGCGTTCGGGACGCAGAGGCCGTGGGTTCAAGTCCCGTCACCTCGACCAGTAAAAAGGGTTATGCTTTGAGGAACCGAAAAGCGTAACCCTTTTTATTTTGGTCGAAACGCAGGCTTGAACCCACTGTTCAACGTCCCGTCACCTCGACCAGTCACTCGCCATGACGGGCATTGTCCGTCATGGCTTTTTATTATCAGAACTTAACGCCGCAGGGAAAGTTTTTGTATTACCTAAACAAGTAGGGTTATGCTTTGAGGAACCGAAAAGCGTAACTCTTTTTATTTTGGTCGAAACGCAGGCTCGAACCCACTGTTCAACGTCCCGTCACCTCGACCAGTCACTCGCCGTGACGGGCATTGTCCGTCATGGATTTTTTATTATCAGAACTTAACGCCGCAGGGGGAGTTTTTGTATTACCTAAACAAGTAGGGTTATGCTTTGTGGAACCGAAAAGCGTAACTCTTTTTTTGTATGCTCCACATAGCAAAAGTGCCTTATGACTAGCATTAAGGCACTTTATCGATTCAATCTTTCCCCCAACCTCTCCGAAATCTCCAGCACAAGCTTCTGATCCTTCTCAGAAAGCCTCGATACGCTGTCCACGATCTTCTGTGTGAGAGCAGGATTTTTGCTGCCATCGTCGAAAAACTGCTGATGATAAAGATATAGAGCAGATATAACGAACCATGCTTGAACGTGTCGAAAGTATCGAGCCTAGAATAAGAGATTATGCAGAAGAATGGCATATCAACATATTCAGACAAAAAGATCTCCGTTGGAGATATAAGAAAAACTCAGCTTATCACTACCTATGGTGTTGGCGCTATAGTTGACTTTAAGAACGATACTGTTGTTATCGCTTCTACAGACGATTGGGACTATTCCCCTAATGACGCTGGTGAGGTAGAAAATCGAAAAATATTCAGCTTTTTAAGGAGCTTCATCAGCTTTATGCTGCTAAGCGTTTGTAGATATCCGCACCACATTGCATACAGCGCTCTGATTTTCACTTGTCCTATTTTTTCTTTCCAAAAAACAAATTAAACAGAATATCCACCACATCTTTTACAGGAATGAATATCACCGCCGCCTCTTGTCCCCCAAGAGAGCGGCGGTATCTACACTACGCTACTTTTCAGTAAGATATTCATTTCTGTCAAACAACTGCTCAATTGAAAGATTTTTAAACCTCGGAATGTTGTATCCAAACGGCGAGTTGAGAGCCTTTACAAAGTCTTTCGTATAGCCGTGATTTTTTAAAAGATCGTCCTCATACTTTATTTTCTCTTCTTGCTTTGTGTCATTTTCCCTTTTCGTGATACAGCGCTGCATAACATAATGATAAATGGAGAAGTAAGAATCCACTGTACGAATATCTCCTATGTATTCTTTCAGTTCACGAACTACAGTAAGATGAGCAATACAGTTGCGGTATTTTCTTGTCATGCTGCTGTCTGCATTATTGATATCAACTTCGACGCACTTACGCAGCCGCCTGTTCTTTTTCAAGAACAAATTCGGCGACTTATCACAAAGTTCACAAAGCGTCTGTGAAAGTATCCTGTAGTCATTTTTCAAGTTCTTTGAAGCCAACTCAGGAATTATCTCCTTATACAGCCCAAAATCACGTTCAAGGCAGTGTATCGCAATAACATACCTTGCATTGACATTTACAAGATTTTTCACCAGCAGATACATGACCGTAAGATAAAGCCCGATAACAGCCTTTGCCCTCTCCTTAGCCACGTTTTCTCTGCCCTTTGCCTGCTGTTTCACATTTTTGAAATCATCAAAGCTGATGTTCTTTATCATTCTCGCAAGCTCACTGCGCTTTACTTCCAAAGAACTGTTCATGTCAGGAAATTCCACACAACTCTTGTAATAACGCTCTATCTGCGTGTCAGGGATACCCCCAAGAACAAACATGACAACTTTCTCATTCTTAGCCACTTTTCTTATCTTCTGAGCATTCGCATACTTGATAAGGTATACAAACCGAGAGGACTCGATAACATTGTTTGTTATGAAATTCCTCAGACCATGTATGCCCTTGCCTTTTTCTTTAAGTTTTAAAATCTCGCTTATCCTATCGTCCGTGATATTGTCGTCTATACCGAGTATAGTCAGTGCGTCACGGAACATCGTAAGCTTTGCCGAAGACGCAGGCTTTCTCATGGAAGCAATGTTCTTTACGATAAAAAGCTCGTTGGTTATCCTCTGGCTGTCATTGAACAGCTTGTAGCCCGCTGTAAGCTCACACTCAACATCAACAGCAGAGCTTTTCATTATCTTCAAAAACTCCTTGATGTTATCAAACTTGCTGATAAGCGTTGTAAGAAGATCGTTTATCTCCTTGCCGTCAAGAAAATATGTGAGCATATATATCATTTTGGAGAAATACAAAAGGTCAGACGCATTCTTCTTTTCACTGTCAAGAATTTTCTCATCAAAATCCATGTCAGCCTTGCCAAGCTCCTTGATAACGTCACCGTTCATGTGGTCGGCGATATTTTCAAAATCATTCCTGAATTTGCCCCAAAGCTTTTCCGCTTCATCAGCATATATCCCCTCTTTTTCATCATCGGTCATTGAAAAACGCAGTTTGCGCACAAGAGCTTCGCCTGCGACAACATCATTTCTGTAATAGTTGCAGAAAAGCAGAAAATCCATAAGCTTGTACATCTTTGAGCGCACAGAGTCATATTGCTTGTCCTTAAATCTGAAGCCGTATTCGTCCAGCATTTTCTCACGAAGCTTTTTTATAGAAAAACCGAGATTTTTCTGAGATTTAATCACAATGAAATCGTAATAAAGGCGTATGATATCATCAGCCTCATAGCCTTTCATCATATCAATAAGCAAGCTGATATTGACCTTGTTTCCCTGGATAAAGCCCTTATTTATAGAATCAAATCTCTCATCTACAAGATAGTCGAGGGTTTCTCTGTATTCGGAATCAATAATGTCAATAAAGCTGTAAAGGTCTTCATGAAGCTTACTTGACTTATCATGGAAAACACTCTGCCTTATCTGCCCCACAATTGCAAGCATATGATAAACACGCTTTTTGTATGCTTCCGAAACTCTATTATCTTTCGTCTTTGGCTCTTCAAGACCGAAATAGCCAAGGCGCTTAGTTTTCAGCAGGGCATTGAACTTGCTGAGGCTTTTCTTGATATTACCCTTTATATTCTTGGAAAGATCGCTTTCATCAGGATCAGTGAAAACATCATAAGTATTTTTGGCAGAAAGATACCCCATAAAATCGTCATGACTTTCATCGCCGCCTTCCCCGAGCATATTGTTCAGGGCATAAACGATATTCGTCACATACACCGCAAGTATCTTTTCGATATCCAGAATGTTGTAAATAAGCTGGATATGTATATTATCATCAAAAGTTTTGCCGAAAAAGCGCTTTTCAAGCTCTGATTTAAGCCCCAGCATATCCCCTCTTACAGGCGAGCTTTCACCGCTTCTGTGAGTAGGGTTTGAAGTGTTTATCTCCACTCCGCTCTCAAAGCCATGCTTGCTTGAAAAAGTGATGTTTACTTCGTCTACATCACAGAGTTCGATATTGCTGTTGTCCTCAGAGGAAAGCTGAGTTTTGTTGTAGTCATTATTATCCACCTCATATTCAAGCACAGCAGAATTGCCCTTGCCGAAAGAGGTTATGTACATTTTATTTTCGCTGACAAGAATAGACTTCATTCCTGCCGCCTTGACGGAGGATTTTTTCTTCTCTACCGCAGGTGCAGCAGCCTCTGCAGCAGGCATGGCAGCGATCGCAGGAACAGCGTCATTTTTTATCTCAGCCGCTTTGAGCTGTCTGGCTTTTTTCTGAGCCTCACGCAACTCTCTAGGCTTCATTTTATTCTTTTTTGCCATAAATATCACTCCTTATATTAGTTATCCCTTAGCGCATTGAGCGTTAAGGGATTTTTTTATTTGTTGGTTTTAATGTTAAACTTTGCCAACTAGTGCAAATTCGCACCAGTGTAGTAGCCCCAATCGGCACATACAACGTAATCGAGGAGTTTTAGACTAGTGCAAATTCGCACTAGTGTAGTAGCTTTAATAATGCAGCACTCCCTTATCTTTCGTTTTAGACTAGTGCAAATTTGCACCAGTGTAGTAGGATGGCTGGACTGTCAAGCCAGTGAGCATAGTTTTAGACTAGTGCAAATTCGCACCAGTGTAGTAGCCGATGACGAGTGTAAAACATGGTTAATAGTTTTAGACTAGTGCAAAATTGCACCAGTGTAGTAGTGTGAAAAACTAAGTTCAATCACATGGAACGTTTTAGACTAGTGCAAATTCGCACTAGTGTAGTAGTATATGGCATATCGAAACCGATATTCCATAGTTTTAGACTAGCGCAAATTTGCACTAGTGTAGTAGAAGTGATGGAAAGAGGTTTTGATTATGGCAGTTTTAGACTTGCGCAAATTTGCACTAGTGTAGTAGGTCAAAGTTGACAAAATAATCAATGATATTCTGTAATAAAACACCAAACTTATTTTATCGACGCTTTAATACGTATATATTATACCATTTTCAGACACAAATGTCAATAGAAAGTGGCTATTTTACATAAAGCATTTTCATCACCTCCCGTCTGTTGTTATTTCATCTCATTCCCCAATCTCCTTGACAGCCGCGATAGCGCAGTCAAGTACAGCTACAATGATAGCCGTAAGGATCGTCTTGCTCATTTCGTCACCCCCTAGTCTATTGTGATCTCGTCACAGCTCTCAATTTCCTTAACAACTGCTATCGCACAGTTAAGTGCCGATAAAAGGATAGTTGTAAGTATCTTTTTTCTCATTTTCATCACCTCCCGTCTGTTGTTATTTCATCTCATTCCCCAATCTCCTTGACAGCTGCGATAGCGCAGTCAAGTACAGCTACAAGGATAGCCGTAAGGATCGTCTTTCCCATTTTTATCACCTCCTGTCCTTTGTTCTGTATACATTATACCACCTTATCATCGTCAACAAAAGTGTAATTTTCAAAAATTTTTTTATCTATGTTTTTGCACATTTATCACTTTTTTACGGCATTTATATCACAATTTCAGCAAAATAATTTTCTATGATATTGACAAAAAGTACATTTGTGATATAATGGATACAAGAGGTGATAAAAATGCTCATACCCCCAAGCACATTTCTGCCCAAGCGTGACAAAAATGCAACATATATCGCAGAGGTGCAATCCATACCCCTCTCACCCTCTGCATATTCCGTCATTATCAAGGACAAGTCCATATTTGAAACAAGCCTTTCCCCTAACGGCAGCGTATCAATGTCCTCATTTCTCACAAGTATATTTGATTCAGCATATATCGCATCATTAAAATACAAAAGTGAAAAATATAATGGTATCCCACTTCTGAACGCATTCGTAAAATGGCAGATCGAGGAGATCGATGACGGCCTTGATGATAAAAGCAAGGAGATAATAAAAAGCTATCTTATCTCAAAGCTCTCTGCAAAATACGAAAAGACCAAGACCGAAAATGCAGTGCGAGTAAGGCTCAGCATATGCCGTGACCTTTACGATACACTGAGCAGTGATGACCTTTATTATGAAAACAAGGTGTACAGCTCGACCCTAAGAAGATTTCTGAAAGCCGTGTATGAGGACTATGCCCTGCTGTCAGATTGCGAACGTGAAAGGCTCATTTTCGCCGACAATATCATAAAAATAAATGAAATCATCAAACAAAACGGCAGCAGATATTACAGCTTCATTTACGCATATTCTAATATGTACAGCCGTGAAAAGCGCCGCATAAGGCTTATCCCCTACCGTATCGTCAGCGACGAATATAAGATGTATAATTATCTTGTCTGCCTGTCCGACGAAAAAAGCGCAGGCAAAGAGTTCAAAGCCGACAGCTATCGCATAAGCAGATTGAGCGGACTAAGCATCGCAGAAAAGCTCAGCCAAAAGGAATACTCCTCCGTCACCGAATACGAACGGCTGAAAGAGGGTCACGTCAAGTCCGTGAAGCACCTACTCAGCGACCCACGTTTTGGCAGTGATGAGAGCGATATCTCCAAAGTGTACCTCACCGAAAAAGGCGTTGAAATGTTCGGCAAAATACTCTATCAGCGCCCCATACTGAAAGGCAATGAAAAGCCCAAGCCCAACACTGTCAACGAGTTCATCTCCCCGCCTATCCAAGTCAAATACTATTTCAATAAGTTCGGCAAAGACGGCGTTATCCTATCCCCAAGCGACTCGTTTGAAGAAATGAGAACGCTGTATGTCGAGGGGGCAGAGGCGTATAACCGAGAAGTTGAGATGTGAGAATATAAATGAAAATTATAGCAAAAAAACACCCCTATACAGAAATATACTCATGATATCATAAATAGTCAGGCTCATGAGAAGAGTGAATATATGAAATTTATCTTTGTAAAATAAACCGACCCCATTCGCTAGACTTTTTGACCTAGCAAACGGGGTCGTTTCAAATATCAATATCATTAACTAAAAAAATCAAGACATAAACGCAAGCGTAATATGCGGATCACTTTACTTTTCTGCCGTAAACCTTGCCCACTCATATTCCGCTGTAAGCGGAACTGTGCCGTCAAAGGCTTTCAGCCAGCTGTCAACGCCAATGCCGTTCCACGCATTCATCATTATTTTACCAGGCGTAACAGGCAGATTTTCAGTAGCCTTGTATGCCTCTTTTCCGTCAACATACCAAGTTATGCTATCCTCTTTCCACTCAAATGCGTAAGTGTGAAAATCCTCAGAAGCGTCAAATCCAAGATCATACATGTATTCGTGCTTGCCAACACCATTGGTGTAGTAATTGAACTGCACCTTTGTTGTATCCTTGCCAAGGACTTCAACATCTATTTCGTCCCAAGGATTATCCTCCGATGGACCTGTGTATGTAAAGAACGATGATACAACGCCATCATTCTTTATGGCTTTCATCGAAACCTCATAAAGTCCATAGCCATAGTTCTCCTTTGAACGATACTCGCCGCCTCTGTACGCTTCGGAATCGCCCATACTGTCAATGGTAAGCTGCATTTTTCCGTCATTGAAAGTTACGTTATCTTCGCTCCACGAACAGTTGAACGGATCACCATTTGACCAGCCTGCTGAAATGGAAAAATCACTTGACGCTCCCTTGCTGAAATCCGCCTCAACCGTGTATGGAGAATTGCTTTCCGTTTCCGCCTTGCTGCTGACATCTTGCGAAGAACTGCTGTCAGATGAAGCACCGCAGCCACCCATAGACATAACTATCATTGTGAGAATCGACATAGCCAAAACTTTTTTCATTTTTCATTACCTCCGAATAAATATCAGAATTTTATCTTCTATAAGTATTATAATTCAACAAATGTGATATTTATATCAGAAAAGTAATGCAAATATCAGATTATTAACATCAACTTATATTTTCGATCTGCTTGTGCTATGCTTGTTCCAGTTTGCACGGAAAAACTGATCTCTATACTGTTTCGGCGTAAGTCCTGTCTGTTTCTTAAAGCAGGCAATAAAATGGCTGTGCGAGCTGAAAGCAAGATAATTGGCTATATCAAGCGGACTATATTCAGAATATCTCAGCATATTTTCAGCCGCCTGTATCCTTTTTGACATAATGAAATCAGAGATCTTTACGCCAACTTCCTCTCTGAAAAGCTTTGAAAGATACTGAGGCGTTATGTTCAGTTCATCAGCTATCTGATTGACGGTCACGCCTTTGTAAATATTATCGAAAATGCAGTCAAAGCACATAAGAATATGCTTTGAGTAAACGTTCTGTGACGCAGCCTTTTTCATTTGCTTTGTATAATAAACGATGACTTCTTTGTGTACAGCCATAACGCTTTCTTCATTGCGGCACTCATCACATTTATTAATGTATATATCGCTTATGGTATACGCAGTTTCCGGGTCAAGTCCACCCTCGATGCAAAACCTGCACAGCATAGCTATGGTTATGACAAGATGATACTTGACGTTTCTAAGTTCGTCTTTGCTGAGCCTGCCCTTTCCGTTTGTATCCAGCGGCGTATACAAACGTTTGACCGTTTCAAGGTCGCCCTCCCGCACCGCAGAATAAAATTCCAGTTCCGTTTCATATGGTGAATGATGATAGTCATTTTCCTTTTGCATAAACTGCCGCTTAGACAATTCTCTGTTTATTTCCATAGCTTTCACCCCCTGCTTTTTAGCTTATTATATCATATTTACAGACACAAGTAAAGCCTCATATTTATAGAAAAAGGACGGCAAATTGACCCGCCCCCTGTCAAGTAGACAGCGCAAAAAACAAAAAT